>Ga0310786_10007257_pt1 | contig 14495 bp, 11 predicted proteins | sample AusTroGonzalo_MG_FD_203881 | JGI IMG/M metagenome (GOLD analysis project Ga0310786, IMG submission 203881) | Bovine rumen microbial communities from tropical cattle in Woodstock, Queensland, Australia - Gonzalo_03 (v2) (version 2) | ecosystem: Host-associated > Mammals > Digestive system >... | reverse complement strand
AAGCTGGGATTGTTTCTTCCTGCACTTCATTTTGTTTTTCGTAGATCAAAGATCCATCACTTGTCTTGATAGACAAAATTGGATTGATAGTTCCTGGTGTAGGATTACTCAAATGCATATAAGCAGCTGCTAATTCTATCACAGGGATTTCTCATGCTCACAATGCCAAAGGATATCAATAATCTCATGTCTCTGACAATGATTTCATTCAAATTTTTCTCAAAAATGGCAAAGCTACATCCTGTCATCATACTGCCTGTATCATCTTTGCAGCAGGGATATTTCTACTATATGCCAAAGCATTTTTCAAAGGCATTATTCACAAAAATTTTCCATCAGAATCATTTGGCCTCATTCATCCTATACTAAATGGTATATCATAGATAGGAGTGTCTTCCGTCAAAGGCAATGTCATAAATCCTAAAGCATAAATTAGAGGTTTGATAGATGATCAAACTTGCCTTGGACTTTGCAACATATCATTTTGTCATTCTATCTCTTCATCAAAATAATCATATGATCATACGTATGCCAATACATCTCAATTAGTAGAATCCAAATATACCATAGCTTCATTTGAAGCACCATAAACTTCCAAAGCTGATTTATTTCATACTAATGATTGCTCTGCAATTTCTTGGATATCCATATCCAAACTCGTTGTAACTACAAGTCACTTATTTTTCAAAGTATCTTCATCATACTGTTCTTGTAATAATTTAATGATCCACATCACAAAATGTGGCGCTTTTATCTCAAATCATGCTGACTTTAATTCAATATCAAATCCATCTATCAATGATTTTACCAATTGTTCTTCATCAATATATTCATCTGCATACATACGCAAAAGTACTACATCTTTCCTTCATGCAGAATATTTTACATCATATTTAGTACCATCTACATTGATTGAAAAATCAATTAATCAATTCAAATATTTGCTAAATGCATTGTAATCTGTTTTATTTTTAAAATCAGCTTTGTCCATGATTGATTTTATCTTATCCATCACAGCTGTGTGTAATGCCTCATCTGACAATACTGAATAAGTAGTTCATTCAGAATCCGTAATAGAAAGATTTCCTATTGTAGCTGCTCTATGACTATAAGGATTATAAACTGATGCTGATTTTGGTATTGAAGCTAATATTGCTGATTCCAATACATTCAATTGTGAAGCATGCTTATCAAAATATGTCTGTGCAGCAGCTTCCACACCAAATGCATTATTTGAAAACTCAACTTTATTTAAATACAATTCCAAAGTCAATTCTTTTTTTGCACGTTTCAATGCCTCTCAATTCAATTTTCATCTAGATTCTTTGACCATATCATCCAATACTCCATCCAATTGCTTTGTGAGCGTTATCTCTTTCAATTTTCTGATGACAGATCTTTCATTGCTAAGCAACAAATTTTTTACCAATTGTTGAGACAATGTAGATGCTCATTGTAATTTACTATTTGGGTGCAAAACTTTACTAATTACTGCCCTAATAATTCAGATACTATCTACTCCATCATGCTCCCAATAACGCTGATCTTCGATAGCAACTATAGCATTTATCATATTTTCACTAATTCCAGAATATTCTACATACTCCCTATTTTCTGAAAATAATCTATACAATTCTTTTCCATTTCTATCTGTTATCAAAGTTGCCTGTGAAAATGCTACATCTTTTATTTGATTGATATCAGGCAAATTAGATTTTATCTTCACCTGAAACCATATAAAACCACCTATACATCATGCACAGAATAGTATAAATATTCGTTTAAAAAATATTTTGATAAATGATTTTTTCTTTTTTGGCTTGTTGTAAGAATAATTAGGAGAAATCGTATGAGATTTCATTCATCATTTATAATTTTGCATCATCAAAAAATAGTACATAAAAACATCTACACTCATGTAGATTTCAAGTCCATTCTATAAATAATGATATGAAAAACAAGGAAAAGTAAATGAAAATATTCTATCTCCTGATACCACAATGCATCACATATTTACTGATAATTCTGCTCATAGATTCCAATTCTTCATCATTGAAAGGTTCTCATCCAAAATTTGGATTTAGAGAGTTTCATCATACATAATTTTGGAGATAATAATTCCTAGCTCATTTGATAGATTCTGCCATTTCTTCGATATCTTGGATTGTATGCATTCATTTCACTATCGTAGATCTATACTCATAATCTACCACTTCATTCAAAAGGAACTCTTTTAATTCTTCATATGATCTGTAAAAACTATCATCTAAATTTACACCAACTGCTGATTGATAGTTTTGTTTTGTATGTTTTAAATCAACTGCCACATAATCCAATATTCCATCAGTTACCATTTTTCTAACCAGCTCCACATCACGTCAATTCGTATCCATTTTTACGAAAAATCACATTTCTTTTACTTTTTTGGCAAAATCATATATATCTGGCTGTAATGTAGGCTCTCATCCACAGATACTCACTCAATCTAATTTTCAAATTCTTCATTCCAAGAAATTAAATATTGCTTGTTCTGGAATCAAATCATTTTGGATTAATTGCATCTGTTCTGGCAATACAGATTCTGGATTATGACAAAACGGACAACGAAAATTACATCCCATTGTAAAAACTACACATGCTAATTTTCATGGATAATCAATTGTTGTACTCTTTTGGATTCAAGATATTTTCATCAGTATTTTAGTGTTATTATTTATATAATTTCATTACTTTTCATTATAAAAAAAGACTAGCAAAATGCTAGGTCTTTTTTGTAAATTATTTTTGGTAATTAGAAATCTTTTTCTTCTTGATATACAGCTTGTGGATTAGCATTCTTTATCAAATTTGTATCCGTAGATATCTCCATACTGTTGCATCTGCATCCACATCCATATTGTGCTGTGAATTCGTGATTTGCAGCTTTTGTCTTGCTAAAATATTTTCTGCTATAGAATTCAGATCTTTTTCCTATATTGTATCTACTAGTTGGAGATAAGTAACCCATTACTCTAGTGTAAATTAAGCATCTAGTCCTTTTTGAATTGTCTTGTGTCATTTTCGTTTTGTAGTAAATAATATAAATAATTAATAGTGGATTGTGAACAATTTAATTCATAATTATTCCACACTTTGATCTCTGCGAATCTTGTCTAATTTCTCAGGATCTGCTGTATATTTTTTTCTCATTTCCATATCATATTTTTCTCCTGAATATCATATCTCTTGGTCACATAATGGACAGAAGTCATGTTCTCCAGGTATATATCCATGCTTTGGACAGATAGAGAACGTAGGAGATATAGATATATATGGCATCTGATAATTTGATATAGCTTTCTTTACCAATGCTTTACAAGCATCTGAAGACATTCTCTCTCACATATACAAGTGCAATACTGTACCTCATGTATATTTACATTGCAATTCATCTTGGAGATCCATAGCTTCAAATACATCATCTGTAAATCAAACTGGAAGTTGAGATGAATTTGTATAGTAAGGAGCTTCTGGAGTACCTGCTTGAATGATTCATTTCAATTGTTTTTGATCTTCTTTTGCAAATCTATATGTCGTTCATTCTGCAGGAGTAGCTTCCAAATTGTATAGATTTCATGTCTCTTCTTGATACTCTACCAATATTGCTCTCATGAAATCCAATATTTCTTTGGCAAACTCTCTTCATTCTTTGGTAGATATATCATCTTTTCAATTTGTGAAGTTGAGTATTGCTTCATTCATTCAGTTGATTCATATAGTAGAGAAGTGATTTCTAAATGAATTTAAGTACCTCTTGGTATAAGGATACAATCATGCATCCAACCATTTAGCCATCTCTTTTCTCTTGAGTTCCAATGACATCTTTGCTAGATTCATCAGATATTTCAATTGTTTTTTGAATCATTCTTTGTCTCATTTGAAGTTGTATCAGATCCTAGCTGCATTGATTGTCACTACTCATATACTTCATGTCATCTCAGCTGATCCAAACAATCCTCATCATCTCTTCTCAAGCTGTTTCAAATCCAACTGTAATCTACAACACATTGAACGAACTGCAGATGGACTATATGCTCATTCTTTCCTCCTAGTAGTGATTCTTCCATTTTCATCTTTTTCAAATTGAGATCCGATGAAATTTTGGAAATATGGTAATCAATACTTAGCAGTCATCTCAAACAAATCATCTACCAATGGATCATCCCAAGGGAAATCCTCTACGATATTGTATGTAGGAATTGGAAATGTAAATACTGATCATGCATGGTCTCATTCTGTATATACTTCAATCAATACTTTGTTGATCATCTTCATCTCCTCTTGCAATTCTCCGAATTTCTTTTTGTAAGGACCGTACTTCAATCATCACAACATCAATGCCTTCTCTCTCAAATCTGGTGGACAAACCCAATCCAATGTGATATTTGTGAATGGTGTCTGTGTTCACCACCTACTTGGTACATTTAGACCAAATATGAAGTTTTGCATTTGCTGTTTCACATATTTGTATACATTATTGTATATGTAATCGTGTCTAGCCTGCTCTGAATCAAAATGTGCATTCACTTCGTTTAACTGGTTTTCAACTTCTTCTCGTCTCTTGTGTACAAATGGAGCCAAGTATGTATCAAATGAACTAAATGCTTGTGCTCATGCCCACTCATTTTGGAGTGTTCAGAGGAAGTTTATCATCTGATTTACAGCAGATTGGAGATTTTTTGGTGGAGCTGACTGCAACTTTCACTGTACTCCATTGAATCATTCCTCCAAAAGTGCCCTCAAGCTCCATCATGCACAGTATGGAGTAAACATTCCTAAATCATGGATATGATAGTCTCCATTTCTGTGAGCATTCCCGATTTCTTCTGGATATATGCTTGATAATCGGTAGTTTGCTGTAATTTTTTCACTATTTTTTAGAATCAATCATCATATTGAATATCAAATATTAGCATTTTCATTGATTCTCCAGTCTAAATTGTCTAGATATTCTTGCATAGTCTTTTGTACTTCTACTACTACATCTTTTCATTTCCTAGCTTCATTTCTCTTCTCTCTATATTTAATATAAGCTTTTGCTACTGTATCATGTCATCATTTAATCAATACATCTTCTACACTGTCTTGGATTTCTTCTACACTAGGGATATTTTTCCCAGTCTTTCTCTCCACATCAGCCACTACAGCATCTGTTAAATCTGATAATTTAGAGAAATCAGATCCACCACAAGCCTCTATAGCTAGCTTAATAGCGTTTTCTATCTTGGATCTAGCAAAGTCTACTATTGCTCAATTTCTTTTGATTACTTTAAATATAGCCATTTCAATCTACAAATTTACTTCTAAAATATGGTTATTTTTTGGACTTATTTTTATTTTTTTGACATATTTTTTACATTTTATTTACTTTTCACCTACAAAATTTCAACTTTTTTATATTTTTTCCACATTTTGTAAACACAAAATGTTGTGTCTAAATTTTGTGATTGACCACTATATATTGTGTTGAATAAAAAAAACAATAGCAAAATCTCAAAATTTTTTTGTATAAAAATATGTCGTAGTATAAGGGGTATTGATATGTAAAATATAAGAATACAAACATATTCTCATTATTATCCAAATTTTCACCAAAACTTGATTTTTATAAAATTTTTTGTATATATTTTATATATATAGAATATCTATTTTTTATATATACAATATATACATTGTATTTACTATCTAATTTTAGAGAAAATGGACTATGAATCATTCCAACGCTTAATGAAAAATCACGATTTTGATGAATCTGAATTAAAGCTCCTAAATGATGTGATGAGAGGCTGCATCATACCCCAAAACAAACAAAAAAATAAGAGGAAATTATATAGTTTCAGATTAAACGAAAATGATATGATCAAGCTCAAATCTATGGCTGAAGAAGAGTGAATCCCTTATCAGACATTAGTAGGATCTATAGTACACAAGTATGTCAGTGGATTTTAATTTTTTTAATTTATAGGTGTTTCTCATTTTTTTGTCCACTCAATTCTTGGTGTTTCATAAAATCATCTTCATAATAATTTTTCAGATTCCCTTCATCATACTAATTTTACAGAGTCCCATCATTCTCATTTTCAATACACTTGATCTCATATAGATACCAATAATCTTTCATCTATTCTTCAAATCACAGCTAATTTTCAATTAAACAATTGAACATGTTGTATAATATTAAAGTCTGGACTTTTAACTCAATTATATAGAGCGTAGACCTTATCTTTATCTTTACAAATTAGTGCTTTTTCTCAGTTATCTAAGGTTACAATCTCATCAACATGATATGAAAGTTTATTTAATTTTTCTCAATCAAACGTCACACTATTCCATTTTACATCTCATCCTCAATGTTGATTACAATATGATATTATAATACCATCTTTTGTAATTCAATTAATAATACAATTTCTAGAAGAATCAGATGTTATATCATAAATTTTTCACATGCATAATATAGCATAAACAGAATATTTATATTGTTCGTATTTTTTATCATACTTTATTAATAATGCAGTTTGTCAATTATATTCAATCTGTTCTTTTATACGAGGATTTTCTAAATTAAGAGATTCTATTTGATCTAGTATATTTTTACTATCTAGATTTGATTCTTTTGATTCAATAGTCATTTATTATAAATTAAGATATAAAAATTAACACTATAGCTATATATATTATTGTAATTATAATCATTTTTTATTTTTTGTCAAATTTTTGCCCTTGATTTTGTGGAAAAAATAGTTAATTTGAAAAGTGTATGAAAAATCCCCACCCCTTCGGGGAGCCCCTTTAGATAAAGGGGCACAATCAATGTTTAAATCTTATCAAGTGAAATATGATGCATCTTGAAACAACTACAACAACTACTACATTGACCAGCTAAAATTGGTAGGAGTTTTGTATTGTTTCAATCAAATATTCCTACCAGCCGGTAGGTTTTTTTTTATCAAATTACTATTATGAAGATGTCAGAGCATGAAGATTCATTATTATTTAGACAGCGCCATACACTAGCACATGTATTGGCAGAGGCTGTACAGAGAGTCCAGCAACGAGATGTAGAAGTCGCTATTGGACCTGCAATCGACAATGGATTGTATTATGACTTTTTGTTTTCTCCAGAGAAACAAATCTGAGAAGAAGATCTAAAAAAGGTACAAGATCAGATGGAAAAAATTGTAAAAGAATGACAAGAATTGATTCGTATCGATGTATCAGCAGAAGATTCTGATTATTTAGTCAACACTCTCATGAAACAGAAATACAAAGACGAGATGAGGAGAGAATTTTTGGCTGCAGGAGAGACAATATCTTTTTATGTAAATACCATCGTAGAAGCTGCAAAAGATAGAGTCTTGCAATGAGTAGATGAAAACTACATCAAATACTATGAATGAATCACCCAATATCTTCAACAAAAATATCCAGACAAATTTACTGGAAAATTTGCAACATTTTTGGACATGTGTGAATGACCACATGTAGAAAGTACAAAAGAAATCGATCCAAAATCTTTCAAAATAGAAAAATTGGCATGAGCATATTGGAGATGAAATAGCAACAATGTGATGATGACTAGGATCTATGTACGAGCTTTCTCAAACAAAGATGAATTGAGAGAATATGCTGAGATGATGGAAGAAGCCAAAAGGAGAGATCACAGGAAATTGTGAAAGGATTTGGATTTATTCTTCTTTGATGATTTGACAGGTAAATGACTTCCTATGTACTTACCTCGTGGATATATCGTTTATCATTTATTGGAAGAATATATCAGAGAAAAAGAAGTAAAATTAGGATACTATCATGTGATGACACCATGTTTATGAAATGTAGAATTATATAGGACTTCTGGACATTTGGCTCACTACCAAGATGGAATGTTTCCAATCATGGAGAGAGAATGAGAAGAATTCGTATTGAGACCTATGAACTGTCCTCATCACATGATGATATATGCAAATCAATTACATTCATACAAAGATTTACCGATCAGAATCTGAGAAATAGCTCATGATTTCAGATTTGAATCTTCTGGAACATTGAAATGAATTGAGAGATCAAGACATTTCTGTCAAAATGATGCTCACCTTTTCGTGACTCCAGAACAAATGAAAGAAGAATTCAAAAAAGTAGTAGATCTGATTTTTGATGTGTACAAAGATTTCGGAATTGAAAATTATAGATGTGTATTATCTCTGAGAGATCCAGAAGACAAAGTGAAATATCATCAAGATGATGAGATGCGAGAAAAAGCAGAAAATTCATTGAGAGAAGTATTGAATGAGATGTGATTAGAGTATACAGAAGAAATCGGAGAAGCTGCATTCTACGGACCAAAATTGGATGTAAATGTAAAACCAGCTATCTGAAATGAATATACACTCTCTACTTGTCAACTAGACTTCTGTCTACCTGCTAAATTTGATTTGAAATATACAGACAAAGATGGAGAAAAGAAGACTCCTATCGTATTACACAGGGCTATATTGTGAGCTATCGGAAGATTCTTTGCTTATATCATTGAAGAGACAAAATGAGTATTCCCTACATGGTTAGCTCCAGAACAAGTAAAAATCATACCTGTAGCAGATGCATTCAATGATTATGCAAACAAAGTTTGTGATGAATTAAAAGCTCATGATTTCAGGTCTTCTGTAGATGAATGAACGGATAGTTTCAACAAGAAAATCAGAAATGCAGAGCTTTTGAAAATCCCATATATTTTGATTGTAGGAGAAAAAGAAGTTAGTTCAAATTCAGTTTCAGTGAGAGAATTCGTATCCAAAGAACAATATGTATTAGATTTACCAAAATTCGTAGAAAAATTGTCTGAAATAGTAAAGAGCAAGAAATAAATAATGTTCCTTTTTCGTTTCTAATCTAAAAATATTTGAAAAAAGTCATTTTATTACAATAAAAAATTTTGTTAATATGAAAACAATATGAATTATTTGATGAATGAGTTATGAATCATCGCTGCATTACTATGAAAGGATTAACAAACAAGTAAATAATATAGCTTGAAATTTAACTTGTGCAAAAATGATAATTTATAGTGTTAATTTTGAAGAAATTAGAAAATTAATGATAGATGGTGAACGGGATAAAATAGCTGATAAACTTATAGAAGTTGCTAAAATACTTGAAAATGCATGAGCAGATTATCTCGCAATAGCTACCAATACTATGCATAAGCTAGGAGATCGTATTCAAGACGCTGTAAATATACCATTAATTCATATTGCAGATTGTGTTGCAGAGAAATGTATTCAAAAAAATGTTTTTAATGTGTGACTATTGTGAACAAAATATACTATGACTGAAGATTTTTTGATAAATAGGCTTGAAAAAAATTGACTTACTATAACTATACCAATGAATGAGGATGCGATAAATGAAGTTGATAGAATAATATTTGATGAATTGTGTAAATGAGTGCTAAAAGGACAGTCAAAAGAATATTTTGTAAATTTAATAAACTCTATGATTAATGAAAAAAATATAAATTGAATTATTTTGTGATGTACAGAAATTGAGATGCTAATAAAACAACATGATTTAAATATACCTATTTTCGATACAACACAATCTCATATAGATGCTATTACAGAGTATTCATTGGAAAAAAGACTTATTTAAAATATTTGATTACCTGAGAAAAAGAAGTTGATGCAAATACAGTATCAGTAAAACAATTTGTAAAAAAGTTGGACGAAATCGTAAAGAGTAAGGAATAGAAAACCTTGTATTCCCATATAATTTTACTAGAATAAGTGAGTTAAAAAAATATCAAAATCACCAAAAAAAGAATTATATGGAAAAAAGAAAATTCCCTCCGTGTCATGTAGGATATTACTATGGAAGCCAGATGCATACATGCAAGGTCAACTGTATTGATGACGATGTATGGATTTACCGTGGTTGTGATGAATCCAAAATCGAAAACAACGTCAAATATAAGGTATGGCTCACCATCCATGATGCTGCAGACCCGGCCGATCAATCTACCACGACTGTCGTGTACCACTTCGAAAAAATTCCAAAAAATATCCTGAAAATCAAAGAAATTGTGGATAGCTACTGGAAATCAGATGAGCCCCTCACAAAGAAAGGCTTGCAGCAGATATCCGACGAACTAAAAAATTTAATTTAAAATAAAAATCCCGCGATTGCGGGATTTTTCAGTATATTATCCGTATTATTGATTAGCTTCTCTTCGTGCTTTAAATTCTTCAAACAATTGCTCATCTGATACTGTCTCGCTTACTTCTCCTTTTGAGACATTTTTTACCATAGATTCAATCCTATCTAATTGAGAGAATAAGTCTGTCCAATTCCCATAATTGTCACTTGTACTTACTTTTTCTATAGATTGAGATTGACAATTACATACAGCCTCCTCTACTTCTGGACATTCTAATTCTTCAGAACATTCTTCGCATGACGTAATACACTCAGGACAATCTGGAGTATCACATTGCAATGTAGGACACTCATAACTAGGATCAACAAATGTAAAGAGATTGTCTGCTAATGGTTGATTAAACCATTTTAGGTACAAAACAAATCCACAAATTAATACAATCCATACGATACTAGTCCAAAAAATTTTCTTCATGATAAATTTTGTTATTTTATAAAAGATTAGTTATATTCTCATGTCATTTCGAAGGAGTAAAACGACTGAGAAATCCACCACAAAACTATATGGATTTCTCCCTACGGTCGAAATGACTATCATCCCATCAGTTTATCAAAATCCTTTGGCATTGGGGCAGAGAACTTAATCTCTTTCCCATCCAAATTCTGGAAACTATACATACTACAGTGTAACATTTGTCTATTGATTTTCAATACTTTGTACATTTTTCTATTTGCAGCTGGATTTCCATATATGATATCTCACAAAACTGGCAAAGACTCACTCGCCAAATGTACACGGATTTGGTGCATCCTACCTGTATACAGCTTCACTCTCACAAGTGATATCTCTCAAAAAGTAGGATGATTTACTGTCTTTTCGTTCCATATCTCCGTCTTGGCATCCAATCAATTTTCTGATATAGACATATGTGAACTTCCAAATTTTTTGCTAAAAAATTTCTCAATTTTTTTGTCAATTATCAGATGATCTGGTGCTTTTCCGAGTACTACACAATGATATTCTTTGGAAGTCTTCCTATCTCTAATTAGCTCGTTTAGATACTGGAGAGCTTGATAATTTTTGGCTCAAATCAATATTCATGAAGTGTCTTTGTCCAATCTATAGCAAAAACTTGGCTTAAATGTATCATCTCAAGTTCCACAGTATTTCTCCAAGTAATCATTCATACACAAATCATTTTTGTGTTTATCACTAGGATGTGCGACAATTCATGCTGGCTTATCGAATACAAGCCAATTTTCATCTTCATAAATTATCATCTTTTTGATATTTGATACATTTAGATCTTTGAATTTTTGTTGTCTGGTATCTGCCAATTTGGTAGGTTTTTTATCTCATGTCTCGATATTTGTAAATTTGATCTCATCACCAAGCCTAAGTCTATAATCTCCATCCACTCTCTTGCCATTCACGAGTATTGCTCATTTCCTGATTCGAGAAAAAATATCATTGAGTTTGATCTCAGGATATGGTTTAAAATATTTCCTCAAATACCTATCAAATCTCTGATTTTGTATATTATAATCTACTTTTTTGATTTTCACGGTAAATATCTTGAATATAAACTCGTGTATCATTGTACATATTCTACTTGAAATTTCAAAGCGAATAACTATTATGATGACACAAATGAATATTATATGGCGGTTGTAGCTCAATTGGTAGAGCAACGGACTGTGACTCCGTGTGTCGTGGGTTCGATCCCCATCAACCGCCCCAGAAATAAAGTGCTGGTTTTCAAACCTGCATTTTTTTTGTAAAAAATAAGTCATTATCCGTACAATAATCCAGTCTGTGACTAGCTATACTAAATATTTTATTATCCCTTGACTTTAAATATCGAATATATAATATGTTGACCACAACGAAGGACAGTCACCACTATACGATATCCTTCGTGGCGATGGGTACCGACCGCTTCATCTTTCTTAAAGTCGAGGTCAAAATGCCCGGAAATGTTGCCGTAGTGAGCCTCACAGCAAGGTTCATGCCGCAAATAATAAGGCCTCGCCATGGCATATTGCCATGCACCACAGGGAGCATCTTGCAACTTCAAGTGCTCCCTTTTCTTATTTCAAAAAAATCTCTTGAATATTTATCAAAAAAATATAATACTATGTTATACAAGGTACTATAAAATTTTAATAATTTAAATGAAATCATATGTGAGAAGCTGAAAAAATCACAACTCAGATGAAAAAATGAATACTGGAATATCTGATACTCAGTATCATTTCAAAATGAGATGTCTATGCAAATGATATCATCACCAAGCTGAAAAAAGCAAATTTAATAGTGGTAGAATGAACAATGTATCCGCTACTATCTCGTTTAAAATCTGAGAAACTATTGGAATATGTATGGGTAGAATCTGTCCAATGACCACCGAGGAAATATTATAGACTGACCAAAAAGTGACAAGAGACATTGGATACCATGCACCAAGTTTGGAATGATTTAAACAATAGTGTAAATCAAATAGTAAAATAATTTATCATGTAATTTTTCAACAAATGACCGAAGTAAAATTTCAATGAGAACATTTCAAAATGGAAAATTCTGCAAAAGATTTTTTTGAGAAATATATTTCCAGGATAGATAAATATGCCAAAAATCACAAAATAGACGATGATGTATTGGATGATATACATCAGAGTATCTTGGAAAAACTTTTTGAAATCAAATGAGAGATAACTCAAAAAAAACTGGTAGCTATAGTAAATTCTATCTGAGAACCTGAAGATATCTTTGAAGTAGAAGATGTAGAAGTTGCTATTTCTCCAAAAAAAGAAAAATCTGAACCAAAATACCAGCCAAAAATCTTGTGAGTGTGTGCATGGTTGGCTGAATTGATGAGGATACCTGTACGGATAGTTCGTCTTGTCTTCTTTTTCTTGATTTTTGCTTATTCATTTGGAATTTGGTTGTATCTAACTGCATTTTTGATTAGATTTGTGACTGATAAGGAGAATGCTATAATCTGAACTTCTGATGGATCAAAAAGAATTGCCACACGCTTGTGAGATTGGGTTAGATGGATTTGAAAAAGCACTGGAAGTATATTGAAATGGATTTGGAGATTATTTGTATGTGGTGTATTGTTGTTTTGTATCTGACTAATGTGTGCATGAATTTGATTACTAATTAGTGATTTGACTGTCCAATCTAATCAATCATTAAAAATGATGGTAAATCCTATAATATTGATCCCATTATGATTACTGATTCTCGCTTTTGCATTTTGGTTTATCGCTTGGATTTTTAGACTAAGATGAAATCCTATCAAAAATTGGTTTGCTCATTTTTTGGCTTTGATTGCTACAATAGTCTGATGTATATGGATTTGAGCTGAATGAATTTGATTTATCTGAATGCACAGATATACATACAATATTCCTATCGATTTGTGAGAGATCCCAGCATCATGATTTATTAGTATGGAGACAATGGGTAATGTCGACGCAAGTAAACCTAGAATTTACTATGAATTACATGAGGGTAATGAATTAAAAGCTGAATTTGAATACGAATTTTCAGCTAAAAATGATGGAATAGCAAAAGAGATCCGTGAAAAAGCCAATATGCCAACTGTTTCCAAAAATGAAAAATGACGAGTAATTGGATGGTGAGAAAATAATGATTTATACAATGAAATAGTCCCATACAATAGTCCAACTATTTTGGTAAATATAACATTGCCTGCATGATACCAATTGGATCTAAATAGGACATTGTCCAATCGATGTCCATATGGGAAATATGTATATTTTGATGAAGAGAAACAAAATTTTTTGTGCGAATGAGAAAAGTCATCGATAGATAAATATAACATTGCGAAAGAATATTTAAAAGGAAATGCAGATGAGATAGCTCCATTGAAGTGATTGCATCCATCTTGGAGTCAAACGAACAATGAACAATATTGGTCATTGGACTCAATTAATTTCACAGATGAAAACAAATTATTAGCAAAAATATCTGATCAATTCTTTAATTTCTTTATGATAATAGAATATAATATCGATGAAGACAGTTGAGAGTTTACATTAATCAACTCTACGCTGAAAAATATGGAACAAAAATGAATGATGGATATAGAAAAAATAGGTTATTATGAATGACGAGAAAATATCACAGGTTTCAATATTCAAATGGATGAGGAGGATTTATAATTAAAAAGATTTTACAGATTTTGTGTAAAATTTAATTTAATTAAAATTAGTTGACATTTCTGTAAATAAATATATAATTTCAGGTGGAAAAATAGTATAAACAAAAAAATATT
>Ga0310786_10007256_pt1 | contig 14496 bp, 8 predicted proteins | sample AusTroGonzalo_MG_FD_203881 | JGI IMG/M metagenome (GOLD analysis project Ga0310786, IMG submission 203881) | Bovine rumen microbial communities from tropical cattle in Woodstock, Queensland, Australia - Gonzalo_03 (v2) (version 2) | ecosystem: Host-associated > Mammals > Digestive system >... | reverse complement strand
TTTCCGGATCAAACTTGGGATGGCGAATTCCGCCACCGCGCTGATTCTCGACACCGGTAAGGCCACCCACGTCACGGACCTCCGCGTGGTGGTGAATGGCATGTCCACCGCCTTCAATGTGACCGACAGTGTCTATGTATATGACGATACGGCGGTCTTCTCCACCGAAGAGTTTTCGACCGGCTACAAGCATTGCTTCGCTGCCGTCCATTTCCCTTCGCACGACGCAGTGGATGAAGAAGACGAGGATGAGACCAAGGCCACGGAATATGACGACGACGACGTGGAGCGCAAGACCTGGCGCTGGTATGTTTACGCCACGCTCGACGATGGCACCGTCACGCGCTCTACGCTGGAGATGCGTCCCTCCGTCAAGGCCGGACAGCTCAAGATCCGCAATGCCTTCGTCAAGGAAGATGGAGAAGTCGGATCCAACGAAGTCGACGTCAGCGTCACCGTCAAACTGGATTGGAAACCGGGATTCGATATAGACGTCCCGCTATAATGGATATGAGAAAAGAGCTTCATATTATCGTTCCTCTGGCCCTGATGGCCTGCCTCCTGTCGCCCGTTCTCACGGGCTGCGGGAAGGATTCGCTGGCCGTGAACGAGAAGATATCCATCCCCGTCTTCCTGTCGGTCAACGACGTTTCCGAAGGGGTCGGGACCAAGATGCTGGACAAAGTCGTGCAGATCGACAATCCGCAGACTTTCCGTGGCATCCAGAACTTCTACGTGATTCCTTTCAGCATCGCCAAGGAGACCAGCAGCAACTACGTGCGGGAAGTCGTCCAGCCCGATGACCCGGCTTTCAAAGAGAACATCCAATTGTCGAGCAAGCTCAGCCAATATGACTTCACCGGAACCGGCCCCGCCAAGGGTTACTACTCCGGCGGTTCTTTCATCAACACCTTCACCAATGCCGTATTGGTGTACGGAGAAGCGAAGGACGAGAGCTCGGCGACCCTCAAACCGGGTACCGTCGCGTTCAAGCAGCGCAACGGCGTGATCGTTCCCAATGAAGCAGTTACAAACCGCTCGGACGGCACAAAGGCGAGTGCATTCGCTTTCGACCTTGAGCCCATGCTGTCCGGCGATCACAACAGTCAGTTCAACACGTGGAAAACCGCACACCTGGACATGCTCAACGCGATTGCCGGAGCAACGTCAGGAACAGCCACGTTCAAGGAGCCGTCCACCTACGGAAACGATGCGACCCTCTCGGCGGCGTTCCGCGCCTTCTCCGGAGAAGGCCGCGTCTTCTCCAGCGCCGACCTGTCCATCATCCTTACGAACCTTTACCGCATCTGTTCCACGATGCCTTCCGGCGCGACTACACTGGCAAAGGCTGTTGCACACCAGATTTGTATCGTCATGGACGGATATAAAACCGGGAACAACCCGCTGCTGGTTATTGCAGGCACCGGCGCAGACACCTTCGTCTCTATGACCCAGCCCGCTAATGATTTCTTCGGCCTGCCTGAGGGCGCTGTTGTATTTCAGTGGGGAGAGATGCAGACAGGGCTATCCGGAAGCGGATTCGGCTCTCCGGACAAAACTGAGGGCGTAAACCTTGCTCCGCTCACGGACTACTGCTTTCCGCCCGCACTCTGGTACTATTCCAACGGCCCCCTGCTGGGCAGTTCCGTCGGCGGCCAGGAGGACCAGTTCAAGAATAGCACCACATGGTCGGAGATCGTCAATGCGACGAGTGCCGGGACGGCGGTATACACCCGCGGCATCGTGCTTGAGTCCAAGGCCGCCCTGGTACGCGATCCGCTCCAGTATGCCGTGAGCATGCTCGCCCTGAAGTTGAACGGGCCCTATCCGGCTGACACTCGGGAATTGTCTGATAAGAATGGCAAGAAGATTTCTATTATGGAGCAGGAATTCCCGCTGACCGGCATCATTTTCGGTGGTCAGCGCAAACAGAATTTCGATTTCACCGCCTCCGACGCAGACATGCGTTTCGTCTATGACGCAGAAGTATACGACGAAACGGATGACACCCCAAAGGGCTGGATTTCGTCCGACTGGCCCAGCAAGACCATCTATACGCTGGCCTTTACGACGCGGGAAAAAGAGGACATCTACTTCGCCCTGGAGTTCACCAACAATAGCGGCGAATCTTTCACCGGTACACAGGACCGCGCCATACTTCCCGGCAGCAAGTTCTACCTGATCGGCAAGATGGACTATTCCAATCTCCCCGCCGAGCAGAAGGCCAAACAGGCCAGCGTCTTCGCCAAAGACCATATTACCACGCTGACGGTCCAATTCGAGTCCCTGGCCGGAGCCTACTCCGTATTGCCCGAACTCGCCACGCCCGACCTCCAGCTGGGTGTCAGCGCCATATTAACCTGGGATGCCCTAACGCCCAACAGTGCCGAACTCCAATGAGAAAGCTGAATTTCATATGGATTATATTGTCCGCGTTGATGCTCGCGGGCGCCTGTTCCCGTTTGGAGGAACAGAACGCGGCGCTGAATATCTATGTCCGGCTTCCGGAGGATGTGGCCACCAAAGCCGTTACGGACTGGTCCTCGCTGTTTAGCAAGGAAACCCGCATCAACGATCTCAAGATCTGGGTCTTCCTCAACGAGTCCACCGACCAGAGCCTGCCGGCCGGCAGACTGCTCGGCTATCTGGAGCCGAAACAGCTGAATGTGGCCAGCGGCAAGGTCCAAAAATTCACGGTCATGCTGGACAAGGAAATAGCGTCGAAGATCAAAAAGGTTGACGTATACGTGCTGGCCAATTCGCGGGCAATCCAGATGCAGGAGATTGGAAAGACGACGACCAGCGCCGAACTGGAGGCGCTTACGTTGTCCGGCAACCGGTTCGGCATCGCTGACAACGGCGCACCAACGAATACGGGTGTCATCGATTACGAAGGATTGCCTTATACCGCCATGGGCAAGGGGCTTACCCTGTCCGGCTCCGCCACCAATCTTTCTGTGGAGAATGAAACGCTGAAGTTGGTCCGAGCCGTCTCCAAGGTCCAGTTCGTCTTCTCCCAGATTATGGTTGGCACTGAAAAACCGGTTACATTTTCGATTACCGGGCTGGAACTGGACGGCGGACAGATTCCGGAGCAGGAATACCTGTTCAATGATAGCGCAAAAGATTATAAAATCGGAGACAGCTACGTCCCCCGGACGCTTAGTTTCGATCCGCCCTCCAAGAACGACATTGTCGGCAATACCAACCCGAAAACATATGTCTACGATTCCTCGGCTGAAAAGCCGCAGGATTATCAGGACAGAATCTACGAAGCTTTGGTCAACGGCAGGTTGACCGGCTATGCTCCCTGCTACCTGCGGGAGAGCGACAAGACACTGACGGGGAAAATCAGCTACACGCTGGGCAACTCCACCGTCAAGACGCTGCCGTTCAGCATGAGCACCGGGGAACAATTCACACGCAACAGCAGTTGGGTGCTCTATTTCTACATCAACAACAACAGTTTGAACTTGTCGGTTTCCTACAGCACATGGGTTCCCGGAGACGACGGTCCGTACATCCTTCCGTCAGATTGACAACATGAGATTGAATACTGCATATTCGGCTTTCCTTGCCCTGCTGCTGACGCTTGTCCTTACAGGCTGCCGGCGGGAACCGCTATCCGACTCCGGCGATGTCCTTCGCTTCACTGTCAACTCTGAGGAAGTGTCCTCCGCTTTTACAAAGGCGGATCCCACACCCCCGGACGTGCCCCTCGCAAGCTCCCCCGGCGATGTCCTTAGGATTGAAGGCAACAAGATTCCCGTCTGGGGCAGCTCCAGCGCGGGCGCGGTCTTCGATACCCCGTTTATCGAGCTCAACTGCGAGGGAAACGGCGGCTCCGCCAATTGGGACTACTCCGGCGACCGCTACTACTGGAACCCGAGTGCCTCCTACCAGTTCCGTTCCGTGTTCACTGGAGGACGGAACACCTACAGCGGAGACGCCACCAAGGTAACGGTCAGCTACACCGGCTACCCGGACGACTATGACTTAATGGTGGCCGCGGTTGCCGTGCCGAGCGGAGCGGGACAGGAAGCCAGGCTTACGTTCAGTCACGCCTGTTCAGCAATCCGATTCTTCTGCGTGGACCCCTCCCGGGGAGATAAGCTTACGCCAAATTACACCATAACGAGTTTCATGTTAAAGGGAGTTTCCATCTCCGGCTCGCTGGACTTTGACGCTGTCTCTACGTCGGCATCCGCGACCGTGAGCGGGTGGAATACCGATCTCCCAGGCGGCATTGTCTATTCCAGTACCGAAGAGTGGGGCGTTCCTGACAACCACGTAACGGACGAAGAAGCCGACTTGACGCGTTGGCTCTACTTCGTTCCACAGACCCTCGGTGAACAAGCCGTGGTCGAATTCACCTATCGAGTGGAAAGTACTGGGCAGCTTCTGAACGTGACGCGCAAGCTGAATTACGCAGTCTCCACCTGGGCGCCAGGCAGGACGTATGCCTTCTACATCACCATCCAACCAACGGCCATCGGCTTTAATTTAGTTTGGGCCCCCTGGGTCACTACCGAACCGCAAGACTTAATTTAACAAGAATGAAACGAATCCATACATATCCGGTCATCCTAGCCTTCTTTCTGACGGTCGTCTTCGCGGCTTGTCGGCATGAGCCGTTACCGGAAAACGGAGAGGCCATCCGTTTCTCGGTCGGTTCGGCGGTTTCCGTAGATATGCGATCCAAAGCGAATGACCTCTCTACAGAGGAGGATTTCAAGAGCTTTCATATTGCGCTTTACGGCGTCAACGAGGCCGGGACCCTGTTTGATGGAAAGTCCGGTGCTTCGGAGCTCCAATACGATAATAGCGACGAGAAGTGGAAGTACACGCCGCTCAAGTACTGGGACAAAAACAAGACTTACGATTTCCGGGCGGTCTCACCCATTGGCGCCGTCGTCCAGGATGGCACAGCCGCGAAAACGGGGTCGGTAACAGCCCGTTACGGAAACTACGATCTAATGGTTGCTTCCAACCACGGCCCCGCCGTTATGGCCCCCGTGAGTCTAGAGTTCAACCACGCTGGAGCGGCCGTGCGTTTCCTGTTCAAAAAGGGAGCGGACGAGTCGCAGACCGTCACAGTCTCCCACTTCGAAGTAAAGAACGTATATGCCGCCGGCACGGTGGCCTGCACCTGGGATGGAACGAAGGATGTGCTCACCCCCACCCCCGATCCTAATTCCAAGCAGAGCGTGTTCGCATGGGACGAGACGCCAGGCGATGTTCGGGTGTTGACGAGCGCGTACCAGAGCTTCGATGGGTGGCACTACGTTGTCCCGCAGAGCCTTGGAAACGACACCACGGTGGATCTTACTTTCCAAGTTGACTCCGGCACGGCGAAAACCTCCTATAACGCTTCGCTTGTCTTCCCGGCCAGCAGCACCTGGGCGCCTGGAAAGACCTACGAATACCAGATTAATATCGAGAAATTAACTGTCGGGATGGTCTTTACGGTGAGCCCGTGGCCAGAGGCAGTGAATGGATCTTATATAATCCGTTGATGATGGTCAGAAAACAGATCATAGTAGGCTTAATGCTGGGATGCATCCTGCTTTTTGCTGGGTGCACGCGTGAGCCTGTGCCGGACACCGGCGGCGATGCAATTCGCTTTTCCTTCGGGCCCGAGATGACTGGTTCAGAAGCGCCTGCCACAAAATTCGGCGTCCTGAAGAACGACTTCAACGACGACTTCGACAGCGAGAATGGAGAAGCCGTAATGGTCTATGCCCGCCGCAACAACAACACCAGCCTCATCTTCCTCAACGATGCTGTCACAAAACAGGATGGCAAATGGACATACGATGGAACCAGGTACTGGAGCTGGAGTGCTTCCGGCGACTATTACGATTTCCTGGCCCTGTACAAACCGTCCAGTCCCGTTGTTTTACCAAACGTCACCCCGATTAATTTATCCGACAGTCCGCTGGGCCTCTCTTTGGCCTATGATGCATCGGAACCGTTCGATCTGATGTTCGCCGGAACACGACGCAGATACGGAGATGACAACCGCAAGGACGCAGTGAACCTGACATTCCAACGTATGCTCAGCGCCGTGGGGATCAAGGTGAAAAACATTTCCACAGTCGGGACACTTTCCCTGAAAAGCTATCATTTCGTGAACATTATTTCGAGCGGTTTGGCTTCGGTCTCCGCGGAAAGCGATGCGCAGAACAACTTCCCCGTCGTCGCCTGGTCCAATCCGAGTCGGACGAATGCCGAGATCTGCGGCGTTACGTTCCCGACTGCGGTTTCAATTCCGATCAACGGGACCTATCCCGACCCCGCTTCGGCCTTCAATAACTATGACCTAATGGTCCCCCAAAGCCACGAAGAGACGCTTGGCACGGACGGCTATCCCGCGCTGGTGATTGAGTACACGTTGGGCGACGCCACCCAGACCGTCAAGGCGACTGTTCGTCTAAAGGACATTCCGAAGGCCGGGACCTCTACGCCCATCACCCGCTGGGATAGAGGCGTCAAGTATTTATATGAAATATCCATTGACCTGGACGGCGGCGTACAGGTCCAGTTAACCATCGCCCCATGGGACAAGATCGAGGCGGAAACTCCAGGATTGTTGGTACCGCCGGATTGGAATACACCGACACCATAGTTATGATAAAGAACCCTATACATACACTTCTTGCAGTTCTAGTTCTGCTCTCCAGCTTTTCCTGCACACAACAGGAGCAGCCGAACGGTGCCGTGACCATCTCTCTGTCTTCTGGTTTGCCGGAAACGCGTGGACCGGCCGAGGTCCGTGACGGTTCTGAGATCTTCCTGGACGGCGACGGAAAACCGGATCTGGTTCTACTCATTTTCAAGGGCAATGACCTCTATGCAAAATATCCGAGTACAAAGGCTACGGTGATAGGTGACGAACCGGACCCGAAAGATTTACAGATCAAATTCTCCAACATCGAACAGGGCGAATACACGGTTTACGCGCTGGCGAATACCGCGGGCCTGTGGGGCATGTCCGGAGACCCTACGTCCGCCAGCATCACGCGAGATGAGACGGAGGCTCTCTATTTCACATCGCTTCCGACCGAACCCGATCCGAGTTCAGCTACTTCCCGGATGCCGCTAACTGCCAAGAGTACGCTCAGCGTCAACGCGATCGGAAACGGGAACCTCTCGATGACGCTCACGCGTCCCGTGGCACGCGTGGTTTTCCAGTTTGTCAACAGCAGCGGTCACACGCTCAAGCTGGAACCGTTCAATGCCGCGCTGAAGAAGATGAACCCCGACAGGGGATACCTTTTCCAGCACACGCCCGATACGCCGGCCGGCACCACCTACGGCAACTTGACCTTCAACAATGCTTCCCTGGAGCTTGCCAACAACGGCACCTATGAAGTCTCCTCGCTGGTATACCCGAGCTCCGAATCCTATCTGTGCGATGTCTCTTTTTCCATCGCGGAAGTCGATGGTAATGCGCTTGACGGCGCATCTCAGCATAACTTCGAATATACAGATCTGAAGATCTGCAACAACTGGGGAGAGGACATTACATCCCTTGCCCGCAACCAACAGCTCACCGTCAAAGTGCGGGTCGGCGTCGGTTTGATGCTTTCCTTTAGTTTTGAAGTGGGCGGTTGGACAAAAGAAACTGAAACTGTCACATTCAATTAGATGATGAGAAAACGTGCCCTGATATTCCTCCTTTCTGTCCTGACACTTGCGGTTTCCTGCATCCGGGAAGGCTTGCCGACACGCATGGCCGTGCCGGAGGGTACACCCGTGACTATAACCCTCGGATTTGGCGCAACGACACCGGTCGAGGTAAGCGTAGGCACTAAAGCCGAAGCCTCCGATGCGGACGAGGCCCGGGTACACGACCTGTATGTACTAATTTTCAATGCAGAGGGAAAGCGTCACTATGGACGCTATTTCAACTACGAACAGAGGTGGAGCGATATCGCGGATCTGAATAACACCACCAACGAGCGCGAAGGCTGGTACGTCGCGAACAAAACGCTGGACGGCGTCAACAATCCGGTTGCCAAAACTACTGGTGCTGTAAAGATTGCGACGTCCGCTAAGACCAACTGTACCCTGGTGCTGCTGGCGAATGTTTCCAACACGCTGGTTTCCCTGGACGGGAAGGCTCCCCTGACCGTACTCAATGACTTGAGCCTTACGCTCGATGATCTGCGTACCCTTCCTGTACAGTTGAAGCAGAATGCCGTTGAACGTAACGACCTTTTCCTGATGGAGGGAGAAATCCATGTGGATGACATGTCCGGGATGAAATGGACCGACGATGCAGCGAAGGTGACCCTCTCGCCGATTGACGCCAAAGTGAAGTTTCGCGTCCGAGGCGGAGACCATGTCAAAAACCTTGAGCCGAACAAGTGGTCGGTCACCAATGTCCCTTCCAGCTGCGCCCTCCTCCCGCTCCCGAGCACCTCTTATACTGCCCCCACGTCCTTCAACACGGCTCTCGCTTATTTTGACGGGGAAGAGGAGGAAATAATAAGCGGCAAACCTGTTAAGTGGAAGACGTTCACCTTCTACATGTTGGAAAGCTGCCTAGTTCCTGAGAATCCGATTCAGAACGCCTCGGTTGCCAGTTCTTACTACCTTCGGGAGAAGAGAGTGTCCACGGACGGTGACTGGCAGTACGCCCCGAAGAAAGCTCCGTATGTCAATTTCAGCATATCGATGGTCCTGGACGACACCGCAATTGCTAACTTGGATGACTGGACCCCCGAGGATATACCCCACGCCGCGACGGGCGAGATGAGCTATACGGTCCACCTGGGCAATTTCTCCAGCGGTCCGGACGCCAACAACTACGAAACGAAACGCGGCCATTTCTATACCTATAATATCGTATTGGAGAATGCCAAGAGCCTCTACGTCGAAGTAAAGGACGATACGGAGAGCCAGCCTGGCCAGGAAGGTATCCTGCAGCTCTATAGCGGTAGTGTAGTGAACTGTGACGCACACTATGAGTATCAGATGATCGAGTTCAAGTACAACGACCAGCTAAACTTGAACAATCCGGTTTATTCCTGGCACGTCAAGACTCCTTTTACCGAGGACGGCGGTCCCACTTGGAATAGCGTCAAGGGATTCTATGAGGTGGACGGAAAGATGGATTATCTCTGGGTGAAGTTTGCTGTCAATGAGCTCGTTAACGGCAGTTACAGCAAAAATCGTGTCCCGTACCCCGGAGAGGACAAATATGACGAAGCCTGGTATCCGGGCAAAGCCGGAGATGTCCCTCTCCTAATGGATATCAACCAGTTGATTAATTTCATCTTTTACCAGCACAGGCAAAAAAAGGCCGGCGAAACCGACATTTTTGATGGGGACGATATAATTCGCGTAACCGCCTTTGTGGATGAGTATTACTATGAACGCGATCCCATTACCGGATCCTTTAGCCCGGAGCTCTGGAGGACCTTTGTCAATGCAGATCCGCGCGAGATGCACATCCTCTCCAATCTCACTCCCAGCAGCGACAACCGGAGTTTCGTGGTAGATGCCAGCCACTCCATCATCCAGACCTCGATTCAGTCGATCTACAATACCAATTCCCCGGAACTGACTTCCATCTGGGGCACGGAACATGAAGACGAGATCCTAGAGAAAAAAGACTGGGACGGCTGGGGGTGGATTAATTCCGCCCTCCCCATCGACGCCAACTACACGAAGGATTTCGATAACGGACGCCTTAATTCCGCTGCGCTTTGGGGTTTGTATCCTTCCACAGGAGCCAAATCCTGGTCTACTTTCCTTGACTACGCCGTCGAGAATAATATCCCGGAGCTTACGGGCGACTATCGGAAAATGGCATATTCATGCCTGACGCGCAACCGCGACAACAACGGTAACGGCACGATTGATCTCGAAGAGGTCCGTTGGTACATGGCCTCCATCAACCAGCTCAAGGCCATGTGGGTCGGCAACGAGTCGTTGTCCACCTCGGCGCGCATCTATCAGCCGAACCCAAGAGTCGCTAACGAGTGGAGGGCCCACGTCATTTCGAGCACCTGCCAGGAGAATGCGAATCAACCCAAAGTTCTCCGCGCCGAAGAAGGCGTTTCGACGTTTGATCATAATGATACTTCGAAAGCGGAACAGCGGCGAGAATCAGTTCGATGTGTGCGCAACGTGGGCACGTTTACGGAACTGGGCAAGACGTCGGATATTACCAGCGCCCCTCTCGACACCATTCCGAATAACTTCTACACCTTGCAGACAAAGAAGGACCCGGAACACCCCTTCGATGCTGAATATAATAGCTACGTCATCCGCTTTAACCGGCTGGACTCCCGTTCGCTGCGCGAATTCACCGACACCGAACTGCCTTTCAACGACGAGAAGTCGTCGAACAACCGGGTTTATCTGGAACTGCACGTACCAAGCAGCGCCAGTAACTCCAGCAAGCCAGATAAGGATATGGGAGAAATCAACGTAGATATAACCGACAAGGGATACAATGAATACTGTCCGGTGGGCTACCGTCTTCCAAACCAGACGGAGCTTGCAATGATGACCCTGGTTATTCCGTCCATTTATTTCTTTGGAAACGATACCCGTTTTCCTTCGCGAACTTATTACTCTCACGGCAAATACGGGTCGAAAAACCCTTCTTCCGAGCAAAATAAACTCGGATGGACCTACACCTTTTCCGCCAATAATCACGGTAATCTTGTGCTGTCAACCAACGGGCAGAAAACCACTGCCGTCCGTTGCGTGCGGGACAACGACCGCACCGGCGCCATCAGCGGAAGCATGTATCTGACGAACAGCTTCCTCCTGCCGGGAGAAGAAACAACCTTGCACTTCAACTTCTCCTCAGCCTCGGTTGATTTCACATCCGGCTCGCTCTATCTGCGCTACGCAGACAATGAAGGCAATACGCGCGAGAAGGCTATTCCGCTTGCCACTCCGCTAAGCGGGATGGAATACAGGGAGAGCCAGTCCTTCTCAGTCAATCCGGAGACGCTAGAAGGCGGTCTGACGCTGCCTGCCCAGATGCAGCTTAAGCTGGTAATGTCGAACTCCCGGGGCGTGACTGAGACAGCGGTCTACCCGTTCACGGTGACCAATATGGGTGTCATTTGCGAATTTACGATCAAGCCCGGTTCCGATATCACGCTCGACAAAGCCGGGAAAGAAATCAGCTATCCGCTAGAAGTTTATGCCAAGACACTCGGAAAGAACAGCGATATGACGGACGAGACAATCACATCTCTCAAGATCCTCTGGAAACGGGCTGGAGAGACGGGGTGGCAGACGATTCCGATTGATGATGCCGTGGGGCAGACTGAGTTTCTCAAGACTGTGAACTTTACGATCCCCTCTAATGACAATCTGGACACCTACATTTTCAAAGCTGTAGCGGAGTCATCCACCAATAAGAGCGATGAGACCAAACCGCAGTCAATGCAATTCATTCTCGATTGGGACAAGTGTTTCAATGTGGAAGATCCGTCGCATCCCTGGGTATGGTCCACGGATTTTGAAGGGAAATGGCCGGCACAGGAAATCTCCGGAATAGATTTTGAAGCCGGAGACTTCCTCGAAGTGTGCATGGATCTCACCAACTGCGTATACCGGCCTCTCCCGTCCTCGGTTGTTGAGGGTCTGACGTGGCCATATACCGATAAGTATGGCAAGGAGCACAAAAGTGCTACTAACCAGTTCTATAAGGACTACAACCTCGGCATAGATGAGTTGTTTGCCGTCGGTATGGATGCGAATATCGGCAATAAAGGCCAGGGCAGACCATTTGACCCAGGTTACTCGGATGTGTTCCACGTGTTCTATCCCGCCCGTGAAAATAATGAAGATCGCTTGCGCATCAGCTTCGTTACAGGCAATAATGTTTGGAATTCCATCAATATCAGCGCCCTGAAACAGACAGTTCCCCTGACGTTCCGACTTAGTAAAGATGGCTATTTCTGGAACGGCATTGCTTTGGACATGTCACAGTTCATAACCGCACAATGGACCGTCCATTCTAAGATACTTGCTTCGCATACCTTGTATATCGGATCGATTGAGGGTTACCACCGATCTCGCGCCAAGTACAAATACGTCCGCGTTGTCCGCAAGAACCTGGACGACACGTGGTCGAATGGAACCGGCGGTTTTAATGAAAATCCGCAACCCGGCGGAAACCTGTAGGAGGATACATTATGAAGACTAGAATCATGAAATATCTAATTGGTCTGGGCGCCTTCTTGATTATCGTCGCTTGCGGCAAGGAACCAGATGAACTAGTGCCTCAGACTGGTGTCACGATTCCCTATCGCGCCACCGTATCGGAGGGCATGGGTACGCGTGCCGGCCTGAATGGCTCCCAGGAGTATATTTTCAGTGAGGGTGATCAGCTGTATGTATTTGCGAAAGTCGGAGAGGCCGTTGCAATGTACGGCTTGCTGGACCTGAAATCCGGCTCGGGGCAAAAAACTGCCACCTTCGAAGGCAAACTGACCTGTGTGGACGCTTTTGTCCCGATGGAAGACACGCCACTTTCTGCGGTACTTGTCAGTGCGGACGCGCTCAGCAGCGGGTTCTACACTTTTACAGCCAGCGGGCTGCTCCAAGGGCCGACATACCCGACGAATGCATTCGCAACCAGCTTCGCGGATGCCGTCTCCAAGTACGGGGTTTTCACCGCTTCCTGTTCTTACGGAGAATCCGACTTCAAGCTTAACCAGCAGAGCGCTTTCTTGATTTTCAACATTGAGTTGGATTCAACCGCCCCAGCTGTGGTTTCCGCCACGATTGACAGTAAGACGGGGGACAGCCGTACCGCCGATGTGCCCGTTGCGACCCGAGCGGACATGAAAAAAGTAGCCTCTTTTGTTTCGGCATATCCTGCATCCACTGCCTTTACCAATGGGACCATCACCGTCAACGGAGAGGAGTACGAGAAAAAGATTAACGCGGCAAGCCTTGAAGCCAACAAGTACTACTACGTCACCCGAGTGAAGACGCCCTTTGACGGTTTTTTCATCAAGGCGACAGAAAACACCACGACAGTTACGCTCAACAAATACTTTAAGAGCCAAGCGAGTTATCCGGTACAATACAGCCTTACCGAAGGTTTGGATTGGAATGTATTTACTGATTCGACAGGCCCGATTGTGCTGAATGCGGGAGAAACGATCTGCCTCAGGGCATACAGACAAGATTTCAGCGCATATAATCAACAAAAGCTGTTCGACACCGACAAGCTTTGCTATATCGGAGGGGATATTATGAGTCTGTTGTGTACTGATATCACCCTCTCCGCATATCGGACGACCGTTCCTGCGAATGGTTTCAACAGTCTCTTCAAGTCTGCGACCTTGATTAATATCGATCCCGATAGGCCTTTGAGGCTTACGGCCACAGCGCTGAGTACGGAGGGTGAAGCGAAGAATCACTACAAGAACATGTTCAACGGCTGCTCGGGCCTGACCCGGGCTCCGGAAATGGCACCCGTCACAACCGTGCTGCTGGGTTGCTATCATTCTATGTTTAGAGGTTGCGTGAACTTGGAAGTGGCTCCTGACCTTCCTGCACAAATTCTGGTGCAGGATTGTTATAGGGAGATGTTCTATGGATGCACAAAATTGAGGTATATAAAATGTCTTGCAACAAATATATCAGCATCAAATTGTACAAATAATTGGGTAAATGGTGTTGCTCATACCGGTACATTCGTACAAAAATCGGGCTTTGATTGGGGTAAAAGGGGTACGAGTCGTATCCCAAACAACTGGACTGTTGTGGAAGAATAAAACACCCACAAAAAAAACGATCGCGCCCCGACTTGGGACGCGATCTTTTTTTATTTCTTTGATCAGATTACTCGCCTTCGCACGGGTCGAGCACCTTGACGACGTAGGAGTCGTCGAAGTAAGCGCTGGTGATCTGGCCGACCACGGTGCAGGGCTTGCCGGTGGTGACGACGGCGCTGTGCTTGACAGCTTCCCAGATGCGCTCGGCGCTGTCGTTCTTGCAGAAGCTCTGGACCTCGACGGTGAGGCCGTCGCCGAACTCGGCCTTGTACTGGTCGATCTTGGCGGCGTCGATGTTCTCGATCGCGATGGTGATACCATTCTCGTCGTGCGTCACGGTGATGGTGAGGCCCTCGTACTCGGTACCCTCGAAGTAATCCTTGTAGATGCGGACGTTCACGCCGTCACCCTCGAGAATGTCGTCGAAAGCGAGCGGGATGTTGAGCACGACGGACTGGGCGTCCGTGCGGACGTGGACGGAGGTCTTGATCTCAGCCCAATCGGCGTGCATCTGCTGGTGGAAGTCCACCTCGACGTTGTCGGCCACGGTGTTCGGACCCGGCACGGGCACCTCGTCCGGGACGATGGTACCGTTCACGTGCCAGAGATTCTTACCACCGACTTCCTTCACGACATACCACAGGACGTGGGACTGGAGGTACTCGTCACCCAGCGCGATCAGCGAGTTGACGTCGTCCAGCTTGGTCTGGTTCTTGGCGACATCCCTTCC
>Ga0310786_10007255_pt1 | contig 14500 bp, 14 predicted proteins | sample AusTroGonzalo_MG_FD_203881 | JGI IMG/M metagenome (GOLD analysis project Ga0310786, IMG submission 203881) | Bovine rumen microbial communities from tropical cattle in Woodstock, Queensland, Australia - Gonzalo_03 (v2) (version 2) | ecosystem: Host-associated > Mammals > Digestive system >... | reverse complement strand
TTAAAGTGTTCATTTCTTTTTTAAATTTTACTACTAAAAAACAGTTTACTATATTTGCACACATAAACTCGCCACCGAGAGTCTAAACCCGGCTGCAAGTCTAACGAATGCTGGAACCTTGCGATTCCATTGATGAACCAGCGATTCACGAACCACTGCGCCCGGCCAAAGACGCCGCTATTCACACCCTGATTCACGGGGATTCTAAGTCTCTCCCCAATAATCGGACTGCAAAGGTACACATATTTTGCATTATAGGAGCAGCTTTACCCTCCATTGGTCGAATATTTATGATTATTTAACTATTCAACAATGCTTTCCAAGATGCATATCACAAAAAAATGAAACTTTTTATTGAAAAGGTTGGCTATTACACAAAAATGTAGTAATTTTGCAGCCGAATTATAAATAAGGTATTATATTATATAGAGAAAACGCATAAAAAATATATGCAGAAAAGCGTTATTGAATATCTTGTAGCTACCGCAACAAAATATCCAGAAAAGACAGCGGTTCAGGATTCTACCGGCAGCATCACCTTTGCCGAGCTGCTCCGTTCAGCATACGTCATTGCCGACGAAATCAAGGCCAAAGGATTATGGAAATCGCCTGTCGGTGTATTTATTCCCAAAGGATGCTTGATGGTACAGGCATTTGCCGGCATCAACATGAGTGGGAATTTCTATATCCCTTTAGATACCAAGTCGCCCGATAGTCGTATACTTTCTATCCTTAACGTGCTGGAATCGGAGATTATCATTACCGATAAGGCTCATGAGCAACAGGTAAAAGGCATGTGCGACAAACAGGTCGTCGTCATCGAAGACGTACTTGAGAATCAGCCCAAATCTGATGTCAATGCCGAGGATTATCTTGCTGGGCAGATAGATACGGATCCCGTCTACTCCATTTTCACCTCTGGTTCTACTGGTACGCCAAAGGGAGTTGTGATTGCCCACAGAGGTGTGATTGACTATATCGACTGGGCTGTCAGCACATTTGACGTGACCAACGATGCCATTATTGGCAACCAGGCACCCTTCTATTTTGACAACTCAACCCTCGACATCTACCTGATGTATGCGACGGGCGCCACACTTGACATTATCCCAGAGATGCACTTCTCCTTCCCTGCCAAGTTAGTGGACTATCTGAACGAGCGTCAGATAACATTTGTATTCTGGGTTCCCTTTGCACTGATCAATGTAGCCAACTTCGACATCTTCAAGGACAAGAAGCCTCAATATCTGAAAGATATACTTTTCGCTGGTGAGGTCATGCCGAACAAGCATCTCAACTATTGGCGCAAATACCTACCCGACTGCCGATATGCCAACCTGTACGGTCCAACGGAAATCACCGTGGACTGCACTTTCTATCAGGTGGACAGGGAGTTTGCCGATGACGAGCCACTGCCCATCGGTGTCGCCTGCCGAAATAGTGGCGTACTCATCTTAGTAGATCAACAGCGCGAAGCTGGTGTCAACGAGGAAGGGGAGTTGTGTGTACGCGGCTCTTCGCTTGCCCTTGGCTACTACAATGACTGGGAGAAAACGCAAAATGCCTTTATCCAGAACCCGCTCAATAAGCATTATCCCGAGACCATTTACTGCACAGGTGATATCGTCTATAAGAACGAACGTGGTGAGATCATGTACGTGGGTCGGAAGGACTCACAGATTAAGCATAATGGCTACCGCATCGAACTTGGAGAGATCGAGAACGCAGTACTGGGCAGCAAGATGGTGGACAACTGTTGTGCCGTTTACGACTTTACCAACAAGAAGATTGTGCTCTATTATCAGGCTCCCGAGGAGCTAAACCTCAGTGCCTTCAGGAAAGCCGTATCCGACAAACTTCCCCGCTACATGTTACCAACCAAGTATTTCCGCGAGGATTCCCTCAAGCAAAATGCGAGTGGAAAGATTGACAGGTCATATTACAAGAAACTGATTAACGGATAACAGCATGGATTTCAAGAAAAACGACAAGGAAACTCTTGACATCAAGATAAAAGAGGGCATCTCCAACCGTCCCAGATACAAGAACTGTTATCTGCCCGATCTGGATCATACTGAATATTCAGAGCTGACAGAGACCCTGATTGTCCGTAAGAGATTCGATTCCTTCAATCGCATATATTTTCTTTCCAACAATGCTGAAGAACTGGCCCAGGCCCTAAAAGAGCTTGGCAAAGATGACATCATCAATATCCCTTCCAAGCAAGAACTGGATGAGAGCCTTGTCGAGGCCTTGCATCAAGGCGGTTATGAGCTATTCCAAACCTTTGAGCGCTATTATAACAATCATGTAGAGCATCGGGGAGCATTCAACGGAGAGTTTGCCACCGAAAACGATGCTCAACAGATCTATGACTTGTTGTATGCCAACTTTATCCCCTATACAGATCACCTGCCATCAATGAGTGAGATTCATGACAGGATCAGGAACAAGGAGATTTTCGTCAACAGAGACAAAGCCACAGGAAAGGTATGCGGATTGTTCTCTTTGACGTTTGAAAAGCAAAGGTGTTTCTTCACCTTATGGATTAACACATCAGGCGACATCAATGAAAGTCTGTCTCTTTACTTCAATGCATTCAACTACATGCATGAAAAGGGGTATGAGAAAGCCTATCTCTGGGTGCGTGAAGACAATAAATTCTCTAAGCCCATCCACCTTATCCACGGATTTATCTTTGACGGATTAAAAGACTATACATTCACCAAGAAATGACAAAAGACTTTTCCCAGTTAAAAAAGAACCTGAAGGCCGATTTATCAGGACTACCCAAAGTCAAGTTGGCTCTTGTGGGTGACACCGCCACTCAACTCCTTGTGACGGCCATTCGTGGCATGGGAGTTGAATGTGGATATAACTTGGAAGTCTTTGAGGCAGAATATAATCAGGTAGAGCGCCAATTCTTTGACACGTCCAGCGATTTATATCAGTTTGATGCAGACTTCATCGTGCTCTTTCTCTCTACCCATAAACTCTGTGAGCATCACTCCCAACTTCCGACAAATGAACAGGCAGAGTTGGCAAGAGAGAGAGTGGCGTTTATTGAATCGATATGCCAGATTCCTGCTCTGGAAAGCAAGAAGATCATCTGTTTCAATTTTCCAGAAATTGACGATGCCGTTTTCGGAAACTACGCCAATAAGGTTCGTTCGTCATTTCCTTTTCAGGTACGTCAGCTTAATTACGAATTGATGGAACTGGCAGCCAGAACGCCCAACCTCAATATCTGTGATATCGCCTCTATCCAAAACAAGCTCGGACGCGACATGATGTTTGCGCCGAATATATACATCAGCACTGAGATGGTACTCAGCCTTGACTCACTGCCCTTCATTGCAGAACGCGTCATGGATATTATCAGTGCAGTGAAGGGGCATTTCAAGAAGTGTCTGATTATCGACCTTGACAACACGATTTGGGGAGGAGTTATCGGTGATGACGGTCTGGAAGGCATCCAACTGGGGCATGGTCTTGGTATTGGTAAGGCCTTTACAGAGTTTCAGATGTGGATTAAAAAGCTGAAGCAACGTGGCATCATCATCTGTGTCGTTTCCAAAAATAATGAGGAGACCGCTAAGGAGCCCTTTGAGAAGCATCCGGACATGGTGCTGAGGCTTGATGACATTGCCGTCTTTATTGCCAACTGGGAAACCAAGGTTGACAACATCCGTACTGTCCAGAACATCCTTAATATCGGATTTGATTCCATGGTGTTCCTTGACGATAATCCATTTGAACGCCAGATGGTACGAGAGAATATCCCTGATATCACTGTACCAGAACTGCCGAAAGACCCTGGAGAGTATCTGGAGTTCCTCTATTCACAGAATCTCTTCGAAACGGCATCGTATAGTCTTGCTGACAAAGACCGCACCAAGCAATATCAAGTGGAAGCCAAACGGGTGTCGTTCTCCAAGACATTCTCCAACGAAGCTGATTTCCTGAAATCACTTCATATGCTATCAGCAGTAAGTGGATTTACGAAGTTCAACATGCCTCGCGTAGCCCAGTTGTCTCAGCGAAGCAATCAATTTAACTTGCGCACTATTCGCTATACAGAGGCAGACGTAAGTGCTATGGCTGATGATCCAGAGATCATTGACCTTAGTTTTACACTGGAAGACAAGTTTGGTGATAACGGTCTTGTGGCTGTTGTCATTCTCAAGCCCACAACTAAGGACACGCTCTTTATCGACACATGGCTGATGAGTTGTCGTGTCTTAAAGCGTGGCCTGGAGGATTTTGTTTTGAACACCATCGTTGAGCGGGCACAAAATGCCGGCTATCATAAAATCATAGGGGAATATATCCCAACAGCCAAGAACAAAATGGTTGAACAGCACTACCAGAATCTTGGTTTCCAAAAGTATGAGGGAGCCGATACTGATTTGTATGAATTGGACGTCGAGAGTTACAAGCCCCATATATGTTTTATTAAGAGTAAATAGAAGATGACGATAACACAGCTCGCAGAACAGTCTGTCCACATATCTCACACCTATCAGGTGACGCAGGAAGTCTACAATAGCTTCCAGCAATGTAGCGGTGACCATAACCCACTGCACACAGATCCTGCATTCGCTGGTTCGAAAGGCTTTGCATCAGTTGTCATGTATGGCAACATCCTGAATGCATTTGTCTCCCACTTCGTAGGAATGTTACTTCCCGTTCGTGAGGTTATGATTCAATCACAGGACATCTGCTATCAAAAGCCCGTCTACCTGAATGATGAGATTATTCTGGAATCCAGTATTGACACCATTTCTGAGGCTGTAAACATCATCCAGTACAAGCTGAAATTCATTAGGATGAAAGATGGGAAACGAGAGGCTGTAGCCAAAGGACATGTACAAATAGGATTATTGAAATAATGACACCAGATAAGATTCATAGCATAGAGATTCTCGCCAATAATATCAGAACCGATATTATTAAGACAGGCTATTTGTCAGGCAAGAAGGGTGCCCACTTTGGGGGAAGCCTTTCTATGACAGAAATTCTGGCGACCCTTTATGGCTGTTTCATCTCGTATGACCTCTCCAATCTAGAACATAGAGACCGCGTGATATTAAGCAAAGGTCATGCGGCACTAGCTTTATACTGTGCCCTTTTTGAACGTGGAATCATTACCAAGGAAGAGCTCGAGTCTTTTGAGCAGAATGGAAGTGACTTGATTGCACATTCCAAGCGAGACCTTTCTAAAGGGCAGGAATTCTCTGGAGGAAGTTTGAGTCTTGGTCTTTCCCATGCTGTCGGTGTAGCTTATGCCTGTAAGCTAAAAGGACTTACTAACAGAGTCTATGCTATCGTTGGAGACGGGGAATTGAACGAGGGTCTGATATGGGAAGCCCTAATGTTTGCCAACCAAAAGAATCTCTCCAATCTGACATTGATTGTGGACCACAACCATCTCCAGGCCGATGGAACTATCGAGGAGATTATGAATACGGATCCGCTAAAAGAAAAACTGTCTTCCTTTGGTTTCGAGACTCAGGAGGTAGACGGCCATTCCGTGGAAGCCCTCTTTACTGCCCTAAGTAAGCCTTCGGCGACACAACCCAGTGCCATCATCGCAGAAACAATCAAGGGCAAAGGCATCTCTTTTATGGAAAACAAAGCCAAATGGCATCATGGTAGCCTGAATGAATCACGCTTTCAGAAAGCATTAAAAGAATTAGGGGAGGACAATCATGGCTAAGATCAACGTACAACAATATACTGGTTCCGGTCAGGCAGCAGCCATTTTCGGTATGTTCCTTCCCGACCATATTGAACAATACCCTCACATGAATGTGCTCTCTGCCGACATGTCTGTGGCAGCCAGCCTCGACAGATTTATCTATCAATACCCTGACAGATTTACGGAAGTGGGCATTGCAGAACAGAATCTGGTCGGTATTGCTGCTGGTATGGCATCAGAAGGCTTTACACCCATTGCAGTAGCACAGGCTGCATTCATCACCATGAGAGCTTTTGAGATGGACCGCCAGTATTTAGGCTATATGAAGAACAAGGTCATCCTTGTAGGTCTGAATGCCGGCTTCTATCTCCAGTACTTTGGTAATACCCATTACTGCACTGAGGACATTGCCATTTTGAGAAGCATTCCAAACATGACCATATTCTCACCTGCCGATGCAGGAGAGGCTGTCATGGCTATGGATGCTGCACTTAGACATGACGGACCTTCTTATATTCGATTGACAGGTGGATCTCAGGCTCCGACAGTTTATCATGAGCAATGCGACTTTATCATCGGAAAAGATATTGTCCTCCGTGAAGGCTCAGATGTATGCATCTTTGCAACCGGTGCTTGTGTAGGTTATTCGCTGCAGGCCGCAACCATTCTTTCTGAGACCTACCATGTGGAAGCTAAAGTCATTGACGTTCATACTCTAAAGCCTTTCGACACTGAGACTGTTGAACAGGCAAAAGAGTTCCCTCTTTTTGTTACTGCTGAGGAACATAGTACCATTGGTGGTCTTGGAAGTGCTCTTTCCGATTATACCTCGTTAAAAGGGGGTTATCCTCCTATCATGCGATTAGGCGTCCATGACACTTTCTCCAAACCTGGCGACTATGAGTTCCTGATGGCACAGCATCACTTGACACCAGAACATATTGCAGAAGATATTTATCATCAATTGCAGAAATGAAGAAGACAGCACTGATAACCGGATGTAACCGCGGCCTTGGCAAGACCCTGATGAATGCTTTCGCTGCTGACGGCTATGATATCATAGCAATGGTCAGGAATATGGACAGTGGCTTTGAGGAAACGGTTAAAGCCTTGCAGCAGCAAGGCACTGATGTTATTCCCGTATGTGTAGAATTAACAGACAGAATGGCATTACAAAAAGCCCTCCAAGATATTCTGGCTATGGAAAGGCCAATTGATGTTCTGATCAATAATGCAGGAATAAATGTCAGCAAGCCTATCTTCTACACGGAGTATGAAGAGATAGAGAGAAGTTTCCAAGTGAACTATTTTGCTCCTTTCCTGCTGATGAAGGAGATTAGCGGCCTCATGGTTAGACAGGGTTATGGCAATATCATCAATATCTCCTCTGTCACAAGTCTGGTAACAATGCCAGCAGGTGCTGCCTACAATGCCAGTAAGGCTGCACTCAACTATCTGACTATGAGTGGTGCACAGGAGTTGGCCCAGTTTGGCGTCAGAGTGAATGCTATTGCATGCGGTGTCATCAATTCTGATATGTTCGCGGAGTTGAAACCTGAGGTTCAGAAAAAGAATCTAAAAAGAGTTGCAGTGAAGAGAACTGCAGAATATAGTGAAATAACCAATACAGCTCTTTTCCTTTGTTCCGACAAGGCCTCTTATATTACAGGCCAGGTCATAAGAGTTGACGGTGGATATGTATAATAAATAATTAATGATATGGAAAAAGAAGTAATTTACAACAAACTCAATGAAATTTTCTGTGACGTCTTGGATTTAGACGACATTGAGCTTACCGACGAGACTACAGCAAGCGATATTGAAGAATGGGACTCATTGGCTCAGATACAATTAGTTGTTGCCATAGAGAAAGCCTTTGGTCTGAAGTTCACCTCCCAAGAGATTGTTGACTGGAAGAATGTCGGTGACATGGTTGAAAGTATTCAAAGCAAATAATCATAAAGATGAAAGAAAAGATAATCGCAATTTTAAACGACCTCAGACCCGAGTTCAGTTTCACGGAGGACGTGGACTTTATTGAGGAAGGGATGCTTGATTCCTTCGATATCGTCTCTCTGGTTGACGAACTCGAAGAGGGTTTCGGAATAAAGATACAAGGCATCGATGTTATTCCAAGTAATTTCTCAACAGTCGACAATATCATTGCCCTACTCAAAAAAAGTGGTGTACAATAATGAATCTGAAGTTTAAAAACAAAAAGATAACAGGTATCCTAACCATTCTTCCTAAAAAGGTCCGGACCTTCGAGGATGATATGGCCAATTATAATTTCCCTGAGAAGAAGTCCTTACGCCTTAAAAAGGTAATGGGCTACAACACTCATAGGATTGCAGAACCAGGTCAGTGTTCTTCAGATTTCTGTATCCATGGACTTCAGTACCTCTTTGATCATCAACTCCTGGATAAAGATAGTATTGACGCATTAATCCTTGTCACCCAGTCGCCTGATTATTACATGCCTGCAACAAGTAATTTGATTCAAGGGCATTTTAATATGAAGCACGACATGATATGCCTCGACATCAATCAGGGATGTGCAGGATTTGAGATTGGGTTGATACAGGCATTTATGCTATTAGATCAGGAAGCCATCAATAAGGTGGTACTCCTCAATGCAGATGTACTTAGTCCCAAAGTTTCCATCCATGACCGAAACAGTTATCCATTGGCAGGTGACGCAGCCGCCATTACTATTGTGGAAAAAAGCAATGATGCAAAAGACATTTTTGCGGCTGTCAAAATGGACGGCACAGGAGCCAAGGCACTCATTATTCCTGCAGGAGGATTCCGGACACCCTGCACACCAGAAACGGCCATAGAGCACGAAGATGAGGCAGGCAATCTCCGATCCCTCAACCATCTGACCATGCAAGGCGACGATGTATTCAACTTCGTACAGCGAGAAGTACCGCCCATGATTCATGATCTGTTGGAGAGAGCTGACATGACCTCTGACGACATTGATTGGTATATGTTCCACCAGCCCAATAAGTTCATGCTAAATAAGCTGGCTGATGCCATCGGTGTACCTTATGAGAAGATGCCGAGTAACATTGTAGAGAATTTCGGTAATGCAAGCGGTGTAACTGTTCCCACCTGTATCTCATATAATCTTGGAGAGAAATTAGAGCAGGAAACATACAAAATGTGCCTTGCCGGTTTTGGCATAGGCTTGACCTGGTCAGCCATCTTAATGGAAATCGGTCATTTGAATTTTAATAAAATAATAGAGTATTAAATATATGGAAGAATTAAAGAAGAAGTTGGAAGACATTCTTGAAGTAGAGAGCGTCAATGCAGAAGATGTATTGGAAGATTTTGACTATTGGGATTCATTAGCCATTCTTTCCATCATTTCCATGGCATCTGAAAGCTATAAGAAAACTTTCAAGGCTGCAGATATCAGGGAGTGTAAGACGATTGGCGACTTGTGTAAGCTGATTCTGGACTAAATGGAGACATATACCATCATCACAGGAGCAACGTCCGGCATCGGCCTCGATTTGTCGAAAAGGCTGGCAGAGGAGAGAAACGTCATTCTCGTAGGAAGAAGCCAGGAGAAGTTGGACATGGTCACATCGCAGATTAGTGACGCCCACCATGTTCTCAGCTTTGTCTGTGACCTGAACACAGACAAGGATACTCTGGCACAGAAATTATTGGCGTTCATTCTCGCAAATGACATTCAGATAGACTCCATGGTACATTGTGCAGGAACTAGTAAGGTCATGGCTATCCGGCAGTCTGATACAGACTCTGTTGACATGATTTTCAACGTAAATGTATTCTCTGCCATAGAGATGATAAAGGCCCTGCTGAAGAAGGAGAATAAGGGAGCGCTTAGGAATATCCTCCTTATATCATCACTGGCATCTATAAGAGGAGAAAAAGGGAACTCCATCTATGCTGCCTCAAAAGGTGCACTTAATTCATTAGCAATTACACTGGCCAAAGAGTTAGCCCCCAAGGTTCGCGTCAACTGCATTTCACCAGGTACCGTCAAGACTCCCATGACCCAGTCATTCCTCGAAACAGAGAGCGGCGAAAGTCATCTGAAGAATTACCCATTAGGTGTCGGTCAGTGTGAAGACATCACAAATCTGGCTTGTTTCCTACTATCAGACTCTTCGAGGTGGATTACTGGCCAGAACATCATCATTGATGGAGGTAGGTCTACTCTTTAAGCAATAGGAACATGAGTGATTATATAAGCTATAAAATGATTCCTTCTATTCTGAAGCTAGAGAAAGGCGATGTCGTCCTATTTACTTCAGATATTACTGACTTGTTCCTGCAATGTCAGGATAATGGTGAGATTCTTGATGTGAACATCTTATTAGACCTTTTCCAAGAAGCTATTGGAGAGGAGGGCACCCTTCTCATTCCCACCTATAACTGGGGTTTCTGCCAAGGCAAACCCTTTGATTATAAGAAGACCCCTAGTAAAACTGGTGCTATAGGGAATGCAGCCCTCAGGAGGAAAGATTTCATCCGTACTAAGCACCCAATCTATTCTTTCGCAGTATGGGGAAAAGATGCTGAAAAACTTGTTGCGATGGAAAATGTCGAGTCATTTGGTCCAGACTCTCCCTTTGCCTATCTTGAACAGGTTAATGCCAAGAATGTGTTCATTGGTGCATCACTCCGTAACAGTTTCACATACATCCATTATATTGAACAGAAATTAGGAGCCAAATACCGGTATTCCAAAATGTTCAAAAGTCACTATATCGACCAAAACAAGGTGGATACCGTCAAGGAATATGCCATGTACGTCAGAGATTTGGACTTGGGCGTCGTCTGCGCTCCAGATCCTTTTGTCGACACGCTCTATGCCAATCATATCGTTCAACATGGCCACATCAATGGTGTCCCATATGAGGTTATCAGATTCGACGACGTAACACCAATCATTCAGGAAGATATCCTGCATAACAACAGTAAAAACTTATGCAGATATCATGGACAATAATCTATCTATTCATTTAATATAAGACATGAGTAAAAAACTATACTATAGTTCCTGTTCCATAGCAGCACCACATATCGGTGTCATCATTGACGACCTCCTCGCAGCCAAGCAGGGTGGAGATGAGGTGTATTGGGCTTACTGCCACTGTGCACTTTCATCATGCTTCATGAACCTCGATGCCCACAACAGTATCTGCAAGTTTTGTCACCGCATGTACAAGGAATATGATCGAGTTTATGGAGCCGGTATCCATATGCTGCCCATTAAGGGAACGGACATCAAGAAAAAACAACAGCAATCATTCGATTTCAAGAACGCGGAAGAACTGAAGAGTTTTGTTTACCGCCATGTAGAGGTTGGTAACTCTATCCTATCATTATATTATACTGTTACCCGTGATTTGGACATGAACAGGTTTGAGCAATTCCATGATTTTGCGCTTCCCTTGGTTTCAGAAATCTGTAACCTGACAGATTACATGTATCAGGTGGTGGATCAAATCAAACCTGACGAGATTGTCGTACATAACGGCCGACTTTACGAGAACCGTTTCCTCTATGACATTGCCAGGGTCCTGAATATCCCATTCAAGGCTGTAGAGACAGTTGGAGGCCATGGTGAGCCCTATGCCAAGATGAGTTATTATGGCGTATTACCACAAAACCTGAAGAACTGGACACAACTTGTCAAGACAACATGGGAGAATTCACCTTTGCCTCTTGAAGAGAAAACTAAGATAGGATCTTCCTTCTATGAACGTCGAAGGAATGGCGAACTTGTGGTCGATGTGAAAGTATATGTCGCCAACCAGAAGAAAGGCATGCTGCCTGATGGCTTTGACCCTAACAAGAGAAATATTGCCATTTATACCTCTTCTCAGGACGAGATTGTCGCTTTGGGAAGTGATTGGAACTATGACCAGTTGTTCCAGAATCAGAGCGAGGCTATCGACTATATCCTGAAGCACACCTCTGGCGACGTTCAATATTATATACGCATTCATCCCAATCTTAAAGGTATCAACTACAAGGATCACCTCGACCTCTATCAGTATGATAAATACCCATTTGTCACTGTTATACCTCCTGAAAGCAAGGTTAGCAGTTACGATCTTATGGAAGCCTGCGAGAAAGTGGTCACATTCGGATCTTCTGTTGGAATGGAAGCCGTTTATTGGGGTAAACCTTCCGTATTAATTGGACATAGCGGCTATGAGGCTATGGATATCGCTTACCATGTCAGGAAATTAGAGGATGTTATGCCTACTGTGGAAGGACACCTAACTCCTAAAGACAGACTTGGGGCCATCAAATACGGCTATTTCCTCTTAGATAGAGAATATAAGGTAGACCAGACTCTGACGGATATTGGTGTAAAGATCAGACGATACAGATGGGAGTTTATTTATACCTCATATCTGAAAATCAAAAATTCCCAGACCCTGTATCAGTTGGCGCATTTCTGGTATTACATCATCCTGCCGAAGTTTAAGAAGCCTAAACACCCCTTCCCCTGGAATTACAACGTATAAACACAATAATCCCCCGCTCAGATCTGAGCGGGGGATTATCTATTTATTGACTTTCTTTAGAAGTCCATGTTATCCAGTGAGTCGCTGAAGTCCTTTGGCTCATTGTTCTCCTTCGGAGCTTCCTGCTGATGGTCGGAATGCTGATGATGCTCCCCACGCTCAGGACGCTCACGGCGATCACGACGGTCGCCACGATCCGGACGACGATCACGACGCTCACCACGCTCAGGGCGCTCACCACGCTCACGACGACGTTGCTGAGGCTCTACATAATCTGCAGGCTTCTCAATCAGCACACGGTGTGAAAGCTTGTACTTACCAGTCTTCGGATCAATCTCCAACAACTTCACCTTGATCTTATCGCCTTCCTTGATACCGGCCTCCTCGACAGTTTCGAGGCGCTTCCAGTCAATCTCAGAAATATGGAGCAGACCATCCTTGCCAGGCATAATCTCAACGAAGCAACCATAAGGCATGATACTACGGACTGTTCCGTCGTAGATCTCACCAACCTCAGGAATTGCTACGATAGCCTTAATCTTACCGATGGCGGCATCGATGCTATCCTTATTAGGAGCAGAAACCTGTACCTTACCTACACCATCAACCTCGTCGATAGTGATGGTTGCACCTGTATCTTCCTGCATCTGCTGGATAATCTTACCACCAGGGCCAATCACAGCACCGATGAACTCCTTAGGAATCTCCAGCTGAACAATGCGTGGAACCTGAGGCTTCATCTCTGCACGAGGCTCAGCGATGGTATCGGTGAGACACTTCAGGATATGCTCACGACCAGCCTTAGCCTGCATAAGGGCCTTCTCAAGGATCTCAAACGACAAACCGTCACACTTGATATCCATCTGAGTAGCGGTCAGACCATCCTTTGTACCAGTGGTCTTGAAGTCCATATCGCCCAGGTGGTCCTCGTCGCCAAGGATATCGCTAAGTACAGCATACTTATCTTCTCCAGGGTTCTTAATCAGACCCATGGCGATACCTGAAACAGGCTTCTTCATGGGAACACCAGCATCCATCAGGGCGAGGGTACCGGCACAAACGGTAGCCATTGAAGAAGAACCGTTAGACTCGAGGATCTGAGACACCAGACGTACGGTATAAGGGAATTCCTCAGGAATCTGGCCCTTCAGACCACGCCATGCGAGGTGACCGTGACCAATCTCACGACGACCTACGCCACGCTGAGCCTTGGCCTCACCAGTACAGAATGGTGGGAAGTTATAGTGCAACAGGAAACGCTGATAACCATGCTCCAGCACGTCGTCAACCAGCTTCTCGTCGAGCTTCGTACCAAGGGTACAGGTGCTCAGTGACTGTGTCTCACCACGAGTGAAAATAGAACTTCCGTGAGGCATGGGCAGAGGTGACACCTCACACCAGATGGGACGAATCTCGTCAGTCTTACGACCATCGAGACGGATACCCTCATCGAGGATACAACGGCGCATAGCGTCGCGCTCCACATCGTGGTAGTAACGGTCCATCATGGCATATTTCTCTTCCATCTCATCCTCGGTCAGATCAGCATGGGCAGCAGCATACTTCTCCTTGAAGTCGGCGAGGATCTTCTCGAAAGCCTCGGCACGGGCCTGCTTCTCAAGAGCCTGCTTGGTAATGTCGTAGGCGGGCTGATACAGCTCCTTGTTCATCTGCTCGCGCAGCTCCTCGTCGTTCACCTCGTGATCATACTCACGCTTAACGTCCTTGCCCAGCTCCTTAGAGAGCTCAGCCTGGAGTTCGCACATAGGCTTGATGGCAGCCATAGCGGCCTTGAGGGCACCGATCATATCCTGTTCTGACACCTCCTTCATCTCACCCTCAACCATCATGATATTCTCAGCCGAGGCACCAACCATGATGTCCATATCAGCCTCCTTCATCTGCTCGAAGGTAGGATCAATGACATATTCACCGTTGATACGGGCTACACGCACCTCACTGATGGGGCATTCGAAAGGAATGTCTGAACAAGCCAGAGCAGCAGAGGCAGCAAAACCTGCCAGTGCATCAGGCTGATCAACACCATCTGCTGAAAGCAGCATGACATTCACAAATACCTCAGCGTGATAGTTTGACGGGAAGAGCGGGCGGAGTACACGGTCCACCAGTCGTGATGTCAGGATTTCGTTGTCGCTGGCTTTGCCTTCGCGCTTGGTAAATCCGCCGGGGAAACGTCCGGCTGCACTGTACTGTTCACGATAATCTACCTGCAAAGGCATGAAATCTGTTCCGGGAACTGCATCTTTTGCGGCAC
>Ga0310786_10007254_pt1 | contig 14500 bp, 12 predicted proteins | sample AusTroGonzalo_MG_FD_203881 | JGI IMG/M metagenome (GOLD analysis project Ga0310786, IMG submission 203881) | Bovine rumen microbial communities from tropical cattle in Woodstock, Queensland, Australia - Gonzalo_03 (v2) (version 2) | ecosystem: Host-associated > Mammals > Digestive system >... | reverse complement strand
AATCAGTTTATGAGTATCAAACGCCTTTCGGATAATTTATTGAGAATAATGTTGTCTGATGATCTCGCGTCTCCGGTCTACACTTGCCCGGCGTGCGGGGAGATCGGCTTCGCTTTTGATCATGTGAAGGCAAAAGGTCATAACAGAAACAACCTGGAGGCATGCAGGGTCTGCGGCCTCCCGAGTTACCGGTTCAGATATGGCGAAGTCTGGAAAACATGCTGGCAGGAAAACGGTGCGAAGACTGTTTTTGAGATGCCTATGGCTGGGAGGATGGAATATGTTGACCATATCTATGACTGTATGTATCGAAAAGAATATTTCATTCTCAGTGATGAGGACATAAAGAACAAACGCCTGGACAGAAGGCTGTTTACGGATAATCAGCGCAGGCTCGATTTTGTCAAGGATGACAGCAAGCTGACCATCACGAATGACAAGGGCGAGAAGTGGGAATTCCCGTATGAGACCAACCGCATCTTTGAGCTGGATGACGATAAGAGATATGTGATGCTTATAGAGGAATGCCGCTACGCGAGGCTTCTTGCCAGTGATTATCTCGCGGTAAGGGAATCGCCGCTTCTGAACTATCCCGGGCTTACTCCCGATCTGTTTACCTTTGTCGGGGTCTTCAATCCTGATTGTGTTTTCGAAGATCGGGACGGGACGGTCTATACGGCTAACGTTGCGAAGAGCAAGCGGGAAGTTGTTTTCGAGGATGATGATTTCCATAAACATGTAACCTCGTTATGCTGCAGGATCAACGACATCAGAGATGCCATCCCGGCAGAAAACTTCCAAAGCAGGAACCTTCTCTTGTTCGTCCTCACCGACCTGGAATTGATGGACAGCCACGGAGACCCTTCAAGATATATTCCTAAGACTCTGACATTGCTTCTGGAAGAGAGGCCGGACATACTTGAAAACAACCTGCCGCCGATCAGAGAGCTGGCCTCCGAACTGAAAGAAGCGGTCAGGGAATATAAGGACCTGAAGAGGGTATAGAACATGGCAGAAAATGCGAAGGATCTGGTAAGACCGGACAGCAAAATTCACGAACGCGTTATGCGTTATTTTATTCCGCCTCTAAGACTCGACTTCATAATGATGTTCATTAATATCGGCTGCCTTTTCCTCGGGAATCTGATGCTGTTTATCTTCTACATATTAAGTCCCGAAGTCAGTGAGGTTTTGGAAATCGCCGAATATCTTCTGATCCTCGCACCCATGGCATATCGATTTATAAGATGCATAAGGCTCATTAGGTATTCGGATTTTCCACTGAGTCTTTTGGCAGTTGTCGATGCTATGATCAATATAGTTGCTATTTCGTTTCTGTTCTCAGGCGTCATGCCTTTGCCTGTTACTCTGATCGTGGCGGCAGTATGTTTTCTGATCAATATCTGTCTGACACTGCTCTCTTTTGTGGACAGTCTGGTTCTCTATAACAGACTGGTCAACAGGAGATATCTTGTTGCTGAAGGCGTGGTCATCTTCAAGGAAAAGAAAATAGAAGGAGACGGCTGGGTTCACTGGTTCAATCGTATGGTAGTAATCAAGAGCGGTATCGGCTACTTCCGTACCGTGGAATATATATTGCGCCGACAATACAAACAATGCAGTCTGGCATCTAGTGTGTTGATGGTAGTCCCGGATCCACTCAAGAGCCAGATAGATTCATCCATACGCATTGCCGCGGAGGAAGTCATATGAGTATTAAACTATGGGACTGGAACAAGAAACCGAGAACGATGCAGCGATATCTTAAGATCGGAGACATCTTCTGCTTTGTTTATGATGACAACAGATTCTGCTTTGGAAGGATCATCGGGATCAGACCCAAGAGATTTTGCGTGGCGGAGATATTCGACTTCTCTTCGGAAACGCCGGTAATTGATGAGAAGACCATTGAAAAAGCAGGAAGGATCATTCCGCCTGTCAATATCAACAGCTATATCCTCTTTGACTGTAAATCCATGGGCGGAGACTGGCGCATCATCGGGCATCAGGAAGATTATACGGCACCTGACTATGACGAGCTTTTTATCGGCTGGGGACTGGAAGGCAACCGGAAAAAGGAAGACATGCGGGGGAATATGACTGAGACCTCGGAAGAGGAATACGGGAAGTGCCTTTCGCATGTTCCGGTGACGGATCTGACAGTCAAAGAACTCCTGAAGGACTTTTATGGAGAGAGGCAGGTCCGTAAGTCCGTTGATGATATCCGAAAAGCGATCGGGATCGTGAAATACGGCATGGAAGAGTATCTGAAAGCGGTGGATGAAGTTCCCGGCTTCGATATCAATTCCCTGGACAAAAACAAGCAGAATCTTTTGCAATGTGCGATACAGAATAAGAAATGGGATATTGCCAAAGATCTGATCAAGCGGGGGATCGACGTAAACAATCAGGATATAAAAATGCGTACACCGCTGCACTATATATGCGCCCGCCCGAACGATGTGGAACTGGCCGCAGAGATCTTAAATGCCGGCGGAGATCCGAATATCCGGGATAAGGAAAACAGGTCCCCTCTTTATGAGTTGACGTCAATGATGCGCAACGATCTGAGGGAAAATAAATATCAGATCATGAGACTTCTCCTGGACCATGGCGGCGACCCATATCTTCCCTGCAGGGACGGCAGGTCAGCCGGTGATGTGGCAAAAGAGACAGGGGATAAGACGGCGCTTGAATTATTTGAGCAATACGGCTTAAGATAAGACATAAGCCCATACAGGATCAGGCTTCTGTCAGCCACCATAGATGAAGGATAGCTTTTATAAGTGCCGCGGCTTCTTTCTCATTAATGTCAGGGGATACGCGTTCCATTATCTCCGGCTCATGTGATTTCTGAAATGACGCGATCACCATCCAGACCGCGTCCTTTGCATTTTCCGACAGCCAGTGGGAAGGCCCCATGAGAATTATGCCGCCGAGAAGAGGACCGCCCAGAAGGAAAGTAAGGTACAGGCGCGTGCGGTTAGCGACGATCTGATTCAGTTCGTCGCCGGATTTCTCATAGATATCGTCAAAATCGATCCACAAGCCGTTCTGCCAGACCGTGCGCTTGACGGTCTGAAGAAGGCTCATCTCACTTAGAAGAGTCGAGTTATATTCGATCGTCTTCTCGTTGATCTCTGCAGGGAGTCCTTTGCTCTTCAGGTTCTCCATATGCCTGATCGTATTCAGCCTCATTTCTATAAAATCGGATTCCGGTACGCTTCCCAGGATACCTTTCAGCGCCTCCAGTTTCTCTTTGTCCCAGATAGTCTTGCTAAGCGTCTTGGCCATTCCCGGATCACGTTTCTGTATGCATTGTTCGTACAGTTCCTCCTTGGTGAACATCTGTTCCATGACATCGTTGTCACGAAGTTCCGCCTCGTTTGACAGCCTTGTTTTTTCTTCAGATGTCAGTTCGATCCCGGACAGGATCGTTCTGAAGTTGAAAGAACTCTTCGTCAGAAGAAGGAATGAGAGGATATTCTCCCGGTCTTTGAGTTTTTTCGCAGCCTCAAGAGAGACAGTACCGTTTTCTGCCCCGTTCGCGATCTCGGACAGTGTCTCCTGATCGTCGAGCTTTTTTACCGCGGCAAGTCCGTGTACGGCGCTCAGGCCTGCGCATGCAGGCTTGGCAGTCATGGCGATTTTCCTGAGCATCTCCCTGTCAGAGTGTCCGGCATCCAGGTTGTCGATGGCGGCTTCTTTTTCATAGATGCCATAGTTGTCGTCGAGAATGATGCGGACCAGTTCATCCTGATCTTTGAGCTGACTGATGGCATATACGCAGATAGTGGTATTCTTATTTTCTTCCTTGATGTAACTGATCAGACGGTCTTCATCCAGCATGGAAAAGACCTCTTTAACGTTCTCTTCACCCTTTATGCTCCGGACGTATTTTCTCAGATGATCATTATCCAGGCGCTTTATAGCAGCAGTCCTGACTGTTTTGTTTTCGATCTCCTTCAGTGCTTCCAGGAGCTTTTCCTGGTCATTGATACCGGCAACTGCGGCGAGAGCTTTCTCTTCATTTTTACTCATGTATCTTTTCGAAAAAAACATGCGGGATTCCTCCTTTACAAAAACGGCAACGGAAATTATCTACTGAAATAATAAAGCACCGGAAAGACCCGAAGGTCTGCCCGGTGCATACATGTATATACATTAACCCTTATTCTTCACTGAGTATCTTTACAGGCTCGATCTTTGCGATGCTCTTGCAGCTTATGAGGGCCGTAACGACGGCGCAGACGATGATCATCGCAGCGGATAAGAGGAGCCAGACGGGATGCGTAGAGGTATTGAGCTGAGTGATGCCGAAGAAAGCCATGGAGATGGCCGTCAGCTTTTCTGACAGGGTGACGTGGAACAAGATCCCGATCAGGATGCCTGCGGTTATGATGGGAATGTTCGTCATCAGTGTCCTTCTGATCAGTTCGCCTGACGTGTAGCCGAGAGCCTTCGATACGCCGAGGTTTGTCCTCTCGCGGATCACCTGTGCCCGGGTCAGAAGGAGCTGGGTAAGGATGACCACGAAGCAGGTCGCGATAACGAAGACAACGCAGATGGTCTCCATCGCCAGTATTATCGAGTCGATCGACTCGGACAGGTATTCCTTGAAAAGGATGAATCCGTAATCAGGATATCTTTCTTCCCATGTGAGCTTCAGATCTTTGGCTTTTGATGAGTCCTTGAGATAGACTGTCGTGTAGTCCGGTTTGAAATCAGGGTTGAGCCTGAGAGCACCTTCTTGGGTCAGAAGTCCCTTCCTGCCCATGTTGTTAACTTTCTGATCGATGCCGGAAACAGTGAAAGGAATATACGAACCGTCAACGGCATTTATGTTGACAACGTCTCCCGTCTTTGCTCCGAGCTTCTGGGATTCGACGACGGATAATACGATCTCGTTGGCATTATAGGGAACATGACCTTCGATAACGGTCTCCTGTTCAAGGATCCCGACATCGCCAAATACGTCGACAGCGACCGTCTCGGAGTTTTCGAGATATCTGATCTCTGTATTCTGGAGCGTTGACCAGGTGTTGACCTTGTCGACATCGGGGTTCTTGCGGACCTCGTCTTCGAAGTCCGTGTTGCCGAGTGTCGCGACCTGGATGTCGCAGAGCTCGAGCCCGATCATGTTCATGATGTTCGACTGGTCAAGAGCCCAGTTCTGGAGCATAGAGAAGCCTTCGCAGGTGGACGTCGTGAGGATCGCGACGATCAGGATGATGAGGATGCTCCGCTTGAGAGAACCCATGTTGTTCTTGCCGGCCAGAGCGAGGTTCAATGGGAGACGGCTCTTTTCGAGAGGGAAATGATTTTTCCTGAAATTGTGTGAAGTGATGCCGCTCCTCAGAGCCTCCAGTACGGTAAGTTTCTTGTACGCTGACGTGGCGATGAGCGAGCCCAGGAATACCATGACGGGGATTCCGATAAGTGTTGCAAGGAGAGGTGCGACCGCGATTCCGGAATAGCCTTTTAATCCCACGAACGAGCCGGTCAGCATGTTGAGTGGGCTGCTGAGGAGGATGCCCGTGGCGATCGCTGCGACTGTGGCGAGAACGGAGATCAGCATCTGTTCCATGATGCAGGCAAACCGAAGTTCCTTGGCGGTGTAGCCCGTGGCCTGGAGAAGGCCGATGTTCTGGATGTTGAGCTCGATGAAGTTCTTGACCGAGAAGTGCATGAGGATGACGGACATTATGACCAGTGTCAGGGTGAACACCAGGATGACCGCACTTGCCGTGTCGGATATCATTACGTTTGACATGATTATCGTGTCACGGTCAACGGAGACCAGAGGGGTATCCTTGCGGAAAACAGCCTGGACAGCAGTTTCATAATCGTGAAGATCCGTACCTTCTTTTGCGTTTGCATAGGTCATTACTATGGGTTCGGAGCTGCTTCCAAACTCTTCAAAGATATCGTGGCTAACGTATGTCATGATGCCGCTTATGTTTCTCGCATTGGCAAAATAGAGATTCTCGACATAGCCTTTAACCTTGAAGACGTACTCTTTGCCTCCCGTGGTAATGTGGAGATCATCATCCGTCTTTATTGACGAAGACAGATAATACGGGAGGACGACCTCACCATCCCCGAGGTCATGGAATTCTTCGGGAATCTTGTTAAATTCAGTCGTTCTGGAGGAATCGAAAACATAGAATACGTTGGACTGCGCGTCCTCTTTGGCTATATCGCCGTAGTAGTAATCAGAACTGAACTGGATGCAGGAGATCGTCTCGCATTTTTCCGTCAGTTCTACGGAACTGACTTTATCCTGCATCTCCTCTTCCGTGATCTTCTCGGAGAATAGCAGAAGATCTGATGCATTGCTCCTTTCGATACATTCGTCCACGGCATTACTACCGGACATGATGAGCGATACGCTCGAGAAGAGGAGCGTGGCGGCAATGAAGATCAGCAGGAACAGTATCGCTGCCTCACCCCTGTGCTTCTTAATATTGTTTTTTGCTATCAGAAATAACGGATACATATTTACCACCCCATGTCAGCAAGGAATGTGCGGAGGGCCTTATGGCGCTCTTCATCCTGACCCTCATACGGCTTGAGGCTGATCTCATCACAGATCACGCCGTCTCTTAAGTAGAGGATACGGTTGCCTCTCTCGGCAGCTGTTACGGTATGTGTGACCATTACGATGCTCTGACCCTTTCTGTTCATCTCTGTGAGAACATCGAGCACCGATTCCGTGTTACGGGAATTAAGTGCGCCTGTCGGCTCATCTGCGAAGAGTATCCCGGGTTCGTTGATCACCGATCTTACGAGTGCGACCCTCTGCTTCTCTCCGCCGGATAACTGGTTCGGGAATTTGTTATAACAGTTCTCATCAAGTCCGACCTGCTTCAGGAGTTCCTTCGCGCGAGCCGCGACGGCTTTACGGTCACGGTTCCTGAGTAGCCCCGATATGATGATGTTGTCCAGGACGCTCATGGTGTCGTTCAGGTAGTTCTGCTGGAATACGAAACCGCAGTGCTTTCTCCTGAAGAGAGCGAGCTTGTCATTGCTGTAGTTCGAGATGTCCTCACTTCCGAATAAGACCGCGCCCAGGCTCGGACGGTCCATGCCGGAGAGGGCGTAGAGGAGCGTGCTCTTGCCCGCGCCCGAGTCACCCATTATGACTGTGAAGTCGCCCTTTCTGATCTCGATGTTCAGATTCTTTAATACGTGCTGCTGTACACTCTCGTTGGAGAATGACTTGCACAGATCAGTTGCTTTAAGTATTGTGGATGTCATTTGTAACTGTCCCTTTCGTTTATTTGTAATGATCCTTACACTGCCGATTGTAAGATACTTCCGGCAAGAATACTTTACCCGGCCCTTGCTCATTCCTTAACTGTTTCTTACATGAGCCGGAAGTCCCGTTCCAATCCCCGTCCTTGTGCTATACTTGAGACATGAATTATAACTGCCTGATAATCGATGATGAACCAGACCTTTCCCGCATGACGCAGGAATATTTTGAGATGTTCGGAGTAACGTGCGCCATCGCGCTGTCATCCGAAGAATGTCTCTCTTTTCTCGAGCAGAACACGGCAGACATATTTCTCCTGGACATCAACCTGAAGAACGAGAGCGGCTTTTCTCTCTGTAAGATACTTCGCGAAAAATACGATTCCCCGATCCTCTTCATCTCCGCCCGCCAGAGCGACGACGATGTCCTCGTGGCACTCAACATCGGCGGCGACGATTATATAAAGAAACCATATACATTAAGTGTCCTTCTGGCCAAGGTAAAGGTCCAGCTCAAAAGGCTCGAGGCCGTCAGGCATCTGAAGAGCCCGTCGGATATTCCCCCGGAGGGATTTACCATCGACCCCGCCACCATGAGCTGCATGGTAAACGGCAGGCAGGTCCAGTTGAAGTCCAAGGAGTTCGCGCTCCTTTCATGTCTTTACGAACACAGGAATACGATCGTTACCAAAGAGATGCTTTTCGATGAGGTGTGGGGGGATTCATTCTATTCGGACTCGACGCTTAATGTTCATATAAGGCGCCTGCGCGAGAAGATCGAGGAAGACCCGAACGAGCCCGCATTCATCAAGACCATCTGGGGAACGGGATACATACTGGAGACCGACCGATGAAGATCAGGATAATCGCCGTCTTTTACACCGTGCTCATCCTTCTGTGCGGCCTTCTCATATGGAAAGGCACAGAGAAGAAGGTCACCCGCCAGATCGACATGCTCGACCTCAACACCAGGTGCAGCGAGATATCGGACAGGATATCGGAAGGCGCAGACATAGAAAGCCTCGAGAGGGAATACGGCTGTGATATCACGCTCCTTTCCGACAGCAACTACGAATCGGTAAATAACAACTTTATCAAGGAAGGACGCCCTGTCTTCGACTACACAAAGGACGGCGTGATCTTAGGCAAGATCGCTTTCGAAAAGGAAACTGACGCATATGACGAAGCGGTAAAGAGCATGAAGATCCGGCTTCTTACGATCCTCGCAGCCATCTACGCCGCCGGAATTATCCTCCTTATCGTCATCTGGTATTTTTACATCAGACCGTTCAACAGACTTTCCGGTTTTGCAGCAAGCGTATCCAAGGGCAATCTCGATGTGCCGCTCAATATGAACAGGCATAATTACTTCGGTGCATTCACCGAATCTTTTGACCGCATGCGTGAAGAACTGAAGCTCGCCGGCGAGCGCGAAGCGGTGGCCAACAGGAGCAAACAGGAACTCGTAGCCGAGCTGTCGCATGACATCAAGACGCCTGTCGCGACGATCAAGGCCACATGCGAAGTAATGGAACTCAAGTATACCGACCCCGATATCAGGGAGAAGATCGGCATTATAAAGACCAGGGCGACATCAGTCGAACAGCTCATAGACAACATGTTCCGTGCGACACTGGACGATCTCGAAGAACTCAAGGTAAATCCGGCGGAGGAGAGCTCACTCATCATAGGAGACATACTCAAGGGCCTGCGGTTCTACGGCACTGTCGAGCAAAAGGATCCTGTTCCCGAATGTCTCATCATGGTCGACAGATTAAGGCTCGAGCAGGTCATCGACAATATCGCGGTCAACTCATTCAAATACGCGAACACGCCTCTCGAAGTCGAATACAGATCCGGGAAAGACAACATCCGCATGATCCTCTCCGACAGAGGCCCGGGCGCCACGGAAGAGGAGCTGCCGCTGATCACATCAAAATTCTACAGAGGTTCCGCCGCAGAAGGATCCGTCAAGGACGGAAGCGGATTGGGCCTCTACCTCGCATCCCGCTTCATGGAGAAGATGGGCGGCGGTCTCGAGGTCCGCAACCGCGAAGGCGGCGGCCTTACTGTGGAGGTAATAATCCGCAAAGTCTGACAGACAAAACGGCACAGTCTCATCAGACGGAACTGTACTTACCGAAGGTGATCAGTACACGGCTGAAAAGGGCAGCTGCTTCTACGGGTGAAGTTATTGCCGTGACAACAGTCGCCGGTTCTGTTATGCTCATAGTATCCTGCGGGATCGTATTATCGGTACTGCTTCGCAGGCGAAGAGAAAACAGATAAGGAATCACATAAAATAGATGATAAGAGAAGTACGACGTGAAGAGATTCCGGCATGCGTTGATCTGATAAAGAGGAGTTTTCGAACAGTAGCTGACGAGTATGGATTTACTGAAGAAAATGCTCCCAGGTTTACGGCGTTTGCTACTACCGCGGAGAGACTTTTCTGGCATATGGATAGTGAACACAGACCAATGTATGTCTACGAGAAGGACGGAGTGCTGTGCGGCTACTATTCGCTTCTGTTCCAGGCTGACAATGAGTGCGAATTAAATAATCTTGCAGTCTTGCCGGAATACCGTCATGCAGGTATAGGTAAAGAATTGCTGGAACACGCATATTCAATTGCCCGTGATAACGGATGCAAAGTCATGAATATCGGAATAGTAGAAGAGAACAAGAAGCTCCGGAAGTGGTATGAGGATAACGGAGCGGTTCACATTGGAACCCGTAAATTTGACTTCTTCCCGTTTACGTGCGGCTACCTGAAGAAGGAACTGTAGATCAAAGAAAAAAACATAATAAATTAGGTTATCCTCCAAAAACCTATTGACATAGTAGGAGATAGGGTTTATGATTGCACTATGCTTTTTAGAGGAGGTAGAGACCTTGATCTACGCAGACAATGCAGCAACAACCAAGATGAGTGACAAGGCGATAGAGACCTTTACGGATCTTATCAGGGAAACATATGGAAATCCGTCCAGCCTTTATGAGTTCGGTCAGAGAGCCAAGGAAGTTTTGGAACAGGCCAGAAAGGATGTGGCCGATTCGATCGGTGCGGATCCGAAGGAGATCATATTCACTTCAGGCGGAAGCGAAGCCGATAATCAGGCGATCATATCCGCAGCTAAGACAGGCGGACTGAAGGGCAAGAAACATATCATATCGACGGCTTTCGAGCATCATGCGGTTCTCCATACTCTCAACAAGCTTGAGAAGGAAGGATTCGAGATCACTCTCCTTGATGTTCACAGCAACGGTATCGTTAGTGCAAGTGAGGTTGAGGATGCTATCCGCGAAGATACCTGCCTTGTAACCGTTATGTATGCTAATAACGAGATCGGAACGATACAGCCGATCAGAGAGATCGGTGAGGTGTGCAGGAAGCACAATGTTCCTTTTCACACGGATGCAGTTCAGGCGGTAGGTCATATCAAGGTCAACGTTGTTGATGATAATATCGACATGCTCTCTGCTTCGGGACATAAGTTCCACGGACCTAAGGGAGTCGGATTCCTCTATGTGAAGAAGGGTCTTAAGATCACAAACCTCATTGAAGGCGGCGCACAGGAAAGGGGAAAGAGAGCAGGAACGGAAAATGTTCCGGGGATCGCTTCGATGGCGGCTGCCTTGAAGGAATCGGTAGCAGCTCTTGATGAGTATAAGGAAAAACTCGAACCGATCAGGGATAAGATCATCAACGGATTATCGGAGATCCCTCATTCAGCTCTTAACGGTGACAGAGATAACAGAGTTCCGTCCAATATCAATTTCTGTTTTGAGGGTATCGAAGGTGAATCATTACTTTTACTTCTCGACGATAAGGGAATTGCGGCATCATCAGGAAGCGCCTGCACGTCAGGATCGCTCGATCCGAGCCATGTTCTTCTCGCGATAGGCAGAGTACATGATGTAGCACACGGCTCTCTCAGACTCAGCATCGGAGAAGATATAACGGACGAGAAAGCTGATTACATCATTAAGGCAGTAAAAGATACAGTCACATATCTGCGCGGATTCTCACCTGTATGGCGGGATCTCGAAAACGGCAAGAATCAGTTTATATTGTAAGGAGGCACATCATGGCTTTATATAGTGAGAAAGTAATGGATCATTTCAGGAATCCGAGAAACGTAGGTGTGCTTGAGGACGCCAACGGAATAGGTGAGGTAGGTAATGCCAAGTGCGGCGACATCATGAAGATGTATCTGAAGATCGAGGACGATACGATAAAGGATGTCAAGTTTGAGACATTCGGCTGCGGAAGCGCCATTGCATCAAGTTCGATGGCAACGGAACTTATCAAGGGTAAACCGGTCTCCGAAGCAAGAAAGCTTACCAACAAGGCAGTAGCTGAAGCATTGGACGGACTTCCGGATTATAAGATGCACTGTTCCGTATTGGCTCAGGAAGCGATCGAAGCCGCTCTTAAGGATTACGAGGAAAACGGCAAGAAAGACTGATCCTCCGGAAAGTCTCTGACTAAGTACCGGCCATTTATTATGAATTCCACTTATAAAGGGCAGAGTAGATGCCGCCACGCGCCATGAGTTCTTCGTGCGTGCCGCTTTCTTCGATGCCCTTTTCTGTTAGAACGAGGATACGTTCGGCATTCCTGACCGTTGAGAGACGGTGAGCGATGACGATGGTCGTTCTGTTCTTTGCGAGCTTCTCTAATGATTCCTTAACGATATTCTCGCTCTCGTTATCGAGGGCGCTCGTTGCTTCGTCAAAGATCAGGATCGGCGGATTCTTGAGGAAGACACGCGCGATGGACAGGCGCTGCTTCTGGCCGCCTGAGAGTTTTATGCCGCGCTGGCCGATGTCGGTATCATAGCCGTTCGGAAGTTCCATTATGAAGTCATGCGCATTGGCAAGCTTTGCCGCTTCGATTATCTCCTCGCGGGTGGAACCCGGCTTGCCGTAACTGATGTTTTCGATAACTGTGCCTGCAAAGAGATATACATCCTGCTGGACGATACCGATGTGATCTCTGAGGCTCTTGACTTTGATGTCGCGGATGTCCTTGCCGTCGATCATGATGGAGCCGCCCGTGACGTCGTAAAATCTGGGGATGAGGCTGCAGAGCGTTGTCTTGCCGCCGCCGGAGGAGCCGACGAGAGCCACGTAGGAGCCTGCGCTGATATCGAGATCTATGTGACGGAGGACCCTGTGAGCGCCGTCCTTATATCTGAACGAGACATCGTCAAAGACGATGTCGCCCTTTACGTTTTCGAGAAGGATCGAACCCTCCTTGTCCTTGATGTCAGGCTCGATAGCAAGGATCTCGGTAAATCTCTCGAATCCGGTATAGCCGTTCTGGAATTGCTCCGTGAAGTCGACCAGGACCCTGATCGGCTCCGTGAAGGTGTTGATGTAGAGCAGGAACGCGACAAAATCGGGGATCCTGACGAGTCCTTCGGAGATCAGGATGCCGCCCGCGACGATGACGGAGACATTGATGAGAAGGATAAAGGCCGTCATGCCCGACTGGAACAGGCCGAAGTACCTGTAGGTCCTCCTCTTCGTCCTCAGGAATGCGTCGTTTCCTTCCTTGAACTTCTCTCTCTCGATGTCCTCGTTCGCGAATGATTTGACGACTCTGATGCCCGACAGATTGTCCTCGATCCGGGAATTGATGTCCGCGATCCTGGCCCTGTTCTCGCGGAAAGCCCGCCTCATCTTCTTATTCAGGACGAAGACGAATACGAACATGACCGGCAGGAGGATAAACGCCGCCAAAGTCAGGTATCTGCTGATGTTGAAGAGTATGATGAATGCGCCCGTGATCTTGATCAGCGATATCACGATGTTTTCGGGACCATGATGCAAAAGCTCCGTTATCTCGAAAAGGTCGTTCGTTATCCTGCTCATCAGCTGGCCGACCTTCTGATCGTCGAAGAACGCGAAGGACAGCTTCTGATAGTGCGAGAAGATCTCGGAACGCATGTTGTATTCCATCTTGGCGCCCATGAGGTGCCCGATATCCGCGATATAATAATTCGCGCCGAACTGCGCCGCCACAAGGACTATAAGCACGATCCCGAGCCTTATGATCCTGGTCTTCGCCTCGCCCGTCTCGTAATAGACGACCTCTGAAGTTATGTATCTTACAACGAGCGGGATGACGAGAGCTATCGCGGACGCCAGGAGCGCAAAGAAAAGATCCAGGATAAACGTCCCCATATAGGGCTTATAGTATCCCGCCATCTTCTTAAGATTTTTGCCCAAATTCTTATCTGCCATGTTCATACCTCATTATACACACTGATATATTAGCACACCTTTTTTTCGAAAAGGATGATCGGAGAGCGTGGTATAATTACCTTCGAAAGGAGAGATATATATGATCAAAAACGTAGTACTCGATATGGGAAACGTTCTTCTGGATTTCAATCCGGAGTTTGTCATGGACAGGTTCTGCTCCTCCGACGAGGAAAAGGCAGTGATCCGCCGTGAGCTCTTCAACGGTCCCGAATGGCTGATGGGCGACAAAGGAGAAATCAAGGACAAAGACAGGTTCGATATGGTCAAGGTCAGGGTCCCCGAGAAATACCACCCGGCGCTTAAAGCATGCGCCGACAACTGGGACATCTGCATGACGCCTCTTGACGGTGCAAAGGAGTTTTGCGAAGCCGTTAAAGAGAGCGGCTGCGGGATATATGTCCTGTCAAATGCCAGTGACCTTTTCTATGTCTATTTCCCCAAGTTCCTGCCGCTCGACTTCTTTGACGGTGTTTTTGTCTCGTCCGATCATCTCATGCTGAAGCCGGACGTTAAGATCTACACCGCTTTTCTCGAGGAATACGGATTAAAGGGCGAAGAATGCCTGTTCGTCGATGACATGGAGGCCAATGTCGCGGGCGCAAAGGCGGCCGGGATGAACGCCCTTCAGTTCAAAGGTGACTACGACGAGGTTTTGCGGCTCATCCGCGGATGATGTTAAGAGTTGTTAAATGCAGGGGGCTGTCCCCGGAATGCGGTGAGTCTATCCGTAGGCCGGCGGCGGCCTCTTTTAGTTTGTTTGTGAGCGGCCTTAGAGTGCAGGTCCGGCCGGATCAAAGAGGGACATCATACATTTTTTGGATTTCTAGAGTTTTTGTATGTATTTTTCCCCTGTTTTTAGTTGCTCAAAGTTATGTCCGTATAATGGTGTAAATTCAAAATAAAAGAAATGAGTCATATGTGACCCTGTATAATGTTTGTTGCTACACAAATACAAACAGGAGGAACA
>Ga0310786_10007253_pt1 | contig 14502 bp, 9 predicted proteins | sample AusTroGonzalo_MG_FD_203881 | JGI IMG/M metagenome (GOLD analysis project Ga0310786, IMG submission 203881) | Bovine rumen microbial communities from tropical cattle in Woodstock, Queensland, Australia - Gonzalo_03 (v2) (version 2) | ecosystem: Host-associated > Mammals > Digestive system >... | reverse complement strand
ACTTCAAAGTAACCACCAAGCAGTACGAGCGTATCTTCAAGCCCAGCGACCTCGGCTTCGAGATTGCCAAACCCGAAGAACTTGTGGGTGGTGCTACCGAGGAAGAAGCTGCTCAAATCTTCGATTCTGTGCTCGAGAATCGCGCTCTGCCCGCTCAGAAGAATATCGTACTGGCTAATGCCGCCTTCGGTATTCAGGTGCTCGAGAAGGGCGAGAAGAGCATTGAGGAGTGTATTGCTATTGCCCGCGAGAGTATTGACAGCGGCGCAGCCCTGCGTACCTTCAAGAAATTCGTTGAATTGAATAGCTAATATGGCACAGGATATCCTACAAGAAATCGTGGCTCACAAGCGCCTTGAGGTGGAGCGCTTCAAGCAGGAGCTGAGCGAGCGTGAGATACACCGTCGTGTGGAGGCCATCCTCGACTTCAGCGTGGCCTCTATGTCGAAGGCACTCACCGCTTCCAGCACAGGCATCATTGCCGAGTTCAAGCGCCGCTCACCCTCAAAAGGCTGGATTAAGGAAGAAGGACAAGCCGACATCATTCCCCTCAGTTATCAGCAGAACGGCGCCTCGGCGCTCAGCATACTAGCTGATGAGAAATATTTCGGCGGTTCTGATGAGTTTATCAGCATCGCCCGCAGGAGTGGCGTGCACATTCCCGTGCTCTACAAGAACTTCGTCATCGACGAGTACCAGCTCTTCCAGGCTCGCCTCTGCGGTGCTTCAGCTGTACTGCTGATTGCTGCCGATTTAACGCTGAGCGAATGTCGTTCGCTACTCCACACTGCCCACGATTTAGGCCTTGAAGTACTGTTAGAGATGCACTCCAAAGAAGAGTTAGAATACGCTGATTTAGAGCCTGATATGTGCGGCATAAACAACCGGAACTTAGGTTCTTTCGTGACCGATGTAGAGAACTCTTTCCGCATGGCCGAGCTACTGCCCAAGGAGGCTGTAAAGGTGAGCGAGAGCGGCATTTCAAACCCCGACACCGTGCGTGCACTGCGTACTGCTGGCTTCTGCGGATTCCTCATTGGCGAGACCTTCATGAAGACCCCCGACCCCGGCAAAGCACTTGCTGATTTCATCAGGGAAATAGAACTATAATCAATGACTAATTGAGCGAATATGACGACCAATCATTTGAGTATTAAGGTTTGCGGGATGCGCGACGGAGAGAATATTCGTCAGGTCAGCGAGCTGGGCGTCGATTATATCGGCATGATTTTCTGGGAGAAATCGCCCAGAAACGTGACGATGATCCCCACCCACGCAGGCATCATCCCCGACACAACTCGGCTAGTTGACAGCAGTAAAACGCCGAGTTGTTACAAGCGAGTGGGCGTTTTCGTCGATGAAATGGCGCAGAATATCATCACACGCGTGGTAAATTTCAAGTTGGACGTCATCCAGATGCACGGTCACGAAGAGCCCACGCTCATCCGAAACCTGCGCCGAACCATCGACCCCGACCTGCGTCCAGGCATCCAGATTTGGAAGGCCATCAGCATTGCGGATCGCGATTCGCTAGCGGCCTACAAGCAGTATGAGGACTGCGTTGACGCCTTCGTTTTCGATACAAAATGTACGTGCGTAGGCGGTAGCGGACAGCAATTTGACTGGTCTGTGCTGGAAAACTACGATGGAATCAAGCCTTTTTTGCTCAGTGGCGGCATAGGCCCTGACGACGCAGCCCGCATACGCGATTTCAAACACCCGAAAATGATGGGAATAGACCTCAATTCTCGCTTCGAAACGGAGCCCGGAATGAAAAATGTTGAACTTTTAAAGCAATTTCTCACACAATTATGAATAAAATAACACGACTTTTCAATGAAAGAGGCGACAGAAAGCTCCTCTCGCTCTATTTCTGTGCTGGAACTCCAACGCTCGACAGCACCGCCGAAGTGATTAAAACGATGCAGAAACGCGGCATCGATATGATGGAAGTGGGCATTCCCTTCAGCGACCCAATGGCCGACGGTCCCGTGATTCAAGACGCCGCCACGAAGGCCTTGAAGAACGGAATGAGTCTGCAAACACTCTTCAACCAGCTAAAGAGCATAAAGGACGAAGTATCTATACCACTGATACTTATGGGTTATCTCAACCCTATTATGCAGTACGGTATCGAGGCTTTCTGTCAGTCGTGCGTCGAGTCTGGCGTCAGCGGTGTCATCATCCCCGATTTGCCTTTCAAAGACTACCTTGACGACATCAAACCCGTGGCCGATCGCTACGATTTGCGCATCATCATGCTCATCACTCCCGAGACCTCCGAGGAGCGCATTCGCTTCATCGATGAGCATACCGAAGGCTTCATTTACATGGTTTCATCGGCCGCCACAACGGGTGCACAACAGTCTTTTGACGAGCAAAAGCAGGCTTATTTCCAAAAAATTAATGCCATGAACCTGCGTAATCCACGCATGATTGGCTTCGGAATTAGCAACAAACAGACTCTTGAATCGGCACAATCAAACGCTGCCGGTGCCATTATCGGCTCAAAATTCGTACAACTTCTCGACGAGGAAAAAGACGCAAACCGCGCTCTGGACAGGCTTTTTGAAGCACTTTCAAAGTAACCCCATCCTCCCCTGCGTGGTCATTTTGGTCATGGTCATTTTGGTCAAAATCGAAAACGGAAAGTCAAAATCGTCCACTATTATAATAAATATATATATTTATTTAATAGTGATGAAAAATATGTTCCCGAAATCGATTTTGACCATTTTGACCTTGACCACTTTGACCACATTTTTTGTATTTCATTTTTTCGTATGTCTTGTCGTGAACCGCAATGGAAATGTTGTACCTTTGCAGAGCAAAGAAGGAAGAAAATTTGGCAGTCTCACATTTCTTTCGTAACTTTGCATCCAAATTAAACTAAGCTATTAAAATGAAGCAAAAACAACTGATCATCACATTGCTCTGCCTGCTGATGCCCGCCCTGTGCATGGCCATCGGATGGGACGAGCAGAAGTACAAAGAAATCGAGAACAGCATCCAGCAGCCACAGATTGGCAAGGCCACGGTGCTCATCACCAAGAGCGGCGCCAAGCCCGGCAACAGCGCTGCCGACAACCAGAAGGCTATCCAGAAAGCCATTGACAAATGCTCGAAGAAAGGTGGCGGACGCGTCATCGTTCCCGCAGGTATGACTTTTCAGACGGGTGCCATTCATCTGAAGAGTCACGTGAATCTGGTCATCGAGGAAGGTGCTGTGCTGAAGTTCGTCTTCCAGCCCGAGCTCTACCCCATCGTTGAGACCGCATGGGAGGGACTGGACTGCTACAACCTGTCGCCCTGCATTTATGCCTTCCAGCAGACCGACATCGCCATTACCGGCAAGGGTACCATAGACGGCGGCGGTTCGAAGCAGACATGGTGGCCTTGGTGCGGCGCTGAGCGCTTCGGATGGAAGCCCGGCATGATAGCTCAGAAGAACGAGGCTCGTCCGCGACTGCTGAAGAACGGCGAGGACGGTGTGCCGATGACCGACGAGAAGGGGAATCCCACCAAGGAGCGCACCTTCGGACAGAAAGACGGTCTGCGTCCGCAACTGGTGAACTTCACCCAGTGTCAGCGCATCCTCATTGAGAACGTCACCCTGCTCGACTCGCCTTTTTGGGTGATTCACCCTCTGAAATCGCAGGATGTCACCGTGCGCGGCGTACATATCAACAACGACGGTCCTAACGGTGACGGATGCGACCCTGAGTCATGCGACCGCGTGATGATAGAGAATTGCTTTTTCAACACTGGCGACGACTGCATAGCCATCAAGAGCGGACGCAACCGTGACGGGCGTGAGCGTGCAATGCCTTCACAGAACATCATCATCCGTCATTGTGAGATGAAGAATGGTCACGGTGGTGTGGTTATCGGTTCGGAAATCAGTGGCGGTGCCAAGAATATCTTTGCCCACGACTGCGTGATGGACTCACCCAATCTGGACCGCGTGCTCCGCATAAAAACAAACTCCTGCCGAGGCGGTATCATCGAAGACATCTTCGTGAAGAATATCAAGGTGGGCCAGTGCGGCGAGAGTGTACTGAAAATCAATCTGGACTATGAGCACAACGAGATTTGCTGTCGCGGCAACTATCCCACGGTGCGTAATGTACTGATGGAGAATGTGACCTGCGAGAAGTCACGTTACGGCGTACAGATTATTGGTTTGGATGAGGATACGTTTGTGCATGACATCACAGTGAGAAACTGTCGGTTCAACGGGGTGCAGCAGGGAAATACCATCACCGGCAAGACGCGCAACATCACGTTCGACAAACTCTACGTGAATGGTGGTCTCTCGCTCACAAAGAATCCCTATAAGCACTATTCCGAATGGATGACCCGCTCAGAGATGAAGCGCTATCCGAAGTCGTATCTTCTGGATTTTTCTACTCGTCCGAAGTGGAGCTATGTGATGGGCATCGAACTGGAGGGTATGCTTGATACCTACCTGCGCTATGGTGGTCAGGACATTTTCGATTACTGCAAGCTCTATACCGACACGATGATTAATGAGCAGGGCGAGATTCGCGGCTATAATATCAAAGACTATAACCTGGATAATATCCGCACAGGTCATTTCGTGACCCGTATGTATCAGCAGCAGCCTGAGAAGAAAAACCTCATAGCCATGCAGATGCTGATGAAGCAACTGCAGGAGCAGCCTCGCACGGTAGTGGATAAGGTGTATTGGCATAAGGCCATCTATGCCTATCAGGTGTGGCTCGACGGTATCTTCATGGGGTTGCCCTATCGCTGTCTGACAGCCCCTATCACAGAGAAAAATGCCAAGGCTGTGACGAGCATCTATGATGATGCCGTTGATCAGTTGGCAATCACCTATAGTCGTACGCTCGACCCCAAGACCAGTCTTAACCGTCATGCCTACGACGAGAACAGGAACATGTTCTGGGCAGACAAGCAGACAGGTTTGAGCCAGCACTGCTGGGGACGTGCGCAGGGCTGGTACACGATGGCTCTTATTGAGGTGCTTGATGCGCTGCCTGAGGATTATGCCCGTCGAGGTGAGGTTATCGAACTCCTTCAGAAAGACTTTGATGCCATCTTGAAATGGCAGGATAAGAAATCAGGCGTGTGGTATCAAGTAATGGATGCCCCTGGTCGTGAAGGCAACTACTTAGAAAGCACCTGTTCGGCTATGTTCACCTATGCCCTGCTGAAAGCCTATCGCAAGGGTTACGTTGGAACAAAATATCGCGATGCAGGTATCAAGGCCTATCGCGGCATCGTGAATAATTTCATCAAGGTCAATGATGACGAGACCATCTCGCTGACTCAGTGCTGTGCCGTTGCTGGTCTTGGCCCAGGCGTTAGTCCTGAGGTAGAGGCTGCCTTGAAGCGTATTAATCCTAAGTCAAAGGCCAAGGAAAATAAACGTCGCGACGGTTCATACAACTATTACCTCTCTGAGCAGATTCGTGATAACGACGCCAAGGGCATCGGTCCGTTTATCTGGGCTTCGTTGGAGATGGAGCAGATGGGCTTTACCACCGATAACGTGATGAAGCCTATCAGTCGTCAAGCCGTAACGGGACGAAACAACCCCGTTATCACCAAGGCCGACCCACTGGCTTCACTCACCGTAGGTAATGGTCATTTCGCAACGACTGTTGATGTTACTGGACTACAGAGCTACCCTTTTGAGTATGAGGCTGGCGTGCCCCTGACGGCTATGTCCGACTGGGGATGGCACTCGTTTCCTAACACCAGCCTCCTGACACCAGCAGAGAGTGAAAAGACATTCGACTTAGGTCATGGACACAAGGAGGTGTATGCCGTAGAATACAAGAAAACTGAGGACGGACGCCATAAGCAGGCCACCGAATTCTTCCGTGTGAACCCTCACCGATTAAATCTGGGTATCATCGGTTTGGATATGAAAGACCGCAGCGGACAGACTATTTCCCTTCAGTCGCTGTCATATATCCGTCAGGAGCTGAAGCTCTATGATGGCGTTATTGAGTCGTCCTTCCGTGCTGATAACGAGCCCGTTGAAGTGACCACCGCCGCCCTGCAAGACAAGGATGCGGTGATTTATCGTATTAAGTCGGCCCTGCTGAAAGACGGTCGTGCCAAGATTCGCATCCGCCTGCCTTATCCCACCGGCAAGCATGCCGATGCTGCTGCCGACCTGACGAAACCTGAGCGCCATCAGTCGCGCATCGTACTCAGCGATAAGTATTCTGCCATTATTGAACATACACTCGACTCCACCCGCTATTTCCTGAAGCTGAACTGGACGGGTAATGGTAATCTGACACGCACAACCGATCATGATTACATGCTAAGCACTACCAACGATGTGTTAGTACTCAAGGCTGAGTACTCAGCTACGATGTCGTACAGAAAAGACAGAAACAACAATTATATCCCAGAGCCTGTTATCGTATATGACCAGGAACTCAAGAGCGTTCTCAAAGCATGGAATCGCTGGTGGAACGAAGGTGCTATCATGGATTTCTCAGAGTGTACTGACCCGAGAGCCAAGGAACTGGAGCGTCGTGTGGTGCTTTCGCAGTATCTGACACAGGTCAACTGCGCCAGTGCTTGTCCACCTCAAGAGACGGGCTTGACCTATAACTCATGGTTTGGTCGTCCACACCTGGAGATGACATGGTGGCACATGGTGGATTTCTCATTGTGGAACCGTCCGCAAGTGCTCGAGAACGTGCTGAAATGGTACAACACCGTTGCTTATTCCGAGGCCAAGAAAATTGCTGAGCGTCAAGGTTTCAAGGGCATCCGTTGGATGAAGATGACCGACCCTTGGGCTGGTGAGGCACCTTCAAATACAGGTTCCTTCCTTATCTGGCAACAGCCACATTATATCTATATGGCAGAGGAGATGTATCGCAGCAATCCCTCGATGGTGACACTCCAGAAGTATGCCAAACAGGTGGAGGAAACGGCCGAGTTCATGGCAGATTTCGTGAGTTATGACGGCAAGACCAAGAAATATTTCTTACAAGGAGCCACCGCCATGCAAGAGAGTATGTCGAAGGACTTCTCGTATAATCACCCCTTTGAACTGGCTTATTGGCAGTATGGCTTAAGCGTAGCTAACCAGTGGCGCGAGCGTCAGGGATTACCCCGTAATACGAATTGGGATAAGATTTGTGATAATCTCACACAGTTGCCTAAGGATGGTACTATCTATACCGCAGGTCTGCCAAAGGGAAACACTAAGAACCTGAAGGCTTTCGACCCCTTCGATGCCGTAGCATCTGGTTATACGGGTAATACCACTCAGCTGGAGACCTTCAAGGCTAAGACCCGAAATGATCATCCTGCTGTGCTAGGTGCCTGTGGCCTATTACCTATTTATAATAAGCCCCCCCTCTATTCTTTGGAAGTGATGAATGCCACCCTGACGGATGTGATGCAGAACTGGAACTGGGCTACAACATGGGGATGGGACTACGGTATGGTGGCTATGACAGCCGCCCGTCTTGGTCAGCCACAAACGGCCTTGCAGGCTTTGCTCATCGACACCCAGAAGAATACCTATCTGCCCAATGGTCATAATTTTCAGACCTCCGACCGTCTGCGCCTTTATCTCCCTGGCAATGGTGCCCTGCTCACAGCGGTAGCTATGATGTGTGCAGGATGGGACGGATGCGAGAATCCCTATAATCCAGGTTTCCCTCAGGACGGCACATGGAACGTACGCTGGGAGAACCTGCAAAGAATGCAATGATGAACTAATAAAATACTAACTACAAAATGAAAAAACTAATTCTTTTATTCACAGTACTGATTGCAGCACTCTCTGCTGCAGCACAGGCGCCAGCATTCCCTGGAGCAGAAGGACACGGACGCTATACTACTGGCGGACGTGGTGGAAAGATTGTACATGTGACTAACCTCAACGACTCAGGCACTGGCTCGTTCCGTCAGGCCGTAAAGGGTAGCGACAAGAAGATTGTTGTCTTCGATGTTGCTGGTGTCATTGCCCTAGAGAGCAATGTCAGCATTGGAGCCAACACCACCATTCTGGGACAGACGGCCCCTGCTCCCGGCATTACCCTGCGCTACTATACCGTGAATCCTAACGGCAATAATATCGTGATGCGCTTTATCCGTATCCGTCGCGGAGAGGAGAAAGACGTAAACGATGGTGCTGATGCCTCAACAGCGCGTCACTTCACAGGGATGATGATTGACCACTGTTCCATGTCGTGGTCCATCGACGAGGTAGCCTCGTTCTACGACAACAACAACTTCACCCTGCAATGGTGTACCGTAGGCGAGAGTCTGAACAATGCAGGGCACAACAAGGGTGCTCACGGCTATGGAGGCATCTGGGGAGGAAAGCTGGCTTCGTTCCACCACAACCTCATCTGTCATGTAAACAATCGTTCGCCACGTTTCAACGGTGCTCGCTATGACTGGACGGGCTATACTGGCAATCAACGTTATAGTGAGTTCCTGTGGGAGAATGCTGTTCAGTCGGAAATCGTAGACTTCCGCAACTGTGTCATCTACAACTGCGGTAACGGCTGCTACGGTGGTCCTGGCGGCGGCTATGTAAACATGATTAACAATTACTACAAGACAGGTCCTGCTGGCAGTACTTCGCGCGTCACCCAAATCTCAATAGCCAACAGCACCTCGGCTTCTGGATATGAAAAATACTGGGACATGACTAGCCGTTATTATATCAAGGGGAACCGTGTGAACAACAGCGAGAACTACGACTGGTCGAACATCGCCTACGACTCAGGCGTGCAAACCATCAACGGAGAGTACTATACCCTCGACCCCAACCACTATTATGGTTCAAATGTCACCTACGTCAAGAATACTTCAGGAACCGACTGTGTGAAAATAAAGCTTGACAATCCTACTGAGGCTGGAACAGTAACTACTCATACAGCAGTTCAGGCTTTCAGCAAGGTACTGGGTTATGCAGGTGCCTCACTCGTTCGTGATGATGTTGACGAGCGATACATGACCGAAGCCAAGAACGGCACAGCCACCTATACTGGCTCCGTGACAGGTAAGAAAGGCCGTATCGACAAGGTGAGCGATGTATATGGATACACCGAGGACAACTTCGGCACTGGTAGCCGTGAAGCAGGTTTCGACAGCGACGGTGACGGCATCCCCGATACATGGGAGACGGCCAATGGCTTAAGCCCCAACAGTGCAGACGATGCTTCCCTGTTCACGCTCGATCCGAAGAAATACTACAGCAATCTGGAAGTCTATGCTAACTCGCTGGTTCAGGACATCATGCTTTCCGGCAATGCCAATGCCGAGACTGCTGTAGAAGAATACTATCCTGCCTATACCAAGGAAGACGGCACACAGGTGGCTGCCATCAACTATAGAGAGGATACACCACAGCCTGGACAGGCAGTCAGCTATACCCTCTCTCAATCTACCAACATTGGCGGAAACACCTCTAGTGCTTATCTCTTCGAAAACGATATCACCATTACCAACAAGAACAGTAAGAACTATGCCACGGGCAACGACAATGGCATCAAATATTCTGCTAACGTACAGTACACCATCAACCTGCCCCAGGATGTCATCATCAGTGAGGTTATCTTTTCTGGCTACGACAACTACACAGGCCTCGATGCCTATCTGGGCGAGGTCAATGGCGTTGCTTACGACGCTGACAAATATGTCTTTCCCAAGTCAAAAGAGTCAGTCGTCAGAACCGTAGAGATCCAGCCCGCTACATCAGGTTCCCTCACGTTTACCCCACAAGGCAAACAGGTTGTGCTGAGCATCACATTGAATGGCACGAAGGGCAGTACCACTGGTATCAACGAGCTACATACCATCAACCATCAGCCCGATGTCTATTACAATTTGCAAGGTCTGCGACAAAGCTATCCTACAAAGGGGATCTACGTAAAAAACGGCCACAAGGTCATCGTTAAATAAGGGAGCATTACATATCATCAAACAAAAGCGACGGGGAATATCAATCCTCGTCGCTTTTTTCTTCACCCTTCAGTATAGGTAATGATATATGATAACGCACAGCTAAGAAACGTATCAGGCACGTCACCACGAAACTCACCACAGCGGTGATTCCTACTGGTACGCCTAACTCTATGCCTCCCCAGTAAGCCAATCCGCCAACGACACAAGCCATAGCATAAATCTCCTTATGGAAAATGACGGGCTCGTTGTTCAGCAGTACGTCACGAATCACCCCACCGGCAGCACCCGTGATACAGCCCATGATGATTGCAATCCAGAAAGCCTGTCCGGCATCAAGGCTTCGCTGGATACCAGCTATGGTAAAGAGGGCAAGACCAAAGGTGTCAAAAACGAACCACGCATTCTTCAACGGTTCCATCCATTTGCTCATAAAAGCCACCGTGAGCAGCGCCACCGCCGTACATATCATATAAATAGGTGTAGTCATCCAGAAGATGGGCACATCGAGTATCACATCACGTATCGTACCACCGCCAATAGCTACGGCAATGCCACACACATAACCGCCAAACCAGTCGAAATGCTTGGCTGCTGCATGACGGATTCCTGAGACTGCAAAGGCAAATGTACCCAGTAATTCTATGATTTTTATGATGATATCCTGATTCATAACGCAAAATTTGCGTGCAAAGGTACAATTTTTTTCGTTTTTTTATACGCGTTTTTATATTTTTTATTATATTTGCATCCGAAAATCGTCATTAGCCTTTACCGAATTCCACATGAAACAAGGCATAAAACATATCAGAAGTTGCTTCCTGGCATTATTTGTCGGGCTTTTATTCGTGTCATGTGATAGCAACGACGACAATACGATGCAGCCTTCGGAACTGGCCACCCAGTTGGGGTTCAACCGTGAAAATCCTCTGATTTTTGGTATCGACCACGACTATGCCCCATTGGAATATGTTGACGACAAAGGCATACCTCAGGGATATGACGTAGAGTTCACCCGCATCCTAATGCATCGTTTGGGTATTCCGTTTACTTTTCACCCTAATTCATGGAAGAATATTGCGCCCGACGTGCTTCACGGCAACGTTGATCTGGGCATGATGATTTATTCGCCCTACCGAAAGGACAGCACAAACTATTCGCGTGCCGTGTTCCGCCTCTACTATCAGGTGGTCTATCCGAAGGTCAGCGACGACGAGCGCTTCGACTTCCGTAATTTGGAAGGAAAACGCATTGCCTATATGAACTCACGCCCTGTTGGTGAGATGCTCGCTAGCGAGAATGCCAAGAAATTTAGTGTAACCAACCTTGAAGAGGCAATGTTCGACCTTGTAGAGGGCAAGTACGATGCAGTTATCTGCTACCGCTATCAGGCTCGCTACCTCATTGACCATCACCATTTCAAGAATCTTCTTACCGATGATATCACCCTGCCCCCACGCGAATACTGCTACGTGGGTTCTAACAAGGAGCTCATCAATGCCATTGACCACGAGCTGCTCAAGATGGAGACTGAGGGCGTGACAGATGATGTTTATACCATTAAGTCAACATTTAATGGTATTCGCATCCCCACATGGGTTTGGTATCTGCTTGGAGGTATTACCATTCTCTCACTCCTCATTATCAACATCATCTACCGTATTTCCCGTAAACGTCTGGCTCAGACTAATGCTGTGCTCGAGAAAGGCAATTTGGAACTTAAACAACGCAACGAGGAACTCGTCATCGCTCGCGAACGAGCTCTGGAGTCTGACCGCATGAAGACAGCCTTTATCAGAAACATGACCCATCAGATACGCACGCCGCTAAATATTGTCACTGGGTTTGCACAGGTCATCAACGACGACTACGAGACACTCTCACGCGATGACATGAAGATGATGGTAAGCCAAATGATGAAGAACACCGACGCCATCACCGCTATTGTCAACAAACTGATTTCGCTTTCCATTATTCAGAGTCGTTACAAACTGACAAAGGACGATCGTATGACCTGTAATCAATTATGCCAGGAAGCTTCGCTTGCGCTGCGGCTCTCGCATCCCGATGAGGTGGCATTCAAGATAGAGTCTTACGTGCCTGATGACCTCTATATTCAAACAAACAAGAGTAGTCTTTTAAACATCATTGGCGAACTGCTTCACAATGCTGATCAGTTCACCGAAAAAGGCAGCATCACCTTGAGTTGCTATCAACCCAACGACACAAATGTTTGCTTCTGCGTCACCGATACAGGAAAGGGTATTCCCGCACAAGACAGGCAGAACATCTTCAACCAGTTCTTCAAGTTGGATGAATTCTCAGAAGGTCTTGGTTTAGGCCTCACGCTCTGCAAGATAACCACAAATCAATTGGGAGGCGATATCCAGATTGACAATAACTATAATAACGGTACGCGCGTTATTGTCACCCTGCCTTTGAATTAAGTAATAAGCTATTCCTCAAAACGTTTTCCCCAGTAGTTCACCATCCGCTGATACAGCTTTTCTTCAGCGGGGTTGTGCTGTCCGTGCCACAGACGCTTATCCACCAATTCATCTGGCATATACTGCTGTGGGGTAAAATGTCCAGGATAGTCGTGCGGATACTTATAACCGTCATGATAGCCAAGCTCCTTCATCAGCTGAGTTGGCGCATTACGGATGGGCAGCGGCACAGGCTGATTACCAGTCTCGCGCACCAAGGCCAAAGCGGCATCAATCCCCAGATAAGCCGAGTTGCTCTTAGGCGATGTAGCCAGATATACAGCGCATTCTGCCAGCGCAATACGCGCTTCCGGCCAACCTATTTTCATGACCGTATCAAAAGCAGCATTAGCTAAAAGTAGTGCATTAGGATTAGCCAAACCAACATCTTCCGATGCTGAGATAACCAAGCGGCGGGCTATGAACTGCGGGTCCTCACCACCTTCTATCATCCGCGCCATCCAATAGAGAGCAGCATCCGGATCACTGCCACGTATGCTCTTGATGAAGGCCGATATAATATCGTAATGCATCTCGCCATCCTTGTCGTAAGCCAATGGATTTTGTTGTAATCGAGCTACAACCAGTTCATCAGTTATAGTTACATCTCCACTTTCGGATTCAACAACCAACTCCAATATATTCAACAACTTACGCGCATCACCACCACTATAACGAAGTAGAGCATCAGTCTCTTTCAGTTCTATTCTACGCTCCCTCAATATCAAGTCTTTCGTGATGGCACGTTCAAGAAGTTTTAGCAAGTCATCTTTCTCTAATGACTTCAAAACATAGAGCTGGCATCGCGACAGCAAAGGACGTATAACTTCAAAAGAAGGGTTCTCTGTCGTAGCACCTATCAAGGTCACAATACCACGTTCCACAGCACCCAACAATGAGTCTTGCTGAGACTTCGAAAAACGATGAATCTCATCAATAAACAAGATTGGAGAAGCTTCATTAAAGAAACGACCTTTCTGAGCCTTCTCTATCACATCCCTCACATCCTTTACACCACTGGTTACGGCAGAAAGGGTGTAGAAGGGCGTTTCCAACTTATTGGCAATAATCTGCGCCAGTGTGGTCTTTCCAACTCCCGGAGGTCCCCACAGGATAAACGACGAGATGCGCCCCGAGTCAATCATCCGTCGAAGCACAGCGCCCTCGCCTACCAAGTGTTGCTGACCAATATATTCGTCCAGCGTGCGCGGTCTGAGTCTTTCTGCTAAAGGTTCTGCCATAATTGAGTGCAAAGGTAATAAAAAGGGGGGAGAAACGCAAAGGAAAACTGTTTTTCTTTTACATAAAAAACACACCATGTCAGTTTGTAAGCTACAAATAGCCCATTTACGGGTTGCAAATAGGCCACTTATGGGTATTAACTTGGCTAGTTATTCCGCTAGAATGATTTATGTTTTGCAGTTCCACAAAGGGGATAACAGACAACTAAAAGCACTTACAGGTTAAAAAAACTTAAATAACAATTCAAGTAGGAACGCAAAGTGCTCATTCTCAATTATTTTGAGTACCTTTGCAGCCGCTTTATCCCCACACTGGGGAAATAGGTGCCGGAACAGGCGCTGACACCTATCGATTATTAACCAATTAAAATGTCTGAGAAACGTCTGTTCAGACAACAAAAAATGCCCACTAAAGGGCGCAAGAAAATTTTATGTCAGAATTAACAAAGAACGTTCAGCCGTTGCAGGACTTTAACTGGGACGAGTTTGAAAATGGCACCGTAAGTGGCGTAAGCAAAGAAGAGCTTGACAAGGCTTACGATGAGACCCTGAACAAAGTAGCTGATCATCAGGTTGTTGAGGGTAAGGTCATCTCAGTTGACAAGAAGGAAGTTGTAGTCAACATTGGCTACAAGAGCGACGGTATCATCCCCGCTGGTGAGTTCCGCTACAACCCCGACCTGAAAGAGGGTGACGTAGTAGAAGTCTATGTGGAGACCGCTGAGGACAAGAAGGGTCAGCTGGTACTTTCTCACAAGAAGGCTCGCCTGAGCCAGGCTTGGGACCGCGTTAATGAGGCTCTCGAGGCACAGGAGATTGTACAGGGCTACATCAAG
>Ga0310786_10007252_pt1 | contig 14503 bp, 14 predicted proteins | sample AusTroGonzalo_MG_FD_203881 | JGI IMG/M metagenome (GOLD analysis project Ga0310786, IMG submission 203881) | Bovine rumen microbial communities from tropical cattle in Woodstock, Queensland, Australia - Gonzalo_03 (v2) (version 2) | ecosystem: Host-associated > Mammals > Digestive system >... | reverse complement strand
CTTATTATCATCGGCATAACATTGTTAAACACAGAAAATGATACGCCACGATTCCAAACAAATTGAATATTAAATAAATTGGACAATCCATAATCGCCACCCAGAATATATTTCCAAGAAACAAACACACCTTCGATATTACATTTAGCACAAATAACATTCGGATTATAAACCATATCACCATATTTATTTGCCAAGAAAGTCAATAAAAAAGCCTTGGACACAAAGTCGATAACAAAGGCAATAATTATAACCGCTATATATTTAAAAAACTTTTTCATTATACTTTTTCTCTTAGTTTTCTAGAAATATAGCAATTACATTAAATAAAATCAAACATAATATGCCTATTTTAAATCCAAAGGTTTTTTCACGTTTGCGTAATCGTTTGCGCGCAAATCATTCATCAAATCATTTATCTTGGCCCTGGATAATCCAAGCGATGTCATTAAATTTCCACCCAACGTGAATGAAGATTCTATGATTTCAGGCGTCGCGCTTTTTGCCCCCAGTGCAATCAATTCGTTTGATGTTTTTAAACTGTGTGCACGAGCGAAAATTTTCACACGTTTTGACATTCCACGCAAAGTTTGCACTACATCCGCCGCCACGGCAACATCATTCACGGCAATTACAGCCGCACGTGTTTTACTTACTTTAAACCCGGCAGCCGTTAAAATTGCTTTTTTCTTGGCATCACCGAATATAACATTGTATCCTGCTTCACGCGCCATAACAACATTGTCCACATTACCATCTATGGCAATGTATGAAATATTCTCTGTTTCCAGCATTTGCGCGACTATTTGTCCCATACGTCCAAAACCACAAATAATTACTGTTGGGGTTTCTTCTTTGACTGGTTCATACAAATTTTTGTTTGATGTTCCATTAAATAATATTCCGTATTTTAACAATTGATCATATATGAACAACACTATGGGTGTAACAATAATAGAAACAACGATTATAGCAATTAAAACTTCCTGATGTTCATGTGGAATCGCCTGTATATTATTTGTTTTCATGGTTTGTAAAATCAACAAACCAAATTCACCACCCTGGGCCAATATAAGCGACATCAAAGTTGCTTCGCGAACAGATACTTGACGGACACGCGCGACCATAAAAAGCGCAAAGAATTTGATAAATACCAATCCTGCGACACCAATCAAAATCATGTCCAAATGTGATTTTAAAAATGGTATATCCAAGCCCATTCCCAACACGATAAAGAAAAACGCCAAGAACAAAGTAGCATATGGTTCAACCACTGCATTGACCTGATGTCTGTATACAGTTTCTGACATCAACATACCTGCCAAAAACGCCCCTAATGCCGGTGGCAATCCCATCATATTCAAAACCACAGCCCACACGGCTATGTTCACCATAATCGCCAAAACAAAGGCCTCTGTGGATTGCACTTTTGACACGACATGCATTAATGGATTGATAAAGAATTTAGAAACTAATATAACACCCAAAACCAAACCAACAGACATAACCAAAATATCAATCGCTGACGCCCCCAAATTGATAGATTTACCGGTCATTACTGGCAACATAGCCAACAAAGGAATTGATAGTAAATCCTGGAACAACAAAATGGAAAATGTCTGGCGACCCATATTTGTTTGTAATTGATTTTTATCAATCAAAATCTGTAAATCTTCGGAAGTGCTGGACATCGCCAAAATCAAAGAAATCATTATTGTTCCAATCAATGTCCAATTTGTCGAAAGAACCAACATAGGAAACAACATCACAGCCACCATCAAAACCTGGGACGCACCAAAACCAAAAATAGTTCGCCGCAATTGCCATAAACGATTCATATTTATCTGTAATCCAATATTGAACCATAAAAACATAATCCCCAAATCACCCAAGAAATTCCACGCACCAGATAATTGAAACAGTCCCAACATATGCTGACCCGCCAGAATACCTGTAATTAAAAACGCCAACAACGTTCCCATTTTGAACAAACGCATAACAAACACAGCCATAAAAGATATAGCAAAAAATAATAATGTTTCTGTTGACATTTGTGCTCTCTCCTCTCGTCCCTTTTGTTCATATTATAGCAAATTTGAATCTATATTGCTTGCTATTTTTAAAAATATTTCTGGGCTTAATTCTTCTGCCCGTTCAGTCCCAGACAATTCATATTTTGTCCAATCAATTTTTATTATTCCACGTATCATTTTACGGCGCTGACCGAACAAACGAGCAGTTAATTTTTCTAACTTTGTGATATCCGCAATTTTTTTTATTTTGTTTTTATTTGGGATAATTTGAACAATGGCAGATTGCACTTTGGGCCGCGGAACAAATGCAGTATTTGGCACATCAAATAATATTTTACAATCCGCGATTAAATTTGCCAACACAGATAAACGCCCATATTGCGTATCACCTATGTTCGCAACTATACGCTGGGCAACTTCGCGTTGAAACATCAAAGTCAAAGATTTTATATTTGCGCCACGCACAATTTCATGTAACCAGCCAATTAATAATTCAGTTCCTACATTATACGGTAAATTCGAACAAATGGCATAACCATCTTTGTTCCAAGAAGATAAATTGGTTTTTAAAGCGTCACCATAAATCACAGACAAGCGTCCATCAGATGCACCCATTATTTGTGATAAAATTGGTTGGGTTGTTTTATCTTTTTCAATCGCAACAACGTGTTTCGCGCCCGCCATTAACAAAGCGCGCGTTAAACCACCTGGTCCTGGTCCAACCTCTATGACTGTGATATTTTTAATATTTGGAACACAACGTGCAATGCGTCCTGTTAGATTCAAATCAAACAAAAAATTTTGACCAAACTGTTTCTTTGGTTCCAGACCCGATTGACGCATCATTTCAGACACTGGTAACAAAGAGCTTACTTTATCAGTCATAATCTTTTACGCCCCCCGAAAGCCAATGTCAAAGTTCCATCATCTATGTAATCTAAATCGCCACCCAACGGAACACCAGATGCCAATTCAGAAAAGCTAACTGTATCGTCATTTATAGTTGCAATAATGTATTGTTGTGTAGTTTTACCTTCTATCGTATTTGGCAGAGCAAAAATTATTTCTGAAATATTTTCATTTTTAATACGCGTTTTGATATTTGCGATATTCAAATCATCAGGCGTTATACCTGCAACACCGGATAAATTTCCACCCAACACATGATAACGACCACCAAACACACCCGATTTTTCCAGAACTAAAACATCAGACAAATCACGAACAATACACAATTGCCCGTTTTTACGTGAAGAATCAGAACAATATTCACATATATCGTTATCAGTCAAGACACCACAAACTGGACACGGATGAATTGTTTTTGCAGCATCCAACAAAGTATTTGCCAACACGTCGGCACGCCCATTTTTATCCTGTAATAAACTTAAAACTATACGCGTTGCAGCCCGCGTTCCCACGCGTGGTAATTTTGCAAATTGTTTAATTAATTTTTCTATTTTTATATTCATTATTTTATGTCTTTAATGAAATATATAACAATCTATACCGTTTGCAAGCGCTGAATTTTTTGCGTTTACCGCTGCAGATTCTGACAATCCTGTAACACGGACACGATATAAACCCGATTCGTTTTGTTCTATATTCGCATTTAACCCTGTTGCGTTTTTAACATTTATAACCTGACGTTTCGCGGCATCATACGATGAAAAAGCCCCAAATTGAACACCTGTATTTCCAGATGAATATGATACCTTTTTATTTTCAGCATAATTTTGGGTGTATTTCATCAAAGGATTATTCGGTGTAGCACTTTGAACATTTGATTGTTTTTGGACCATAACAGGAGCGTTCCCGACACCAATTTTAGTAAAGCCCAGATTTAACATTTTTGTTGCAACATTTGCACGAACATCTTTGTTTTCAGCACCCAAAACCACAGCAATCAGATGCCGACCATCCCTTTGCGCGGTTGCAACCAAAGAATATTTTGATTTATTAGTATAGCCTGTCTTCATACCATCACAGCCTGGATATGCACCCAGCAAACGATTTCCATTTGTGTATGTTTTACCGTCATATGTCCACGATTTAATTCCAAAATATTTCCAATATTGCGGAAAATGTTTATACACCGCCATCGAAAGCAAAGCTATATCACGTGCAGTAGAAAGATGATCATCATTTGGCAGTCCCGATGAATTTTCAAAATTAGTATGTTGCAGACCAATTTCATTTGCAACGCGTGTCATTAAATTTGCGAAACTACCCTCTTTTCCACCCTTTAAATTTTCAGCCAACACACGCGCAACATCGTTCGCAGAATGAACTGCAACCGCTTTGATTGCATCTTCTACTTTTATTTTGCTGCCCGCTGCTAAACCCAATTTAACAGGTTCAGCATTTGCTGCATATTGTGAAACGATCAAATAATCATCCAAATGTAATCTTTTATGTTCCAATGCATCAAAAGCCAGGTACAAAGTCATTATTTTGGTAAGTGACGCCGGATAATTTAATTCGTTTGCGTTTTCTTGGTATAAAACATGCCCTGTATCAATATCTGCAACCAACACAGCCCGATAATCTGCGGCATTTGACACCCCAGCACACAAAAAAAACATCGCAAAAAACGCAAAAATTCCCTTCATAATTACGAATCATAGTAAAAATACTATTATCGGGTCAACAGTAAAAAACAATTTCTTAGTTAGTCCAATGTTCGCAGACTGATTTTATCTTCATCAACAATGACTAATTTACCGGTCCCTATGCCAAATTGACGCACCGCACCAAACGCATCACGCTGACCAAATATATATCCGTCACAAATTGGAAATACTCCACGCGATAAACATAATTGATTTGCAACAATACTGTCACTACAAACTGCTATGATTGGAATATCTGGGCGACGGCATGAAATCGCCGTTGTCGCATCAGCATCACGGGCAAACACAACGATTGCTGCAACCTTATTCAAGGCGGCTATTGAAACCACAGATCGTGACCAATCATTTTCAGGAACATCATCTATGCGTGACCAATCATACGGATTTGCGATAGTATCTGAATCTGCGTATGATAAAATTTTATTCATCGTTTGAATAACGTTTACAGGGTTATCACCTATCGTTGTTTCTTCGGATGTCATCGTGGAATCAGCGCGCAAATACGCTGCTGTTGCAACATCAGAAATTTCAGCACGCGTTGGAAATTCACTGTGTACCATAGATGACAACATCTGGGTTGCCATAATCACAGGACGGTTTAATCTTCTGCATTCACGAATAATATGACGCGATGCCGCTGGGACCTGTTCAAAAGGCAACTCCACAGCCAAATCACCACGCGCAATCATTATTCCATCGGCTGCTGTCGTGATATCAGATATACGTTCCAATGCGTTTGGACGCTCTATTTTCGCAATAATTTTTATTGGACGTGAAGTGCGCTGTGTTATAAAATCGCGAACCAATGAAATATCTTCGGCGCGTTGTACAAACGAAACAGCGATAAAATCAGGATTTTTTGTTATTGCATATTCCAAATCTGCCTTGTCTTTTTCGGTCAAAATATCAGTATCTATGTCAGTATCTGGTAAATTAAATCCACGACGCGACCAAATTTCATCACCACGAATAACGGTTGTTTCAATTTTATCGTCAAAAACAGCATCAACTTTTAATTCAATTTTTCCATCATTTAATAAAACCCTGTCACCAACAGAAAGCGAACGAATAACATCCATATCTGGTAATTGAACACGACGACTGTCACCGGGTGTACTGTCTGAATCCAGAATGAACTTTTGCCCAACTTTTAATGGATAATGCTCTTCGCTCGCAAAATTACCAATTCTGTGTTTTGGTCCTTGGATATCAACCATAATCGCAACAGGAATCCCTAATTTATCAGACACGGATCGTATCATATTGATTTTGACCCCCTGGACTTCACCTGTATCGTGACTAAAATTAAGCCGACAAACATTAACACCCGATTTAATCATTTCGGTTATTGTTTTAACATCTTCGCATTTAGGCCCGATTGACGCGGTTATTTTAGTAAATTTGGACATCTGTTCCCTCTCCGATTAAAAACATTTGATTTTCACAATTGTTTATATATCATTATATTACATATATTTCATCAAAAAAACAAGAGGAAGGATATGAAAAACGCAAACCATGGTGCAATAGATAACGCTCAATTGACAAGTATCATTGAACGCATTGAAAAATTAAACGAAGATTCTGCTGCAATTGCTGCTGACATCAAGGAAGTTTACAGCGAAGCAAAATCCGCAGGATATGATCCAAAATATATTCGTCAAATGATACGTCTTCGCAAATTGGATCCAGACGAATTGGACGAAGCGGACGAATTGATGAAAATGTATCGTGACGCGTTAGGATTATAAATGAAAACATTCACAAAACGTGTTGAAGATTTTACTTGCGCCCATTGTGGCGCAAATGTTTTGGGTAATGGATACACAAACCATTGCCCAAAATGTTTATGGTCACGACACGTTGATAACAACCCCGGCGACCGTCAATCGACATGTGGTGGCATGATGCGTCCAATTGCTATTAAACCTGTGACTGACGGTTTTATAATTACCCACAAATGTGAAAAATGTGGAAAGACAATAAACCAACATTCATCTGAATCTGATGATATGGATGCAATCATCGCAATATCATCAAATCCAGATTTTATTTTTGGTAAATAATCACTTATTTTTTGCAGCCGCTATGAACGCGTTAAACATCGGATGGCCGGTGAACGGATTGCTTTGAAATTCAGGATGAAACTGGCCCGCAATAAAAAATTTATGCGATGGAATTTCAATCATTTCTGGTAATTTACCGTCCGGTGACATCCCCGATATAACCATTCCATTTTTTTCCAGCATATCTTTATATTTTATATCTACTTCATATCTGTGACGATGCCGTTCAGAAATGCTTGATTTACCATAAATCTTTTCAGCCAATGTGCCTGGTTTAATATCACATGGATATGCCCCCAAACGCAAGGTTCCGCCCATATTTCCTGTATCACAATCGGACATTATTCCGACAATTGGCGTACATTTTTCAGCAAATTCCGTAGAATTGGCATCTGCCACACCAACAACATTACGCATAAATTCTATGACACTAACCTGCATCCCTAAACAAATTCCCATAAACGGAATATTGTTTTGACGCGCATATCCAGCCGCAGCAATTTTTCCATCAACACCACGATTGCCAAAACCACCTGGTATTAAAATACCGTCAACATCTTTACAATCATCTGGCGAAAAACTTTCGGCATTTATTTTCTTAATCTTTACATGAACATTGTTTTGAATACCTGCGTGAAACAAAGCTTCGTTTAATGATTTATATGCATCAGGCACATCAAAATATTTGCCAACAACGCCAATTGTACAAACTGGTAATTCAGCAGTTAAATAATTTTTTATCTTTTGAAATTTGGACATATCGCCGGCGACATCAGGTAATCCAAAATGTTCAGCCATTATATCAAACACATTTTGTGAATCATAAACCAATGGAATCTTATAAATATTATCAACATCCATACTGGTTATAACATTTTGTGGTGCCAGATTACAGAACATGCCAATTTTTGCACGTTCATCCGCGGTCAACATACGGGGCGAACGAACAAATAAAATATCTGCCTGGATTCCACTTTCTAACAATCGCCGCACAGACATCTGGGTCGGTTTAGTTTTTAATTCACCGCTTTGTTCCAGATAAGGCGCCAAAGTCAAATGTGCAAACATAACGTTTTTGCGTCCTATGTCATTTGCAAACTGACGTATAGATTCCAAAAATATAGTTCCTTCGATATCTCCGACTGTGCCACCTATTTCACAAATCACAAAATCAGTGTTTGTAGGACGTGCGATGTATTCTTTGATTTTATTCGTCACATGCGGAATCATCTGAACTGTTGCCCCCAGATAATCGCCATGACGTTCAGCGTTCAACACATCCCAATAAATACGTCCACCCGAAATCGAATCTGTTCGTGATAATCTTACCCCAAGAAATCGTTCGTAATATCCCAAATCTAAATCGGTTTCAAAACCATCATTTGTGACATATACTTCCCCATGTTGTAATGGCGACATAGTGCCAGGATCAACATTCAAATATGGGTCAAATTTGCGGACATGAACACTGTATCCGCGGGATTGAAGAAGGGCGCCCAACGATGCCGCTGAAACGCCCTTACCTAAACTTGATACTACACCACCGGTGACGAAAATATATTTGGACATAAGTTTTTTCTCCTTATGTGTAATTATCATAGAAAAATATCAGTTGCGATGCAACAAAATAAAATCCTATAATTTTCAATATGAAAGAATTCATAGAAAACCAGTATAAAAACCTTTTTCTTTGGACACCATTTTTGGCGGCTTTTGGCGCTGCGATATATTTTTCATGTGATTATGAACCAAATTTTATTTATCCGATTTTGATTACGATTTTATCAGCAGCAGTCATATTTAAAAATAAAAATATTGTTATACGCGCGTTTGCTTTGTGGTTGTTTGGATTCTTTTATGCTATGTCTTTTACCCATATTATCAATACACTGCAAATAAATGATTCGTTTGGCGAAATTACGATATCGGGTGAAATCAAAGATATTGATTTCACAAATGATTCTGCACGCATCTTTTTAAAAATACCAATGAACCAAATCAGGGAAAAATATCCTGAAAATGAATATGTGAATATTCGTATGACTTTCAAGGATACAAACACCAAATTTAATATTGGGGACACGATTACTGGACATGGATTAATATTCCGACCGTCACCAAAATATGCACCTGATTCTTTTGATTTTGCACGATACGCATATTTTACAAATTTATCAGGAACTGGATTTTTTACAGATTATGAAATCACACCATTAAATACACATAATAATTTAAGGAATCGCATACATAACCAAGCAAAATCAAATTTAACCGATGCTTTGGTGTTAGGATATAAAAAATCTATATCAGATACTGAAAGACAAATATGGAAATCAATCGGTTTAGGACACGTTTGGTCAATAAGTGGTTTTCATATGACTTTGGTTGGTGGTTGGTTATTTGCTTTATTTTATTTCTTGTTTCGTTTGATGCCACCAATCACTAAACGAATTCCTGCTAAATATCCAGCATTAATTTGTGCATGGTTGGGTTTATTGTTTTATTTGTTTATATCTGGAATAAATGTCGCGACAATTCGTGCATTTTTAATGACAACTGTAATTTTCACAGCAACAATTTTTGGACGCGGCGTGTTATCTTTACGTAATGCAACATTAGTTTTTTGGATAATATTTTTATTAAATCCATTTTATGTTTTACATCCTGGATTTCAATTATCGTTTGCCGCAATATTTGGTCTGCTTTGGTTTTTCAATGACCAAGAATATATTAAACGAAGTTTTAGCAAACATATTTTACACATTGTATATCTGACTTTGATGACCGCGATCATTGCGACATTATTTACTTTACCGTTTATAATTTCAAATTTTGGGGTTGTACCAATATATAGTTTGATTAGTAATTTAATTATACTGCCAATATTTTCTATTTTGATTATGCCATTGATTATGATTGGAACAGTTTGCGCTATGTTTGGTAATATGTTTTTTATAAATATCGCGCATATTGTCTATCAACACACATTACACACAGCAGAATATATTTCAAACCTGCCCCATTCTGAAATTATAATGCCGCACATTTCTACACTTGCGCTGTCTTTGTGTATTGTTGGAATGTTGTGTATAATTTTCATAGTAAAATCTGATTCAGAAAAATTTGTTTTAAAACACATAAACATTTTTATAGGGGCTATGTTTATATTATCTGGGTTAATTGTATTCATCGCAACACCACGACCACTATTTTATGCAACAGATGATCATAAACTTGTTGGATTTGTGGTTGATAATAAAATACAGTTTAATAAATCGCGTTCATCACAACACTATTTTGCTTTTGACACATGGCAGAAAATTAATAACGAAATACCAACCGATAAAAACGCAAAATATAAATGTAGCAAAGGGTTATGTATTTATAAAACACCAAACTGGAATTTAGTATATATGCAAAAATTCACAACTATTATGGATAATATAACCAAGATTTGTAATGATGAAACCATAAATTATATTGTGACACCATTTGACACAGAACCTGAAAAATGTTACGGAAAAATTTTAAAGGAAGGTATTTTTATTTATCCATCCGGACATGTAAAAAATTTTTCTAATCATCGTCCGTGGCATATTGCGCCCTGACAAAATAAAGTCCAGACGCAGGCGCGTTTACACCCGCCGCACCACGTTCTTTTTGCGCAAAAATTTCATCAATATCATATGGTTTTCCAATACCAATTTCAACCAAAGTTCCAACCATATTTCGTACCTGATGATGCAAGAAAGAACGCGCCACAAATTCAAAAACTATTTCATCACCGTTTTGCGTGATGGTCGCCGAATCCAGAGTTTTTATCGGACTTTTTGCCTGGCACTGGGCGGCACGAAACGATGTGAAATCATGTTTTCCAATCAATTTCTGTGCAGCCATTTTCATTTTTTCAATATCTAATTTCTGTGGCACCCACCACACACGATTTTTTTGTAATACAACTGGTGCAGAACGATTTAAAACAATATATTTATAATAACGTTTTTTACAACTGAATCGAGCATGAAAATCATCCGATACTTTTTCACACGATAGAACCGACACAGGTTCATTTATCAAATAAAAATTCAATGCACGCATAATAGTGTCTGGTTTTTGTTCGCGTTCTAAATCAAAATGTGCAGTCATACAAATCGCATGAACCCCTGCATCAGTGCGCCCTGCCGATACAACATTCGCTTTTTCACCACAAAATTTATAAATTGCGTCCGTCACCAAAGATTGCACAGACGGGCCGTCAATGTTTTCCTGCCATCCGATTAAATTTGTTCCATCGTATTCAAGATTTATTTTAAAACGCATCATGTTTTTTATCTATTTTTAAATTCAAACCCCGAACGTTCTAACAAACGTTTTTTTATACAATTGATTCGATTATACCATTTGAATCTTGATCTACCTTTATCACAAGTTCCAAAAGCATCCACTTCTGTAATTTCATTCATACGCTTTGCACATAAACGTTCTTGTGAAACTAATTCATTTTCACCAACAAAAATACAACTATAACAATTTACTTTATCTTTTGAACAATCTCTTTTGAAATCATTCGTATAATTGTCATTATGTTTGGCCTTAGCTTTATTTTCCATAGTATAAATTATCATAATTATTCCCCATATTTTATTTCACCACCACGCAGGCCGTTTACAAAGCTTTTCCAATCCATCGGATTTTTTCCACTTGGTTGAATCTTTGTTATTTTTAATGTGCCATTTTCAATACGCGTTTCAAGTATCTTTACATCCACACCATTTATTTTTGTTCGCCCGCATGATAGCGCACGAATTTGATTATGAATTTGTTGTGGCGTGTTTGACCAATCAATAATTTCATCATCACCAACAAATTTTCGTGTGTATGTCGCATTGTCACCCTGGGGTAACCCTTTATATTTTTCAGGGTTTTCAAAATATTCATCTAATATTTCAATCGCAACATTTGACACTTTGTGTTCCATATCGACATTTGTATCATTTTCACCAATTAAAATATTTTTTCGCAATAAAATGTCGCCTGCATCCATTTCAGATGTCATTTTCATCAAACAAACATCCATATTCGTATCGCCATTTAATATAGCGGTTTTAATTGGCGATGGTCCACGATATTTTGGTAAAGAACTGGGGTGAATATTCAAACATTTTGCAGCATTTAAAACATTTTCACGCAAAATCACACCATAAGATATAACAACTATGAAATCAGGTTTTTCAGATATTGAATCAAAATTTTTGATTGATGTGTGAACCGATAAACCGCGCGCATCGGCCCAAGTATGTACAGGTGACCGTGTTAAAACATGTTTGCGTCCCATCGGTTTTGGTGCACGCGTAAAAACCGCGATAATATCGTGTTTGTTCGCAAGATTATCAAAAATCGGAACAACAAAATCGTTAGTTCCCATCAAAATAAGTTTCATTTAATGTCTCCGATTGACTTTGCGCATCAACATTTCGCGTTTCACACCCGAAAGATAATCAATAAACAAAACACCGTCCAAATGGTCTGTTTCGTGTTGCACAATTCGCGCAGGCGTCCCCGACATATGTGCCTGCACAGATTCGCCCTTTTCATTTGTCCATTTTACATCAACTGATTCAGGACGACGCACATTTGAATACACTGGCAACCCATCAGGTCCCAGAACGGACAGACAGCCCTCTTCCATAACACAGGTTTCATCGCTGCGCGCTGTGATTTCAGGGTTTATCATACGATATATAACATTTGTGTCTGGATCCATCATAACCAAGAACCGTTTAGTAATACCAACCTGGGGCGCGGCCAATCCAACCCCGTTTTGTTCAGACATCATTTTGACCATTTCGTCCATAGTCGTCAGCAACCCCGGTGTAATGGCATCCACCGCTTCACATTTTTCACGTAAAACCAAATCACCACAAAGTTTCATTTGCAACATTTATAAAACCCTTTATAATCGTATTATATAGATTCTAGCAAAGGATTTTCAAATGACAACTTATATTTTATTGCTTTTAATCATTGTGATTGGATTACTGATTGTGTTGATTTTCCGCAAACCAAGCTTTGATATATCATCTCTGCGCGAAGACAATGCACGCCTGCGCGAACGGTTGGCGGAAAGATTGGGAACTTTGTCACAAAATGCGATTGAATTGAAAAATATCAGTGCCGACATAGCGAATTTTAAAGATATTTTAATGGGCAATAAACAGGCACGCGGTTCATTTGGCGAACGCCAATTGGCCGATTTAGTCGCCGATATTATGCCACCTGAAAGTTATGCTTTGCAAAGTGTGTTATCAACTGGGGTTCGGCCTGATTGTATTATACGTTTGCCGTATCCACCGGGCGACATGGTAATCGACAGTAAATTTCCGCTGGAAAGTTATAACCGGATTTTAAGTGATAAAAACAATATGGGATATAAAAAACAATTTGAATTGGACGTTCGAAAACACATTGATGCAATTGCGGAAAAATATATTATCCCAGGTGTAACAGCGGAAAGCGCTATGATGTTTATTGCATCTGAATCTATATTTTCAGAACTGCACACTGAATTTCCAGATACAATTGAATATGCAGCACGCAAAAAGGTTTTCATAGTATCCCCCGCGACATTATGGGCAACATTAAACACAATTCGTGCGGTATTATCAGACATAAAAATCAAACGCGTTGCGACAAAAATCAAAAGGGAATTGGATTTATTATTGACTGATTTAACACGATTGAATGACCGGGCGGAAAATTTACAAAAACATTTTGCCCAAACTACATCGGACATAGATCAAATTCAAACATCTGTGGGCAAAATTACACCACGCGCCGAAAAATTACGCGATATGGATTTCGGCGAAGATTGAAAAAGCCGGCAAATGCCGGCTTTTTTATATCAATTAAAACGGCAGACGATCTAATGCGTCTAATATGGTTTTTGAACCTTGCTTTCCTACAAAATTAGCCTCTACTTCCAACAAATTGTTTTCGTACAAATCATAATAAACTTTTGCTGGTACATAGTGATCATCGGCATATTTTACAAATGATGGATGCAACGATGATTTACCAATAGATTGCAAAGCATGAGTATTTTCATGAACTATCGTTTCCAACAATGCATCGATTGTTGGCCGACCAATATTATAGTTAAACATACGTTCCCAACAACCACTTTTAGGTGCTGTATGACTTCCCTTTAAAGAACTAAGCGGATCATTAAAAATCTTAAGGTCAGTATTGCCGTCATGCTTACGACGCACCGTAGTGACAACTTCATGTAAATTACGGGCTAAGTTTTCTCTTTGTTGGATTGATAATTCGGGCCATCTTTTCATAGCAGTAACATAATCACCACTGCCATTTTCTATGATTCGATACACAACCTCAGTTGCAATATCTTTACTCATTTTCATAGCAGCCTTTTCATTAAATGCCCCGACATGTTTTAATGCATTAACCATATCTTCTGCCTCTGATAACCGCAACGACATAGCTTTATCATGGTCACCTGCGGCTTCTAGTGCTTTGATTTCTTCTGCTCTTTTACCAGTATGCGCATTTACATAATCTATTTTTTGTTTAAGTTCTGCCTCTGGTATTTCGTTATATGCTTCGGAAAACACATTAACGTTTCGTTCACCAATATTAGGAGCATCATCGATAACAGAATGTATGGGGTTTGGGTGTTGTTTCAAAAATTTATTCGCATCGTCTGAGCTATCAAATATAACCATAACAAATTTATCATCATTTTGTCTAAAAA
>Ga0310786_10007251_pt1 | contig 14504 bp, 11 predicted proteins | sample AusTroGonzalo_MG_FD_203881 | JGI IMG/M metagenome (GOLD analysis project Ga0310786, IMG submission 203881) | Bovine rumen microbial communities from tropical cattle in Woodstock, Queensland, Australia - Gonzalo_03 (v2) (version 2) | ecosystem: Host-associated > Mammals > Digestive system >... | reverse complement strand
AACGAAATTATAACTGATATTACAAATACCGCAATCAAGAGTAGAATTATTATAAGAGTTAGCCAGATAATAAACAATTTCGCTAAAATTGATATTAGAATATACATAAATTCACCTTTGTTATGAACTATCGACATGATAGCTGTTCCGACAAAACAAAGACCGGCAATCACGATGCAAATGGTTTGTGCAGTATTTAGCGGATGGTCAAAGCCCCAGCACCATGCGATGAATATGGCAATAGGGCAGGCTAATAGCATAGCCATATCCCATCCGTTGGCAGTTAGAACCAAATCGCCACGATTTGATTTTACTTTTGCGATGATGTAGAAAATGAGCAGAGTTAGGAAAATGATTCCAGCAACGATGAGGTTTGTGTTAGGCATAATCTTTAATTTATTCAATATTGTTCAACCCAATGAATCTCGTAATCAACGACACTACCACCGCCGAATGTTCCACCAATTCCAATAACTTCTAATCCATTTACAACAGTGGAAAATTTTCGCCATCCATCAGAATAGCTTGTCCTATATAAACCTCCAACCAATAGTGGGACATCGGTGTTGTTTTTTATTTTTAAACAATTAACACCACCCCAGCCATCATCTCCTATTTTTGTACTGATGCAAGTATCGTATCTTCCTGTTTTGACAACATCCACACCTTTACTTTGGACCATACTTATCACCCATCGATTGTTAGTCTTTGTGTAATCAACTTGTACTGTCGCTTTGTATTTTATCGGTCGTGTGACAGCTTTTAAAACCATTGCAACAAAGAATGTGCAATAATCTGTATCAACTACTTTGTCTAGTATTTTAAGATCTGATACCTCACCATTTTCAACCGTCCATACCCAATCATTGCCGAAGTAGCCATTATCGCGACCTTCAGTTATTTTACGACCTATCAAATCGTTGGCAATGATGGTCTCGTTTGGAATGATTCCCGAACCAATTTGAGGTTCTTGTTCCTTAACATTATTATCACCGGTTTTTTGATGTATTTGGTTGGAAGTAACATCCTGTTTTCTATCACGTTTTTTACCATCATATCTGTGACTATTGTTAGAACATGAGAATAGCATCAAAATGCATGAAATAATAATAGTTAGTTTCATATTGTTGTTTTATTTGTTTTTCATTTCTTTTACCTTTTTATCAACGAGTTCAAAAAACTCTTGTCTTTGTTCCTTTGTTTCACTATACTTTTCTAGCATCTTGTTGGCGTATTCAATGTATTCGCGAGAATATTGTTCATATTCTTGTTTTGTCATTCGCTTTCCGCCTAAATTGGAACGGTCTTCCATGCGTTTTTGTACTTGTTCTAGTTCGATAACGCGTTTTGCCATTTTTGTAGCATCCTTTTCCATTGATGATGAGCATCCTATTATCATGGCGACTAAAATAAACGTTAATAATGATAACAATAGTTTTTTCATAACAGTTAGCATTTTATTTAAAAAGTATTATATGTATTTCTAATTATGTTAAAGCACATTCCTTTATTATAATCCCAGTACTTTGCCCCAGGATATGCACCTTGCCAGTCAAGATTAAGCCACCAGTTTTCTCCATCACTTTTGTGCCACAATTTACTATATCCATAACGAGATTTCAGATAATTTTCGACAGCATAACGATCTGTAGTTCCAATATTAACTTCCGTAAAAGCATGACTATCATTGTCATTATATGCAAAACTAATTCTTGCTTCTCCTCCTATTGATATAATCAATGAGCACATTAATATAGCAAAATCATCACAATCTCCATTTAATCCGTTTTTTAATGTTTCTGAAGCTTTGGCGAAATACTCGGATGATAAAGGATCGTTAACATAGCTCCAATTCTGATAACAGAAATCAAAAATGTCGCAAATTTGTCCAAGATTAAATTGACCGGGAGACATTGAAACTAATGCTACAGCATTATTCCTTACAGTTGGATCATCATAGTCACATGCAAAGATTAAGTCTTTCATTGATTCGTTCAAATAGAAATTTTCTATGTATTGTTCTCTAGTGTAAAGATATAATGGCTTTTGAAACGCTATTTTAGGAGACTTAGGAAGATTATCTTTATGCTTTACAGGCTGTAATTTTTTGCTTGATGGTATAACAATATCATTACTGTTATGTTGATAAGATTGATTATCATATGGCATAGGTACAACCATGATTATTGTATCGTGTATTATTGGGGGTTCAGTCGGAATTTTTTGTTCTGGTTTTTGTGGTACTGTTTTATTGTTGGACTGATTACGACTTTGCTTATTATTTCTACTTCTTTTTTTAGAAGACGTATTTTCAGAGGTTGCTCTTCTGGAACGCGCTCTTTGAGAAGATCTTGACCTTCCGGTACAACCAGTTATCAATATAGTTATTAACAATAAATAAAAGAATCTTTTCATAATATAACTAATTTTCGATAACTCCTGGTTTCGGAATAATATGAATTACAAAACGTTGATTATTTTTATTAGAAGCTACATCAGGTTCAACACGGAATCTACTAGACTGACCACTACCTGAAATGATGACCTCACAATTTTTCAACTTATCTATGGGAATATTATGATTTAGCCAATATTTATATAATGACAAAGCTCTTTGATAGCTTAATTCATAATTATAGATATAGTTGTCTTTTGATGATTGTCCTTCTAAGATAAGCATATATTTCGCTTCTGGAAGTTCTCGTTCTGCTTTTGACATAAAAGCAAAAATTGCGCTTCCGGCTTTTAATAATTTTCCTCTGTCAGTATCCGAAATATCAAAAATATCTGAACTTCCTGTCCGAAAAGATACATTTATATCATTTAATGTGTGCCTTTTAAACTCTTTGTCATATTGAAAGTACTGATTATTAATATTCTCGGTGGCATTCTGAATCTCTGTGATTTTGTCGAGTTGATTTTGTGTTGCTTTTCGTTCACCTTCAATATCCATCATCTTATTATGAAGAAGTACAATGACGAGGACAAATAAAACAAGCATGACAAAAAACAATGATGTCATCAAGTCTGAATAACTTGTCCAAAAGAAAGATTCTTTTTTGTTTTTATTCATGCTAAATATTCAATTAGAATTGTAATAAATCAGTAATAAACTTATAAATAGAAGCCCAGTTAGCAATAATTATTGCTACCATTAGAGTAGAAAAGAATCCTATTAGTAATTTTCTTCCAATATGTTTGGGTTCATCAGGCTCATTTGTTTTTTCATTTTCTGAATGCTGTTTTTTCACTTCGGCAAGTTCTTTTATAGAATTTGACAACTGTGTTAGTTTTGAATTTTGTTCATGGAGCTCATTAGAAAACAAAGAGAAACTCTCTTTTAAGTTGCCAAGCTGATTAAGTTCTTTAACAATGACCTCAATTTCTTCGGTTTTTTGTTTAATAGCATCTTGGTTTTTTAATGATGTGTTTTGTAACTCAGCAAATTCTTTATCAATATTATCTCTTAATTTGTCCAATGCCTGCTTGAGATAATCATCAACTGTACCTACAGCTCTGCTCATCAAACCGCGTCGTTCTTCTATTTGATCTGCTTCTGTTTTAAAAAACACACCGACATCTTCCATTATTTGAGTGCGTTTTTCTTGGAGACTGAGATTTTCGTTTAGAGATTTTACATTTGCAAGATATTCATTGCTATACTTCAGATATCCGCCTAAATTCTCAATCTCTTTAGCACTATTAGTGAGCGCATTAAATAATTGTAAATTTTTAACAGACAAATCTTTGTCAGCGATTTTTTGTACAGCAGTCATTATTTCAGTTTGTTGCTTATATGACTCATTCACTTTTGATAAAGCATAATCCAATCCTTTCACATTGTTGGAGAACGTTTCATTGAATTCTGAAAGATTATGAGTCATTTCTCTAATGGAATCAACAACATTGTCGGACAATTTTGGCAAAAGATTTTCTTGTATCCAACTATAAAAAATATTTTTGTTTTGTTCAAATGTTGTTTTTGCTGATTTGAAACTGTTTGAAGCTAATGTTGTCAAAATGATTCCCAGAATACTGGAAATCATAGCCAACGCTACACCTCCAAGTAAAGCCTCGATACCATTTGCGCCATTACCAGATCCATTACCGGAATTAAGCAAATCAGCCAAACCTCCGCTTAACCATAAGAAAAGAATACCGATAAGAATTCCCGCCATTGTTCCGACAAGACCAAGATATAAAGGAATAGGAGTCTGCGTGTTTATTTCATCTTCTTTTGAATCACAATTCCGATCAACAATGTCTTTCATCAAATGATAATCGTTGACAGACTTGTTATTCTCCATATAAGAATTAATCGAATTGATAATATTTTTAAATGTTGAATTATTGTGATTTGGATTAATACCTTCAACATTTTTTGATATGCTATTTACCAAATCACGAATTGCAAGATCTCTTTTTAATACAAACTCTTCTGTTCCATTTTTATTTAGCCTGACAATCAGATAGTTATATACATCAAACCCTCCAGAATCAAGCATCTTTTTCAATTCGTCATCGTTGGCTTTTTTAACGGCTTTAATCAAGGATTCTTTTTTCAGAGTGTAAACAGGTTTACTGGGAAATATTGAATAATAATCATTGATTTTACGTATTGTGCTCGAAAAAACCTTTAATTGTATAATTACAATTACTCCAATAATCAATAAAATAATGAAAAAGTGTGTACTCATAATAACGCTACTTAATAATCACTTTTAAATTGTTAATAATTTTCCATTTTCCATCCATTTGGATTTGTGCTGTGCCTTTTTCTTCAACAATAACATCGCTGTCGCCAATGATTTGTTTCTCACAACCATCAAGATAAGCTGGATTTGCTATAATTCTTCTCTTTGCCCCAGAAAAGATAACAAAATCAGCTGTGTTGTTTTTTGTGTGAAGTTCAAACACAGTGTCTTCATCATGTTTTTCGGTAACATTGTTGAAAAAACTATCGACAATGCAATCTGCATACATAACAGAAATATTATTAGTCGGTTTTTCAGTTACTTGATCAACAACTTTAATCTCAACCTTTTTAATATCACTAATTTTAGGGGCTGCTACTTTGGTGGTTGACTGTTTTTTAAGACTTTTATATTTATTTACCAACTCCTTATAGTTGTCCCCAAGCTGATTATAATCTTTAGCTAATAGATTATATTTGTTTACAAGATTTTTGTGTTTGTTTTTGTAATTGTCTTTTTCTTCAAGCAGTTGATTATATTTTATCGTGAGTTTTTTTAACTCTTTACTATCGGGATTGCTTTGTGGCTGTTTCTTGGATTTGTCATTTATATGTAATTTGATGATTTTAAAATATCCCAAGATATAACTGCCAAATGTAACAATGAAAGCAAAAGCAAGCCACCAACCAATATTGTTGGATCTGGTTTTCAATATAATAGTATCTTCCGCATTACCAACTTCGGCTTTTATTTTGACTCTCCCTTTTTTTAGAAATTTTATGAAACAATGGTTGCTACTATCATTGGATAATTCTATGATCTTACTTGTTGTTGTGTCGCAACATTCCCATTTTAATTGTTGCCCGTCAAGTTTAGCGCCCTTTGGTTTTAATACGCGCAATTTGATTTCATAAATTGCATTAACATCGAACTTGTTTTGTGAAGTTTCAATTTTAATTTTTTCAATAGTATTTAGGCCGTTCTGTTTGTCGCCTTTACAGGCAACAAACAGAACGCTCATTACGATAATAAACAACCCCCTTTTTAACATAGATTATCTAATCTCAATCATTGGAGCTTTTATCAATCTCCATTTCCCATTGTCAGCATCTTTTTCAGCAATGCCTTTTCTTTCAACACGAACATTTGAATTGCCGACAATCTGTTTCTCACAGCCATCAATAAAAGCTGGATTGACTATGATACGGCGATGCGCCCCTTGATAAACATCAACCGAAGCCATGTTCATGTTCTCATCATCCAAGACCAGCTCAAACACAGTATCTTCATCAGGTCTCTCGGAAACCCTGTTGAAATATCCGTCAATAATACAGTCGGAATACATACTCACAATTCGTGGTGGTTCTGGTGTTGGAGGATTATTGTCAATTACAGGTTGGCCTTCAACAATTTCCTGATTTGTTGTAGATTGTACTTTGTAAGTGTTATTTTGAAGATGCATAATCTCCATCTTCAAGGAATCATTTTCTTTTTTGAACTTGTCTATCTCACCCTCAAGTTCCTTTAAACGTTTTTCTTTGATGCTCTTATCAGAATGTTTGTCATTCAATTGCCTTCTGAGTTCATAGGTTTCTTTTTCGGCATCTTTTAAATCTTCTAAAAAAGATTTTTCTATTTTTTTGTACAGGATTATAAACACTATGATTGCAATTATCAGAGTGCCTACTATGCCAATGATTATAGCAAGTGTAGTGCTGATTGTCGGCTTATTATTACCGATCTCACGTAACTGTTCATTAAGTTGTTTTAAAGCTTCTTTTTCTTCGCTTAATTGGACTATTGAATTATGGCATCGTATGCTGTCATTTTCTAGATTCTGAATCCTTGTTTTTAGCTGTTTAATCTCATTGTTTACATCAGTATTGCTTGATTGCCCTTTGCTTGGATCATTTGTTTTAGCCGCAACAATACTTTTTATTTTTATCTCTTTATCTTTTCCATCAAGACCTTCAACCTTAATTTTTATGATTATATTTTCACTCTGTTTTTCTGCTGTGATATGATAGGAACCATTTGTCTTTTTTGTTACTTTACAAACACCAGGGGGACTAATGATAAAAGAAACATCTCCAAGTTTTCCATCTGCAGGCTGCGGTGTTATTGCAAAATCAACTCCTCCTTTACCAATTGTAAGTATATTAAAGCTTTGTCGAGATACAGTAAAATCTATTGCACGTTTATCTTCTGTTTTAGTGTATGTCTCCTCTTTTGGAGTTATTTTTTCAATAGTCAAAGTCTGATCCGCCAATCCATCCGCTTTAAAAGTTATTACCACAGGTCTATTTGATGGCGCTTTAGCTGTTATTATAAACCTCTTATTGTCATTGTTGACTACATCAACATAATTTTTATTATTCTCATCAATACTAAATGTTATATTTGGCAGCTCTGTATCTATGGGCTCACTTTTAATAGTAATGTCTCTTGACTCATCGACCTTCATTTCTGGAATAGAATTAGGTTCTATGGTAAATCCAGTAGGAGTGTCGCCTTCTGCAAAATAGTAGCAGTAAACATTATCATTCGTTGACAATGTCAGTTTAGCTTCCGCTTTTAAAGCGGAAGCTAAAACCAATATCATTGTTGATATTATCAAAAAAAATCTTTTCATAAAAATAACTATTGCATCTTGTTACTAATCTTTAAAGCAAGGTCATGAAGCAGTCCGACCAAAGGGTAGAAGAACAAAGTGTCTTCCAGCTGTTTGTCTTTTTCGTTATTAACCTCTTCAAGTTTCTTCTTGAACCCTTTTGACATTGAGTCTTTAAGAATTTGTTTGCCTTCAGAACCAAGGCAAAATTCTTGTACTTTGGAGTAAATGGCTCCATCAGCACCCAGCTTGGTAGTTAAGAAATCCTTGTTGTCGCTGTGCATTTCGAAAAGGAATGCAAAGAAGTTTTCAACGGTATCAACAACATTATTTCGTAATTCTTCAGATATATCACCATATCTTAACTGACGGTCAATGTTGTTCTCAAGATTGTCACCAACAACGATTTCTTTGATGTCGTCAACATCATCATATGTCTTCAATTTCTCGGTATCCTTGCCATAAACACATTGTATGCCGCCTTTACATGTGGCTATCTTTGGATTGCTTTCCATCTTGACTTCTATAGTTCCGTCATTGTTTCCATAAACTGTATCAAAGATAAGTTTTATGTAACGTGATATCATGGTTGTGTCAATAGATAGAATACTTAAAGTACGAGCTCCATTACCGCTGAAAGCTACAGTTATTGGTTTCCTAAGACCTTTAGCTTTCATCGTCTTTGCAATGAAATAAATTATTGATGAATAGAATATGATGAACACATATCTCATTTTGTCATCCTTTTGTAATTTTTTCAAGAAATTAAGCTCGTCATTGTTCTTTACCTTTTCTCCTTGTAATGAGAAGAGGAATGTTATGATATCTGATGACTTGTTTGAGTCTTTGATTTGATTCAATGACTGGGTAAGTTCAAGCAGATTGTTCGTATTCATTATATTTTCAAATGAATTCAGATATGTATTGACGAATCCGTTTTGTCTTGGGTTGCTGTTATAGCTGTCGCCAAAAATCGCATTTGATGCATATCGGAATGACATAAGCATCCTTGGCTCGGCATCCTGAACTACAAGTACGTCTGTCGTACCTCCACCAACATCTATAGTAACAGTCTCTTGCTTCGCATTTTCAGTTTTGATGAAATGACAATAAGGCGCAACTGATTCGGATATACTGATGACGTTTGCTGTGTTTGGTCCAAAATATTTATTATATGCTTCATTCCAGAATCCTTTGAATTTTATGACTTTATCTTCTGTCATACTGGCAGGATAGAACCAAACAATCTTTGTGTCAGGAAGGCTCCCGTTGTTTAATACGACCTTATTCCTCAACAAAATGAAAATCGTTTCGATATGAAGCTTGAGCAAACCATCTGGCACACCGCCCCATTTCATTTCGGTTTTTACTTTATTCCATTTCGGAATAAACCTCTTCTCATATAAGAAAGGAATACGTCCATCAGCCAAAGCAACAGGATTAGTGTCAAGGTTTATTGACACATTTGGAGCGAATACTGTTCGCATTGGGAATGAAAAATCTTTGTTGCCGATGCTGTCAGGAATAAAATCTTCAATGAATCCAGCGTTGATATCAGGGTCGGTGTATCTTTTATGCAATTTGCGCAACTGAACCTCATCTTCCTTGATTTCAAACATCTTTGGTGTTTTGCTGTCATCAGTACAATACTCAATATGAGTATTTGTTGTTCCGTAGTCAACAGCAAACGTGTACACGCCCTGTTTGCTCTCTGCCTGTTTGAATCGTGGAATTATATAGCCTTTGACACTATCACTGACTTCGACTTTAATACGGTCGAAATTATCCTCAACCACATAGGTTTCATGGCTGCACAAATTCAGTTCAGTGTCTTTTTTGCAACTAACAACATCTTTTGAGGAAACAATATCGTCGTCCATGAAGACAAGTCTAACATTGTTGGTTTTAGTCTTGTCGTAAAATGCTACACGATAATGCTTATCGACATTCTCGGGGAATTTGACAAAAGGAATGATACCAAGACCAATTTTATTGTCTGATATAACACCATTGTTTGTTGTTTTGGTTTCATCAACAGTAACGCCTCTCAAGAAATATGTTCTGCGATACTCGATATAGTTTCTTCTAATAGGAATACGAAGGACAACAGTTACACCAGCGACATTGTTTAACAATTCAAGCATTTTCTTGCCATCACTCATCGTTCTGGATTTCAAATCATCAACAGTGAAAAACTTAAAAAATGTGTCTGTTAAAGGTAAAAGATAACTATAACCTTCAGGTTTGTCGATATTGCCGTCATAATAATTGACATTGTCAATTTCGTAAGGCATTCTTACTATAGTGTCAGTCAAAAAGTCGCTTATTGTAAGATACGGATATTTGGTGCCATCGTCCGGCAATACACGTTCTTTAGCAGGTGTGCTATTATAATAAGGAACTTTTGTGTTACTATTCCAAGGACAACCTTCTTGTGCATAAATAGTGTTTAATGTGTATGTATCAACAGGAAGAACTAAAGGTTTTTTACCATCTATTGTAGTGTCTGACATTATCACAAATCCACTGACATCACCAATTTTTGCGGTGTTTGGTCTTCTTGTCCTGTATTCCATGTCGTTCAAAATGAAAATGGCGTTTCCGGCATTGTTGTTGACAGCGATAGAGTTATAGTTGTTAACGTAATCTGATGCTGTCATGGCATTGATTTTGCTTTTTGTGCTCGGGCTCATCAATTTCATGCTTTCAACCATGTATTTTTCCACTTCTGGAAATAGTGTCGCGAAGCCTGTTGTTGATTTTCTTAAAGAATATAAGAATAACTGGAAATCCTCGTCTCTTCTGTATAATGGCCTGTAATCGTCGTCGAAAAACACATCTGTGCCACTGCCAAATTTGCAATAAGTCAAATCATTGGCAGGGGAGAAGAACAGTGTGGCTGGAGATGTGGCGCCTAATATATTGATTTCGCCTGGACCTTCTTTGTAATTAAGGATATATATTCTATCAGCCTTGTCAAAATTATATACCGCACCATCTTGTTTGATATATGTATCAAAGACATCTCCTAATTGTTTGTGGGAATCAAAAGGCGAATTTAACAATTCATTAATACAATTGTCTTTTTTCCAAACAATAATATCGATTTTATCCTTGAATTTCTCATATTCAAAAAATATTTGAGCGACATCAAGAGCGTCTGATACCATTTTGTGATTGATGGTTTTACCTTCAACACCTTGTTCTGCCACTTTTTTAAATGCGGTTTTCACCAAATCAATTCTTGCAAATGGCGAAGGGATGGAGGTTATCTCTTTTTTCGATGTTTCACCATTAGGATCTTGTATTTCTTCTATTACAGCTGATCCGTATTTTTGAGAGGAGCCCCAATCAGTTATTGTTTCGGCACCTTTATTATGTAATCTGAATATATAGCTCATAGTTTTATAATCTAAATTTATCTTTTACCAAATCATTTATAGCCGTATAGAATAGTTCTAAGAACATATTCTCTTTTGATGAGTTGTGACTTACTTTACTTTGTTTTTTATTAAGATAACTGTCAAACAGCGCATAATTTGAATCAAGACTCCATACTTTCGCTGGTACTACTCCTTTTATTAAAGAAAACACATCGTTTTTCTTTACTCTTAAATCAAACGGTGTGAAAGCCCTGCAATTTTCCGCCATCTCATTAAGCCACTGCATATATGATTCTTTAATATCTTTCAATAAAACTCCATAAAAATGATTCCGAACAAAATTCGTATCATATTTCAAATCTTTTGACCATGGCTGTTTGTTTACAGAATCAGTCATCTGCTCGTCCATGTATTTGCAGAACATAGTAAACATTACCAAAGGTTTTTCAATGGTCAAATTTGTGTAATTGTCCAAATTGTCAAACAAAATCTCATCCACTTCATTTCTTATGCCAAACTCCTTGTAATATGTTTTAGACGGATTGCCATTATTTGTTTCCAAGTTGCTTTGTCTTGCAAAATCAACAATGGCTAGAGCAGCTGCTAATTCAATGAAATGAGCACCATTTTGTTGCGTGGCACCACCTTCCGAATTCTCATATTGCTTCTTTTGTTTATCTCCTATATAATATATTATATTGGCTTCGTTCATGTTGCGGTCGTAGTAACTCAATGCCGCCTTTGTTTTTGACATGAACGTTGAAGAATCGATTTCACTTTCTTCAGCTGGCTTTACATCAAAATATGGTAGTACTGTTATTGCACCTATAATAGAATCCTTAATGTTTTTGCAACCGGGAAGTTTTTCGTCGACAGAACGAATTTTCTTTAACAAAAGAGGAAATCCACTGGCGCCGGTTCCTCCAAAAATTGAAGAAATAACAAAAATCCTATCGTCTTGTCCAAATGACGCTACTAAATCAGTCCAATCTTTTGTTAAAGCAAACTGATTGAGAACCACGCTGCCGATATTTGGGTTGCCTTTGAAACCGACCTCCATTTTCGCATCCAAATTCTTTTGAGAGAACAATGTTGATACAAGTGCAAAATTTGCGTTTGGTAAATTGTCAGCATCTCTCATATAAGACATTCCGATATAATCCTTGAAATCAACATCGAGTGTGTTTTCCAAAGGAAGTCTAACTTCGGAAAGAATATCCATATTGATTTTTGTTCCAAAAAAAATATTGTTGTTACTGCTGTTATGGTCGATGCTATTATATACTTTTGTATAGTCTTCCATCAGCTTAACTGTGCGTGTCAGGTCTGCTGCAGCGTGGTCAGGGTCAATAATGACAGGAACTATTTCGTAAGGTCTTTGTTTTTCGTCTTCAACTTTTACGCCAGCTGCCATTAGCATTGTGAGTGATTTTAACACTCTCGAACCGGTTCCTCCGATTCCTATTACATATAATTTAGCCATAATTAAAACATTTTCATTGGTTTAAAATCAGAATGGTGAGCGTTTACAGTTTGAACTACCCCATTTTATTATTAATGAGATAATAATAAAAAACGCAACAGACACAAATAAATTAGCTAATCCGAACATCCAACAGTCGGCAATTGTAACACTGTTCAAATATATTTCAGTGCCATCTTGTGCAATCTCATCAAGACATCTGTCAATTTCACCTGAATTTAATCTTGATATCAGAACACCAGCACCGATAAATAGATTTACAAGCCCTGTTATAAGTAGCATAGTTAGCCACGACCAAATCTTGTTGAAATGTGCACTATTAATAATATAATAGTAGGTTATAGCAATAAAAAGTGCAATACCTAAGGCTATAAAGCCAAACATAACATAATGATTTGCTTCCCATACTGGATCTCCCTCAGCATTTACCATACGAGTAAATCCAATAAGATAATCATCAAGGTCAACTCCATACAATGAAGAAAACCATCCATAAATAGTGTTGAACATAGTAATAGTTGTTTAGTAATTAATTTATTGAATTTTTATTATTATTTCATTATAATATTTTTGTTCATCCTTCATGTCTTTGGTAAAAGCTTCATATAAACCATCTATTTGATACTTTAATCCGTATGTCTTACCCTCCTGAGGTTTTCCTCCATAGTTATCATTAGATGATTCAGCCCATTTTGGTTCCTCCATTTTTAGCTTAATAGACATTGTTCCCGGATGAGGTTTTCCATCTTTCGATGTAAACTTTAGTTTATGGGTATATTTAGGATTATTATCTAACTTTTGAATCTCCAAAGAATAATTATTCAAATTATAGAAATAATTATCATGATTCAACAAATAAGAATCGTCAACTAAAACACCTGACAAATCAACCTTTATAGCGAATCTGACTTTCCCTGATTTATCTTTTGTAAGGCCTTCAACAACATACTTGTTACCTTTATTCTTTTTATGAACTCCATAATTGTCATCAACAATATATCTTGTTTGATTTGTTACTTCAGAAATCATAAAAATCTCTTCAGGCTCAGTGTTAAACTTATTCTTAGGTACTTTATTCAATAATTCTGTCAAATTCTCAGTACTTCCTACGACCCAAATATAATATGGCCTCAAACCTTTATACGGTATTCTTGTGTCAGTTTTATCATAATAAGTACCTTCAAATTGCGATTCCATTTTATACAATATAACGGCAGCATTTTTTATTTTATTCATTAGTGTAGAGAACGTCCCCATCAAACCAACTTTTTGAGCCGCTATATATTCATTAGCATCCCTTCCACTTCCTGGTGAAAAAATACCATCAGTCACTAAAATTGATATGATATTTTCATTTGTTGTCTTAATAATGGATCTTAACAAATCGTCAATATCTGATGTTCCTCGTGAGTTCTCACCCGGAACAGTTCCTTTAAGTCTAAACGAATTTGGATCCAATCTTTCAACAAAATATTTAAGTACTTCCAAGTTGTCATCTGTAACAGTTCCTTGAGGGAAAATTCTGCTATTTAGATAGAAAAGATTCAAACTATCGCAAACGTTCTGAATTTTAATATACTGCAAGTAGCTATAAACTGTTGTTTTGAAATCAGCAGTGCCTTGGACATAACCATCCATGCTGGCTGAATTCTCTATGTAAACATTTACAATAGGTTTAGACTTTCCTTTATTCTTTAACAAAGTGTCATCATTCAAGACCTGTTCAGGCTCTCCGCTATTGGAACGAATTCGTCTATCCGTGGCATTTCCTCTGTCAGTACAACTGATTATAGTGCATAATGTGCACAAAAAAAGTAAAGATTTCTTTGTCATAATCATAATAATTAGTTAATCAGTTTAATATGCTTAATTAGCACACCGCAAAGTTAAACACAACTATTTAAAAATCAAAGCTTTACGCCTCTACTTTTGTTATAGGAAAATATGAAAATAATTATAGGAAACGTGGTAAAATAATTTTGTTTTTGGCTCGCTTGATATCATTATCTTAAAGTATACTTTTAAAAAATATAAAAATATTATAAAGTATACTTTAAAATAATGTTTTATAGCAAAGGATTGATTAATTTTGCGATGCAGTTGCAATTATAAACAAAAAATGTTTATTTTTGCAACCGTATTGCAGATTCTGATATATGAACACAAACGAAACAAGCCTTAATGATTGGATAACGCAGCGTGTATTGAGGGGTAAGTACTTCATTACAATGGAGGAAATTACAGCATCTTTCCCACAGAAGACACAATTTGTCTTGCGTACTGATTTGAACCGTTTGACAAAAAGAGGTGTTATCATGTCGCCTTGTAGAAAT
>Ga0310786_10007250_pt1 | contig 14506 bp, 14 predicted proteins | sample AusTroGonzalo_MG_FD_203881 | JGI IMG/M metagenome (GOLD analysis project Ga0310786, IMG submission 203881) | Bovine rumen microbial communities from tropical cattle in Woodstock, Queensland, Australia - Gonzalo_03 (v2) (version 2) | ecosystem: Host-associated > Mammals > Digestive system >... | reverse complement strand
CGAACTTTGAATTCTTTTTCAACGATTTTAACAGATGTAAATGCATCTTCACGTGAAATACGTTCAGAAATCACAATCGCGTCTTCGTAGTTATATCCACGCCATGGCACGAAAGCAACCAACACGTTGCGACCCAATGCCAATTCACCATAGTTCATAGATGAACCGTCGGCAATAATGTCGCCCGCAGATATACGATCACCAACCTTTACCAATGGTTTTTGGTGGATGATTGTTTCACTATTAGAACGTTCGAATTTTTCCAAATTGTAAATATCAACACCGGTCACAATATTACGCGAATTCATACATTTTACCACGATACGATTTGCGTCCACAGATTCAACAATACCACTATGTTTTGCAACCTTACCTGTTCTGGAATCACGGGCCACTTCGCGTTCAATACCGGTACCAACCAATGGTGCCTGGACACGCAGTAATGGCACGCCTTGACGTTGCATGTTTGAACCCATCAATGCACGGTTAGCGTCGTCATTTTCCACAAATGGAATCAATCCAGTTGCAATTGACACCACCTGACGTGGTTCAACGTCGATTAAATCGATTTCAGATTTTGGAACCATTGTAAATTCACCATCAACACGCGCAGTTACAACATCAATAGCCAATTTACCATCAGATGTTGTTGGTGTGTTACCCTGGGCAATTTTGTGTCCCATTTCTTCATCGGCAGTCAAATATACAATTTTGTTTGTGACTTTGCCGTCTTTGACTTCGTAATATGGTGTTGTGATAAATCCATATTCATTAACACGCGCATAAGATGACAAGTGGTTAATCAAACCAATGTTCGCACCTTCGGGTGTATGAATTGGGCATAAACGACCATAGTGTGTTGGATGCACGTCGCGGACATCGATACCAGCGCGTTCACGATTCAAACCGCCAGGACCCAATGCAGAAATACGACGTTTGTGTTCCAATTCTGACAATGGATTATACGCATCCATAAATTGTGATAACTGTGATGTTCCTAAAAATTCAGCAACCAAAGACATTAACGGTTTAACATTGATAACATCTTGGGGTTGCATATTTGCGATATTTGGAGATGATAAACTTTCACGAACCAAGCGTTCAATACGCAACATACCTGTACGGAAAGTTTGTTCCAACAATTCGCCAACCGCACGAACACGACGATTAGACAAATTATCGATATCATCAATTGTATCTTTGTGATCAATGATGTTTGTTAATGTTTTCAACACAGCCAAAATATCGTTCTTGGTCAACAAGCGTTCATCTTCGGGACGTTTGCCAGAATCAATTTTCAAACGTTTGTTCATTTTGAAACGACCAACCGCAGACAAATCATAGAATGCAGGGTCAAAACCTTGACGCAAGAATAATCCCAACGCGGCCTCGACTGTTGGACGTTCACCTGGTCTGATTACATTATAGATTTCAATTAACGCATCATCACGATTTGTAATTTTATCAGCAGCCAATGTATTACGCATGTGCGCAGTAACTGTTGTATTATCAATCGCGATGATAGAAATCTTTTTAACACCCATTTTATCTAAATCAGACAAAATTTCTTCGGTGATTTCTGTACCAGATGGATAAACAACCTCGCCCGCAGATGTTATTGGTTCAAATAAGTATTCGCCAACCAAAGATTCTGGTTTAATACCGAATTGTTTGGATGTAGTAATCAATTTTGATAAACGTTTTGCAGATAATCTGTCGCCTTTGTTTGCCAATTCTTTACCGCCCTTGGCAGTTAACAAATCATAATTCAAACGATATTTATCCAAACCTTCGAATACAGATGTATCGCCAACCCAAATCTTGCCATCAAATGACAATGGAATAGATTTATAAAATGCAGATAATATTTCTGTATCGGACATACCACGAACAGTTGCCTTACGCGGGTCAGCCGCCCATTTCTTTTCATCTTCGGCACATGGCAAGCAACGCAATAATACGGTTGCAGGAACCTTGCGACGACGATCAATACGGACATAAATCACACCCTTGGATTCTTCAAAATCAATCCACGAGCCGTGTTCTGGAATAATACGCGCAGTATATGTTATTGGGTTACCGGCAACTTTTGCTTCTTTTGTTGTTGCAAAAACCACACCTTGGGCGCGGTGCATTTGGGAAACGATAACACGTTCCACGCCAGCCGCGATAAAACTGCCCCGTTCGGTCATCAATGGGACTTCGCCCATAAAGATTTCTTGGTCTTTGATGTCGCGTAATGTTTTTTTGCCGTCTTCGGCGATATCCCATAAAATTAATCTTAACTTTACCTTTAATCTGCGTGAATATGTCAGATTACGCAACATACATTCTTTTACATTATATACAGGTTTTTCCAGTGTATATTCGACAAATTCCAAATCCGCAATTCCCGCATAATCTTTGATTGGGAACATAGTTTTGAAAACATTTTGCAACCCTTTATCTTCGCGTTCCTCAGGTTTTTTATCGGCCTGTAAAAACTCGTTATAAGAGTTGTATTGAATTTCAACTAAATCAGGAAGTGGAGTTTGCAAAAAACTTTTGCCAAAAGATTTTCTAAATTTCTGGATGACTGCCATGGGTATAAATCCTTTTTTTTGTGTGCGTTTTGCAAACGAAATGTTTGTATCTCTTTTTTCGCGCCCCAAGCCCGCCAGGTTTTCTGACGGGCTTTTGGGCTATATTTGCTAACCTGTTGAAGGTCAGCGGTTTTTTGTAAAAATTATTTCATTTCTACCTTTGCGCCAGCGGCTTCTAATGTAGCTTTCATTTTTTCAGCTTCATCTTTGGCAACCGCTTCTTTGATGGCCTTTGGTGCAGATTCGACCAAAGCTTTTGCTTCGCCCAAACCTAAACCAGTGATATCTTTCACAGCCTTGATAACAGCCAATTTGTTTGCACCGGCATCAGCCAAGACAACATCAAATTCTGTTTTTTCTTCGGCCGCAGCAGCTGCAGGACCCGCGGCAACTGCAACAGCAGCAGCAGCGCTAACGCCCCATGTTTCTTCCAATGCTTTGGAAAGTTCCACTGCTTCCAAAACAGTCAATTTTGACAATTCTTCAACTAATTTTTGAATGTCTGCCATTTTCTTACTCCTATTTTGAGTTCATAATTAATTTTGTTTTTTTCCATACTCTGCTGAAACACGTGCCAAGCGCGATGCAGGTTCGACCAATATACGCGCAATAGTGCCACGAATTTCCAACAGGGAAGGAAGCTTGGATAATTGCACAATGTCATCCACACCTAAAACATCTGCATCCATTTTTCCACCAACGATTGTCAAGTTTGGATGTTCATCTGCAAACTTTGCCAAAACTTTGGTAACCGCCAAAGCGTCTGTTGCAATTGCAACCGCTGTTGGACGTTTCATCATATCGGATACAGGTGCGAAATCGGTGTCAGCTAACGCCAATTTCATCAAACGGTTTTTAACGACTTTGAACAGGGATACCAATGGACGTAATTCATTACGCAATGATTCCATTTCTTTCACTGTCAAACCATGGTTTTCAATAACGAAAACACCGTTTGCGGATTTCAAGGATGACTGCAACGCTGAAATCAAATCTGATTTTTCTTCGCGTCTCATTTATCATACCCTTACTTCTTCTTTGTTTAACTTATCCATCCATGCTTCCATGGGTGGGGCTCTTTTCTTCCTGCCCCAAAGAACTCTCTTTGTCTATGATGGAAATTAAGTGTTGCCACACCATCAGTCTTGGACAGAAATTACGGGATATTTCCGACCAATTGGCCGGAAATATCATTATTTCACATCAACTTTCAGGCCTGCGCCCTGGGTTGTTGCAATACTGCAACCCAAGATGTATTGACCCTTGGCGGATGCAGGTTTAACTTTTTTCAATTGGTCAATCAAAGCATTTGCATTTTCAACCAATTTAGATGTTTCAAAGGACATTTTACCAAGTCCTGCGTGGACGATACCACCCTTGTCGGCACGGTATTCAATTTGTCCCGCCTTGGCTGTTTTAACGGCATCTGCAACATTTGTTGTAACCGTTCCCAATTTTGGATTTGGCATCAAGCCTTTTGGACCCAAAACACGGGCAACCTTGGACATTTTTGGCATCATATCAGGTGTTGCAATAACACGGTCAAATTCAACGAAACCTTCGGCCACTTTGTTGATTAAATCTTCACCACCGATAACATCGGCGCCGGCTTTCTTGGCATCTTCTTGACTGTTTTCAGTAAATACAGCAACACGGACTTTTTTGCCTGTACCATTTGGCAAAGACAACATTCCACGAATATTTTGGTCGTTTTTGGTTACATCAATACCCAAACGCACAGAAATTTCCAATGTTTCATCGAACTTTTTGGAACAATATGGACGCAATGCCTCAATTGCATCAGCAATTGTATAAACTTTTTCTTTATCCAATGCGACCAATAATTTTTGTTTTTTTGTCTGTTTCATGATTAATCCTCCACCTTTACGCCCATAGAACGGCATTGACCCGCAACAATATTCATAGCAGATTCAATGGTAGAGCAATTCAAGTCAGGCATTTTGAATTCAGCGATTTCTTTGATTTGAGATTTATTCAAAGTTCCAATGAATTCGCGGCCAGGTTTGTGTGAACCAGATTTTGCCTTTAATGCTTCTTTGATTAAATATGACACAGGTGGCAATTTCATAATGAATTCGAAACTGCGATCTGTATAAACAGTGATTATACATGGAATTGGCATTCCAGGTTTTTTATCCGCTGTTTGGTCATTAAATTGTTTACAGAATTCGGCGATATTAACACCCGCCGCACCCAATGCAGGTCCAATAGGAGGCGCTGGGTTTGCTTGCTTTGCAGGGACGACTAATTTAACAATCCCTTTTACTTCTTTTTTTGCCATTTTGTTTTACCTCTTTTTATTTTAAGTAATTTCCGTGGTACGATATGGCCATCTGCCACGGGTTTAACACGGTTTCCCGTGCTTTCAGTTGGGATTACCAACTAAACTCTTTCGACCTGTTCAAAGTCTAATTCCATACTTGTTTCGCGTCCGAATACCAATACAGTAACATTCATTTTCTGTTTAACATTATCAACTTCGGAAATAATACCGTTAAAGCCAGAGAAAGGTCCGTCGATAACATGAACCTCGGTTCCGACCTCGTATGTAATATCTTCTGGGACGGTTGAACCCTCTTCGACCTGTTTCAACAGGCGACGCGCCTCTTCTTCGCTAACAGGAATTGGTTTATTTTTTGCACCCAAAAACATAACAACCAAAGGCATTAATTTAATCAATGAAAATGTTTCATTGTTTAATACCATTTGCACGACGATATATCCTGGGAAAAACTTTTTTTCAGAAATAACACGTTTACCGGCCTTGACCTCTACCACTTCACGGGTTGGGACCAAGATTTCACCAAAGTATGCGTTCAAACGACGTTTATCAATCTGTTCACGCAAATTGCGAGCAACCTTGTCTTCGCATCCGGTATGAACATTTACAACAAACCACTGCATTTTATCTTCCATTTTATTACATCCTTTGGTGTTTTGTTAAAAAATCCAGTTTACAAGTGCGTTCAAAATACTGTCCACCACAAAGAAAAACAGTGCCGCAAGCCCAGAAAAAACCAAAATCATTATTGTAGAACGAACAACAGTATCGCGTGATGGCCAAACAATCTTGAACCATTCGGATCGTACAGATTTTATATATTCGAATATTTTTTTCATAAAACGTCCACTTTTTTCAATGTGTTAACACCGGTTATAACCGCACATTTTCTGCGATTTTTTGGCAGGGGCTAAAGGAATCGAACCCTTATCCGCGGTTTTGGAGACCGATATTCTACCGTTGAACTAAGCCCCTTGGAAACCCCTTAGTTCCTGCGCAATATAACCAATATTCTTGGCTATGCTAGCACACGCCATACAAAAATCAAGTGAAAATATTATAAAGATTTAATTATTTTTTGGCAAGTGAAATTTTTAATACATATTTTTTCTTTTTTTGTATTTATATGTTACTTTTTTGCTTGCGCAAGTGTTATAAATTTTTCTACAATCACCTTATAAAGGGGGAGGAAACCTTTGCAAGAACGCATGGAACCGCCAATTTTGATGTCAAGACTTATGACCTTTGTTATGGCCACTGCTTTGGTCGTGCTGGTCGTATTGGTTATTACATTGGATAAAATGTTCCCACTTAATCGGCCCCAGGTGTTCTTTTTAACCACGGAAAACCTGCAAGACAAACAACTGACACTTACTGAAATCCCTGAAAATATGGACGATTATCAGAAAAGTTTTGTTATGGAATATGTCCGTGAACGCAACGAGGTTGTCCCTGATTTGGCAATTATGCGCGCAAAATGGGCAAACAGCGATAACGGTATTATCAAAACCCGTTCCACAGACGATGTGTTTGGCGATTTTGTTATGACAAATATGGTTAACATTATCCGCCAGGATTTCGATACACCGTTTAATGTCAAATGCGATGTTGAATTCTATGAACATCAACCTGTGATAAAAAATGTCAATAAAAAGGATACGTATACTGTCAGATTTGGCTATGTTTGTGATTATGGTGCGATGGATGGAAAAAAGTATGTACAAAACTATGCAATTGATGTAACTTTGGCTTCGACCGCTGGGGATGCTGTGCGTTGGGCCGAACGCATGGAAAATCCACTGGGGTTCCGTGTCAGTAATTACGAAATTATTAACAACCAAGATGATCCATTAAACTGGACAAACGCATTGGAAGAAGAATAAAATATAATAAAAAGGAAGGAAAGATGCTTAAACTTTTAAGAATAAATGGATTGGTATGTTTATTGGCGATGGCATCGGTAAATGTTGCATTTGCTGCCCAAGACGCTTGGAAAAATCCAACTGCGAATATGGCGGCGGGCAGTATAAAGCCGGGCTATGCGCAACTTGCGTGGTCCAAGGGTGCGGTGTTGCCATTAAAATTGCGCCAGGGTATGGTGACGATGGTAACATTGCCAAATGGCGAACAGATTGCGGACGCGATTATTGGGGACAATGCACTATTTAATATAAATTCTACCCAGGGCGACCGTGTTTTATATATTACCCCCGCGGGAAATAATACCGAAGATGATACAAATATGATTGTTTTGGGACAATCTGGGAACAAATATATATTCTATTTGACCAGTTCTGATATCAATTCTGACGAAATTGCATATTCCGAGGTTGATGTCGTATTGGATAACGGTGCATCAATTGCCAGCACCGGCACATCCAGCGTAAGATCCAGCAGCGGCAGTATGAATTCTATATTTAACAAGGGTAAAATCACATCCAATACTGTCGGCGTTGATGGCGAAGATTACGCATGGATAAAATCTATGAAAATCGATCCATCTGAATTCAGATTTGATTTGGATATATTTGTTCCAAATCCTGACGATTATGTTATTGCACCTGAACGCGTATGGCGTGACAAGATATTTACATATATTGATTTCGGGGACAAGGTTATTTCTATGACCCAACGTCCAGTTGTATCTTTATTGGTCGAAGGTGGCGAATCCCCTGTTGGTTTCCGTACCGATGGTCAAGACGGTCGTTTGTTAATTGTAGAGGCGGTTGGCGATATGGTTCTGCGCAGTGGTCAACGCATTGTATGTATCAAAAAACGCGAAAAACCGTTCTTGATTGCTGATACTGCATCTGTTATGGCATTGGCCGAGGCAAATGTCGCGCAAAGCATGATGTCAAACCAATCATTAAATAACATTGCATATGGTGCAGAAATGACCGCTATTGATAATTCTGTGATGGATTATGGTGCAACACCAATGTATATGTCTGATGTTCCAAATGCGAGCAATGGCGCGGGTATGTATATGCCGGCGGGTTATGGTGCACAACCAACACAAATGACACCAATGTATAATGGCACTGGGGCATCTGCGATGCCAACGCAACGCGAAACAGCCGGTTCATATTTGCCACAATCAAATATACCGCTGATTACGGCCACCCAGACAGGTGTTGCGGTTGAATTGGCATCGGATACAAAAATCAAAACATTGGATGATTATTGGTCTGAATTGCTGGTAAAGTTCAGTGGCGATGGCGGTAACGGTTTATTAACACCGTATCAAAACAGTGTGTTCTTTGCTGTGGATTCTGCTGGTGTTGGTGATTTAGGTGCCGCTGCCACATCTGCGACATTATATCGTCTGCGTATTGGACCGATATCTGATATCGATACCGCACAAACATTATGTGATAAACTGATGAAATTCCAGGTTCAAGGCTGCCGTGTCGTCAGAATTCAGTAATTTGAAATAATATAAAATGGATAGAGTTTTAAGATGGCGAACAATGTGAAAAATAAATTAAAAGAAACATTTAATTCAACACCGCGTGTTGTGCGTTGGGTGCTGTTGGCGGCCGCGTTCGTTGTTGTGTTGATATTATTGTTTCTGTTAATGAATAAACCAAAACCGGCGCCAAACCCTGTGGCAAAACAAAATCGTGAAATAAAGTTGATTGTTGCGCCGACAACCGCAAACTTTTCTAAAGTAGAAATTGGTAAAAAAGGTCAACAGCGGTTCAAAATCGGTGCAACTGAAAACGCCGTTGTGGATACTGTGCGCCTTGAAAAACCGGTTGATGGATTTGCTATCAAGAAAAATAGTTGTAAAAATGAACCTGTAACAAAAAGCATAAATTGTGCGGTTGATGTCACATGGACACCATCTGACCCTGAATTTTCTGATACTGTTACATTGTTGATTGATTGGCATGCGGCGGGCGATTCGCGTGAAACAAATATGCAAACCGACAAAATCGAAATCCCGGTCGGTGGTGTTGGAACGGTGGTAAAACCCGTCAAACAAGAAAAACCTGTGGTTGAACCAGAACCTGTTGATGTTGACGAACCATCGGATACCGACGACGATTTTGATATTGACGATTCGGATATTGATGACGAACCTGTCAAAGATATCACAGATAGCCGGAATATATTAAAACAAAAACCAATGCCCGAACCAGAATTACCGGTAAAACGCGCGGAAAAATGTTCTGACTTTGCGATGCCGGGATACAGCACATCTGGCGCGCAAATTGGATGGATAAAGCCACATGATGGTCGTTATGAATTTCATCCTTTTTCTGATAAAGAATGCAATAAACCGACCGGTATTTATAACCCTGACACTGGTATAATAACCAGCATTGATGGCAAAGGTCGTAAAATCGGAACTGACGCTGACCATGTTGGCGGAACATTTGATGTAAGTGCCCTGCCAAAATTAAAATCAAAGCCAGGAACGGTTGCAAAACGCACATCAAATAGACAATACACACCCAGCGGTATGGGAAATTTAAAGAAAACATTTGATGCTGCAACGGGTATGAATTTGGTACCAAATGAAATTGATAAAGAAGCATTAGTTGGCACAGGCGATGCAGAATCGGTATATTCCAGTATGCCATATGACAGAACATTTATATTGCGTCAATTCAAACCAATTCCTGCGACAATTGTATCAGATGTTCGTGCCGATCCGTCGGTATATTGTCCAGACGGTAAAACATGTGATTATGGCACTGGTATTCCTGTTCGTGCCACGGTGGACAGAAATGTTTATTCTGATAATGGACGGACAATTATTATACCGACAGGAACATTATTGATGGGTTATTTAACTGGCGAATTACCGGGGCCATATAAATCGATTGGTCGTATGCAGATAAAATGGTATCAATTTATTCGTCCGGATGGCGTTGAATTTAATTTTGACAACAGTGCTAAGGATCCATATTCTGCGGATTCCCAGGGTCGTGTTGGTGTTCCTGGTTACGGCAGTACCGATTATATTGAACAAATGGTTATGCCAATGTTGACGGCGATTATTCCTGCGGCGGTGAATATGATTGCACCAATTGCGGACACTTTTGTAAATCAAATTGATTTAGATAATAATACCGTTGTTCAATCTGGAACTGTGCGTTCGTCTGAATTGGCCAAGAACGAGGTTATATCGGCATGGAACAAGGTTGCACAAAAGTTAATGGTTGATGCGTTGGATAATACCGTTCCACCATTTTCAATTGCGGCGGGCACACGTATTACAGTATATTCACCGGTTGATTTGGTCACAACATGTGGTGATGGTGGGGATAAAAAATGTGCTTTCCATCCATATGGTTCAGAAACACGTCGGACATGGGCAAGCGTAAAATCCGATAGTGGTTTAACAATAAATCCAAATGATTCTTCGTGGATTGGTCAGGTTCGTTCATTTGATATGGCACGATATTGTACAAAAGATGAAAAAACTCAGCTGTGGACTGTTAATCAATCTCAAATGGGTGAAATCATTGCAGCTGGTCACGATTACAGAACTGCGTTGGCATATTGCCAGGCACAGAATTATCAAGGTAAGACCCAGGCTCAATATGATGCGTATTATCAGAATCTGACTAAAAATGGTGCTGTGAATACGTCATCTTATGACAGTGAATCAAAGAAGGTTGTTACAGATTACAGCAACGATGAATACAATAAAAAAGTTTTAGGTCTGGAATACGAATTGGATGAAGAAGGTAATGAAACAGGTAATATCAAGAATCCATTTGAAAAAACCAAAAAACCAGGCGAAGAAGCGGTGGGCAGTGTTGACTGTGATGGCCAGGCGCCCGATGCAAATGGTTGCTGTCCGGGTGAAACATTGGAAGATTTGGGCGAATTGGGTCTGAATTGTTGTCCGGCTGGGGGTGGCGATTGTTTCCCGCCATTAGATGTTAACTAATCGTGCGGAAAATAATAAAATAAAAATGCACACATCGAATGATGTGTGTTTTTTTATTATAAAACAATATGAACAAAAATATGTATATATGTCGATTCGTTGTTCAATAGGAAAATATTGCTAATACATACATTTTCTGAAAACAACATCAACTGGGGGTTGTAGTATTTGGCAAATATATATTTTTTGTTTATAACAATACACATATAACAAAGGAGAAAAAAAATGAATAAATTACAAACTATCAGTAACACCGAAAAATTTTATAATGCAGAACAAATGTGGTTTTGGTTTTTGTATTCTAAATCTGTGCAATCTGGATTAATACAAAACCATCATTCTTCTTCGCGGCGCGTTTGTGAATTGTTGGATGTAGAAACAATGATTACTAAACTTTATCTGGCTGGTCGATTAAGTGATGAACAATTGTCTGTAATGAAAAAATACGGCGATAAAAGACGCGCACCACATCAATATATCTGGTCTGAAAATCATGATGCATATTTATGGAAATGCGCGATGGAGGTTTTAGAAAATTCTGCACGCAAAAATGGTTGGATTTATTAAATTATAAAGGCGTAAAAAATGGTTATTATCGGATTTTCCACAAAAACATCTTGGACGATTGCGCGTTTATTGTGTGGGCATTTCAAGCACTGTGTAATTATCACAAAACATGCACATACATTCGTATTACATCAATTTGTAAAACGATGTCATGTCGCACATATTGCGGTATCAGAACGCAGCATCGCCCAACTGAGTAACAACGGTTGGGTTTTTATTTACCTGGATTTACCTGTGACGGCTTTAGACGAAAAACAAATAACATGTGTGAATTTTGTAAAGCACGCAATTGGATTAAAAAAATTTTGGATTCAAACACCAAATGCTTTGTATAAATATCTTAAAAAAAATCTGACGGTTTAATGTCAGATTTTTTATTATATTTTGTCGCCTGTTTCAGCATTAAATTCTTTGCCACCAACAATGATTTTTTTATTTTCGTATTTTGGTGTGGATGTTTTCTTTAATTCTGTGCGCCAATAAATTGCACCATCAGATGTGCGAATCGCATACAGTGCATTATCCAACCCAACAACATACGCAACATTTTTTAACACTATGAACGGATGCCGTGTTCCAATACTGGCGCACCATTTCTTGGCCCCATTAGATGCGTTCAATTTACAAAAAGCGTCACCCATTCCGCCAGCATAAATCCAGCCACCATCAATCACCAACGGTGCAACAATATCCACAGTTGCCGCGCCACCCATCATATTCGATTCGCTGTACACATCGGCCATCCACATAACACGGCGCGTTGTCGGTGCGATTTTAACAACATTACCCGTACTTAATCCAGCATATACATACCCCGAATCACATACGGGATGCGTTTCAACATCCACAGAATTTGCCGCAGGAAAACCAACAAAAATCTTGCGTTCGCCATCACGAATCGTATTTGTATTATCAATCGTGTAATCGCATTTGTTGTCTGTCGCAACTGGCGCAGCATCCGGCAAATCAGGCACAGATGTATTTAACATATTCTGTGATGCACCAGTATCAAATATTGCCGTCCGCACGCCGGGTAAAACCGGGTCATGCATATCACATGCAGCAACCAATAAACCACAAAACAACAACGCATATTTACGCATATTGCAATTCCTATCTTAAAGTTTGGGCAACGCCAGAAATTTCCGCCGGACAATCTTTATCAGAAATAATTTTATCCAACCATTTGTTTGCGGCATCTGTATTACCCTCGGCCAGGTATTTCTGGGCAATTACCAACATGCCTGTATAATAAAACGGTGATGATTTTGTGTTCAAATCAGAAAGATATTTTTCAACTTCGGCACCGGTCATTTTATCGCCTTTGGCACCAACAACATGCAACCGCGCAAGGTCGCGAAAGTCGCGTGTATGACCGTTTTCAGCCAATTCTTCCAATTTTGAAATATCTTTATTTACATCCATCGCATACGATTGAAACAGCGCCAAATCTGCATTTGCACCACGGCCATCACGACCAATCGCCGCCAATGCAACAACATCTGTTTTTTCAATCGCAGTTTCATAATTTTCCGCCATCGCCATCTGACCTGCCCTGTATGTGCGGATTCCAATTTGATACCCAGCGACGACAATCAATACCGCCAACACAGCACCAATCATTTGTTTTGAATACTTTTTGAAAAATGCGATTGTTTTTTCGTTATTCACATCTTCCCATACTTCGCGATACAAAGCATCTTCGGCATAATCTTCACGGGTTTTCTTTTGTGGAGTTGCCGGTTTCAGGTTTTTCTTTCTTTCAAGGATGTTTGCCATTTTTTATCTCCTGTTCTTGATAATTCATAATTTATGATATACTATAAAAGTTATGAAAAAGCAAATCAAGAATACTTTACCGGCAATAAATAATACCAGTATCGTCGCGGCACGCGGTGTTAGTGATGAATCGGGCCTGGCTCAGTATATACAAAACATCCAAAAATACCCTATTCTGACCGCAGAACAGGAATACGAATACGCAACAAAATGGACAAAACAACGCGATTCGGTTGCCGCAGAAAAATTAGTGGCGTCGCACCTGCGCTTGGTCGTGTCGGTTGCATACGATTTCAAAAACTATGGTGTGCCAGTTTCAGACCTGATTGCGTCTGGAAATATGGGATTGATGCAGGCGTTACAGAAATTCGACCCTGAACGCGGTTTTCGGTTTTCTACATACGCCATGTTTTGGATCAAGGCCGAAATTTATGAAACTATTTTGAATAATTGGTCGATTGTGAAAATTGGGACTTCGGCAAATCAAAAACGCGTATTTTTCAACCTGGCACGGGCAAAACGCGCGTTAGGAATTATGGATAACAACCTGAATAATGAACAAACAAAGCAAATTGCCGATTATTTGAATGTTTCAGAAAATGATGTTTCGCGCATGTCGCAACGCATTGGCGCGCGTGATGTTTCATTAAATGCACCGGCACATAACGATTCGGATTCTCATGATATTTTATCAAATCTGTCTGACGACAAAATGGGTATCGAAGATAGTATTGAACAATTGGAATTCAAAAAGCGCGGATATGAATTATTGCGCAAACATTTGGCCGACCTTTCAGAGCGTGACCGTGAAATTTTAACTGCGCGGCGACTTTCTGATCCGGTTGCAACATTGGAATCTTTGTCGCAAAAATACGGCATTTCGCGCGAACGCGTGCGTCAAATTGAAGAACGCGCATACAACAAATTACGCGATGCTATATTAAAAGATGCAAATGGGGGGAAATAATGAAAAAAATTGCGCTGATTGTTGCGATGTTAACTGTTATGGGAACAGGCACAGCAAACGCTTTGCAATTCAATAACGGGCGCAGTGCTATTAAAATTAGTGGCTATGGCGCGGCGGGATTTATCGAACCAAATTTGAAAGAAACATTATTTCTGGGCGATTTTGATTTGCGTGCACAGTATAATTATGCGATTGCACGCGGTCAAACACTGGGCTTTGTATATGATTGGGATGCAACTGCACTGGATGACAGGGAATATGCACACGACGCATTTGCTTTATGGGAAAATCGCGATATAGGTCGTGTTGAGGTTGGACTAACGGAATCAGCGGCACATAAATTGGGTGTTGGTGTGCCCGATGTTGGGGGATTGCGCGTAAATAACAAACCACTGTTTTAT
>Ga0310786_10007249_pt1 | contig 14506 bp, 18 predicted proteins | sample AusTroGonzalo_MG_FD_203881 | JGI IMG/M metagenome (GOLD analysis project Ga0310786, IMG submission 203881) | Bovine rumen microbial communities from tropical cattle in Woodstock, Queensland, Australia - Gonzalo_03 (v2) (version 2) | ecosystem: Host-associated > Mammals > Digestive system >... | reverse complement strand
TTTTATGTACTCTTCACAACCTAATCGAATTAATTCTTCAAATTTCTCGTTCGATTTATTATCTAGTTTCCTATAACTTCTTGAATACTTGCATATCATCTCGTTGATTTTTCCTCTCATGTAAGGCTCTCTTGATGTTCTATCCTTAAGATCTAAATATGTTTTAAGTTCATTTAATTCGTCAACAATATCCTGATAAAGTCTTGGCAATCTTGTTTCGTAATCTTGTATTACTCTCGTCTTATAAAGCATTGAACCAAACATAAACAAAATGATAAAAACTAATGCTCCAATAAGTATCCACATAGTTCTTCCTCCTCTCTTTTAAAATTTGCCATCTCAGCATTGCTCTTAAGTTCGTTATAAGCTAGCCATAAAATGCCTAAAATGGATACTGCTTCTGTTCTATTAATAAGTGTGATATCGTGTGGATTAGTTTCAAAGGCTTCCTGGTATAAGTTAGTAGTAAACAAGCTCTCTAAGCCTCTTGCTTTTAGCACACCTGCTACGACAATTGTTAATATAATGCATGCAATCGATATTGCAATCACCTTTATTGCCTCTTTAAATTGTTCCTTATTCTTAATTCTTAACTTCTTCATTTGTTTTCACCCCTCTAATAGTTATATTTTTGTATTAACCAGTCATGGACCTTACTCATGTCTACCCTTATTCCTTTTGTTCCTATCCTTATCTTTGGAAAATCTTCTTCTTCAGCCATTTGATAAGCCTTTCGAATGCTTAAATCGTACGTTTCTGCAAACGTTTTAACTGATTTATAAACCGCTCTTGTTAATACGGGCATTTGTTTCGCCTCACAATCTCTTCTTTAATTCTTTAAACGCTCTACCATCTGCTATATCTTGAAGCACCTCGCTCTTAAGCTCCCTTGCCAAGTTCTCTAAATCATTTTGCAATGGCTCCTGTTTGTTTCTCTCTACTAAAGACATCCAATCTTGTGAACGCTGAAGTCTATTAGCGAGTTCTTCTTGAGATATCTTCAATTCTTTTCTTTCCGCTGAAATAATGTCTCCTAATTGCACTTTAATCACCCCTTTTATTGTTTTTTCTCGTAAAATTTACGAATTACGCTCGTATTTCGTAAATTTTACGATATTTTTCTTTAGATTTTAGTTATGTATACTTATATAATTGCATTACAAGCAAATTTCAGTTACTGCAAGTTACTTCGTAAAAAAATATCTTCAACTTTTTTATCCAAAAAATCAGCTATTTTTAAAGCTTCATTAACTGAAAATTTTACTTTCCCGTTCTCTTTCATTGAATAATTTGGAACAGATTTATCTATAACCTTTGCCATATCGTCAATAGTATACCCTTTTTCTTCTCTTGCCTCTTTTAATTTTTCATACATTCTGCTCGCCCCCTTTCACTTTCTGAAACCATAATATTTCATTTACTGAAATTTGTCAATATAATTTTGAATATTTTTAAAACTTTTTTCAGTTTCTGAAATTATGTTGACTTTTTCAGTATGTGAAAATAGAATTATATATGAAACGAGGTGACTAAAATGAATTTTGGAGAGAAAATAAAAAAATTAAGAAACGAATTGGGTTGGACCCAAGAATATGTTGCGAGCCAATTAAAAATAAGTGTTCCAGCACTTTCAAGATATGAATCTGGAACTTATGAGCCAAAATCTCTTTCTATAGTATATGATTTTGCAAAATTATATAAAGTAAGCGCAGATTATCTTTTAGGTTTGGATTTGGAATATTCTGATGCTTCTATTCCGCCTGCTGTAGTTCATGTTTATGGTACTATTCCGGCTGGTGTGCCAATGGAATGCATCGAGGACATTATTGATACAGAAGAGATACCGTCTTCATGGTTAAAAGGAGACAAACAATTCTTTGGGTTAAGAATAAAGGGCAACTCGATGTCCCCTAACTATTTGGACGGAGATACAATAATATTAGAAAAAACTGGTGATTGTGAAAGCGGACAAGATTGCGTAATAATGGTTAATGGAAATGATGGAACCTTTAAAAGAGTATTTAAAGATATAGAAGCAAAAACAATTACTTTGCAACCATTAAATACTTCTCTTGGCAACGATGGCAAACCATTATATCAACCAATAACCTTTAATAAAAAGCAAATTGAAGACCTACCAATTAGGATTATAGGCGTTGCAAGAGAAATAAGAAGGAGAATTTAGGAGGGATAAAGAAAATGGCTAAGAAACCGTCTAAAATCATAAAGCTCATAAACTTTTTGCTAACACTTGTCCTACCACTTTTGTTATTGTCCTGGATTTGGACTTTTCCTGAAGCAAAGGTAGGTTTCGCCGTAATAGCGTATTTTGCAATAATAACCAGTGTCTTTTCAATTAAGATATGCTCATTTTGGTCAAATAAATGCTCTAAGTATGAGTTATATATTAATCAATTAGAAGATACAGATAACAAAAGATAACAATGGATACACCAAACACTACATAAAATGTACATTGAAAATTGAATAGGTTATCAGAAAGTATAAAAAAATGTTTACTTTTTTAAAAATCGTGGTATAATATTACAACAATATTACAAAAGTGTTACAAAAAAGTATGGTATATTAAATATACATTAAAGTTATGTTAATATCATTGACATTTTTATAATATTAAAAATAGTATATATGTGAGGTGAGTTTTATGGCAGAACTAAACGCCAAAGAATTAGCTGCTTATATACAAAAGAAGTATAAAGATGACAAAGGAAGAGATATATCACCAATTAAATTACAAAAATCATTATATTTTTTGTTTGCATATTGGGGCGGGTTAGTAAGAAAGTCAAAAGAATTTCCTAATGCAGTTGAAGAAAGTTTTAGTGAATATAACGAGTATTTATTCAATGAAGAAATACAAGCATGGGTATATGGACCAGTTGTTCCTTTAGTTTACCATGAAACTAATTTAAACATTTTTTATAAAGAAGATTTGTTTAATGGAAAAGAAAAGCTAAAAGAGTTTGTTGATAATTTGCTTAATGACTTGTTTGAAGTTAGTGATTTCACATTAGTTGACATTTCCCACAGAGATAAATCATGGATAAATAACTTTGACTATGATGATGACTTTCACGATAAGGAAATAAACAAAGAGGAAATTATTCAGGAATATGCAAGAAAATAACGTTTTTTATGTTAGAAAAAATCGTTTTACTAGCAATGTGAAATATGACCAAGAAGAATATTCAAGCTTCGACTTCAACAACAACCTAAAATCTGATATAATTGATGTATTAGAATTTACTAACTATTTGTCAAGCAATCAATGCAATAAATACTTCTTATTAACTGAAATATGTAAAAAATTATATATCAATTATAAAAATCTCAATAAATATTTTGTTCCTGATGAATTTAATGCGAACAGGCACAATTCTCAAAGAGTATTTGATATAATGGATGTTGTAAATAATGATACGATTAATAGAAAATTGCTGATTTATAAATTAAAGTGTAGAAGCGACGATGAACTACAGTTTTACGTGTCTATAGAAAATAAAACTATGAAATTGTATCTTATTGATGTGTATCACATTGTAATAGAAGCAACTAATCATAGGATTGGAAAAGCAAATAGAAAGCAAATATATGAGAAAAGAAAAAAGTGCAGTTATGATATAAAAGAAATACAAAATGAATTAGATAAGTGTTCTGATAAGCCTAGAGAAATCTAGGTTTTTTCTATTCAATTATGAAAAAAATAACGTGCCATCCGCCAAGATAAGCACGTTAAAAGCCACACAAATGATAACCACTTGTATAAGCTTATTCTATCATTAATAAGCCTTCTTGCAAGTGGAACTAATATTCTCTTGTAGGGAGGTTTTTATGAAAATAACCAAAAGAAGTGACGGAAGATACACTGCTTCTATTCAAATTGATGGAAAGCGAAAATACTTTTATGCTGATACTGAAAAAGAGCTTGAAAAGAAGATTATCAAATACAAATATGAAATTGATAAAGGCATTCACGTTGAAAATAGTGACATGACCTTTCGTACTTTAGCCGAAAAATGGTTTGAAGCAAAGCAAAAAAGAAAGGAATACAACACCAAAATAGCTATCCAAAGGAAGCTTAAAAATCACATCTACCCCGCTCTTGGATATATGAAGATTAAAAGTATTAAAACTTATCACATTCAAGAATTAATTAATTCACTTGTAGACAAAGGTTTTACAGATACAACCACTAAAGTATATCAACATATCAATTCTATTTTACAATTTGCTGTGGACAATGATCTACTTGTAAAAAATGTAGCTCAACCAGTTGAATTGCCTAAATTCAAAACAAAAGAAAAAGAAATATTAACAAATAATGAACGTGCCATAATAGAAGAAGTTGCCAAAACGCATAAACATGGTGATATGATTATGATGTTTCTTTATACTGGTCTGAGACGTGAAGAACTAATTCCATTATCAAAAGAGCAAATCAAAGATTCAATTATAATTAATAGAGCAATGTGCTTTCAGCATAATCAGGCGGTCATTAAAGGCACTAAAAACGGAGAACAAAGAAATATACCTATCTTAAATAAAACTGCCGAAATAATCAAACGTCGCAAGAATATGGATGTGCTGTTTCCAATGACTAATGGAAAAATGATGTCCGAAACTTCTTTTCGCGAAGCAATGGATTCCTTTAGAGAAGCGCTGGACAAATATTGCGATACAAAAGGCATTCCTCACATTTACATTTCAGCACATAAATTAAGGCATACATTTTGTACTTTGCTGTATGAAGCAAATATTCCTTTAAAAGATGCACAAAAAATTATGGGACACAAAAGTGCTAAAGTAACACTTGATATTTATACTCATTTATCAGAATCATCTACAAATGATTCTAAGAACAAAATTGATAATTTTCTCGCATAGTTTTGACAACACTTTTGACAACACTTTTTTGTCAAATAATGCAAAATATGCACACAGTACATTATAAAAAGGCAAAAAATAAATCCAGTCAAGTGCCTTACCTGACTGGATTTGCTTATATTTCAATTGGAGCTTCTAACGGGAGTCGAACCCGTGACCTCGTCCTTACCAAGGCTGATTTCGAAAATTTAACAGCCATTGATACAGCTTAGGTCCGAGAGTTGCACATCAAAATTGACAACACTTTTGACAACATTTAAAATAAAAAGCCTCCCTAATTAAAGAGAAGCTTTGATTTTTTTATTCAGCTGTTGTTAATGCTTCCCAGTCTTTTTTAAATTCTTCAGCATTTACGTATGGATAGCTTCCACCTTGAAGCACATTAGCTTCAAGCATAGCTCTTGCTACTCCAATGTCTACGCTGTTTGCCACCGCAATTGCATTTACTGCGTGTTCGTACTTTTTGTACATTTCCTCTTTTCTCTCATGATAATTCATAAAAAACATCTCCTTTTTATTAAAATTTTTAAGACGCATCTTGGAAGAAAAATGCGTCTTATGTATAAAAAATAGCACCCATCATAAAAGTGCTAATCTTTATCTATAACTTTTATCAACTAACTTTCCAAAATCGTTTTAAAACGATTCTCACGCTTCGTTTTTTCTGTTTTATGTAGTTTTTATTATCTTTCAAGCATAATCACATCATTAGCCCATTTTATGATTAACCACTTTTGATTTTTAACAACATCAAGCGTTTTCTTCCAATAATCTTTATCTGTAATTCTTCCTTTATCTACTAAATAATCCAGTGCTTCAAATTCTTGTCCATCTTCAAACATAGTATTATTCTCCTTTCCATGTATTAATTTTGGATAGTTCTTAAAAGCCTCATTCATATCAACTCTTCCTGATATTCCATCAATACTACCAGATGAAGTGTATTGCCATATTCCAAATTGATCGTGACTAAATTTAGAAACAGCAGATGCACTCCACCACGCCATCCATTTGTCGAATCTGTCCAATTTGCTAGATTTTAATTTTGTATCAAACCATGATTTAGAAGCATAAATCATAGCATAATATCCAGCCTCTTCAAACATTGTGCATTCTTTTTCACAAATATCAACAATGACATCATTTGGTGGCATTCCATGTTTAGCTTTATAACCGTCTGCATCTTCCATATCAATTATTACAGGAAAGCTAACCTTATCTTTGTAAGGGGATAGCGTTTTAATGACAAAACTTGCCTCATTAATTGCTTGTGAAACGTTTAATGCATAAGAATATATATATATGCCAAATGGCATTCCTGTTCTTATACATTCTTCTATATTTCTTATAGCCTTTGAATCAAGGGTGCTAATACCATATCCAATTCGTATAATTGCAAAATCTATTCCTGCATTCTTAACTCTGTTCCAATCAATGTTCCCTTGATGAGACGAAACATCAATTCCTTTCATACTTATTCCTCCTTTAATTCAGGAAGCCCAGCAATGCTTGTTAATAAGCTCAAAATTCCCGCTAATAGTGAAGTGCTTACAACAATAGGCCAAGTAACATCTTCAATTGTCACACCAACGGGGATTAAGGATATTGCTGTTTGTGCAACAGTCTTAATTGCTCTTATTCCTGCACATTTTAACCACTTTTTTAACATTTTAACTCCTCCTTATTTCCCAATTTCATCTATCCTTTTATGAGCCTGTTTTGCAGACTCTTCTAATCTAATAATTCGGTCGTGGTCATCTCTAACGTCATTTTTTATAGTGTTTATTTCTTTTTTTATATCAGCAATGCCATCCGAAATATTTTCTAATTTAACGAGGACACTCGCTAGCTGTGAAGTATCTTCTTTCACCTCTAGCGTGTGTCCTCTTCTTAAATCAGATATTGTTTTGATGAGAGTAATAATGAATGATGCTACTGATATAACAATAGCTAATTCAACCATCATTATCCCTCAACCTCGCTTTCCTCTTCAGTAATCTCTTCAGGCTCTGCAGTGTTTTCTGTAGAGATTTCTTCAATCACTTCTGGTTCAACTGGGTGGTCTCTTTCTTCTAGCAACCTGTCAATTTCTTCGACATCATCGAAGTTAATTGAATGGTCTTGAAGCCTTGCAAATGCGTATCTCCTAATGTCACTTGATGCTTTTCCTTCTGCAATCATGCCTTTAAGAATCTTCATCACAAAGGCTCTTAATTGTTCGTCCATGGTTTATCCCTCCTTTCTATGCATTACTGCCTTGAGCAACAACTGCTTGCTCAAGTGCTAACAATCTGCTGTTAATTGCTACTCTATCATCTTTCAAGTACCTAACCTCTAGCTCTGGTTCTAACCCAGCTGTAACTGTGAATATGTTTGTTATATTTTTATATGTTTGCAAGTTTTTCTTTAAATCGTTTAATTGACCGATTAGTGTTGTATCTGTAATCTCTGTATATGTTGGCGTTGCTAGATAATAAATTACTTCTAAATTTTTATTATTAAGAGCAGTTTTAAATCCGTTTAAACTTTCATATTGCGTATTTCGAACATATAAACTACTTTCTGCAACATTATTGACATAAATCACATTGTCGCCAGAAGTTGCTCTATTATCATAGCTAATTCCTCTATATAAGTTTGATATCGCTAAAACTAATGACTGTGTTCCGGTTCCACTTAATAGCATGTTATCTATAGCAAGCGCATAACTATTTACGCCGTATGAAACTGAAATCCAGTTTTCGCTTCCGTCTAATGTTGCTTTGCCTACTTTATTAAGTATATACCATTTTCCATACGTCAAACCATCTTTTTGTTCACTTGTTAAGCTATCATAAACCGTATTGCCATTAACCGCTCGAAATATAGCGTCTTGATAATCTCCTATTTTGCATAGTTCTATTGTTCCCAGAGATAATAATTGAAACTCGTTTTTATTGCCATAGTATAGTTGCGTTCGAACCCCATTTTTATTTCTATATACTTTCATAATATCCACCCCCCTCTAAATTACGCAAGCTGGAAGGCAACGACACGCGTCGTATGCGTAGCTGTTGCCGAGATAACCAGAGTCGCCGCAGCCGTACACGCCGTAGCCGCTAGCACGATTGGCACTTCGGTTGAAGAATATATAAGCTGTTGTTGTGGCACCAAGTCCATATCTTTTTAATATTGCATATGTTTGTCCATTCTTAAATCTTCCACTTGTGTCAAGGTTCTCTTGTCCAACGGCTAAATCAATGTAATATTGCCACTTTTCATCTCCACTTTCGTTAGTTGTGTTTGTGTTCATTTGTTGCCTTGAAGCAATGAAGATTTTATCATATGTATATACCATACCTTCTTTTTCTTTTACAGTATTCGTATTTTGGGCAACTTTAATTGTTTTCAACTTGCTGATGAAATCATTACTATATCCATTTAAGAAACCAGCATGTGTTGTTGCACTATTTGGCTGCATATTATATCTAGTAATTTGTTGCCACCAGTTGCCTGCCTCTGCGTTAGAATTTAACCATTGTCTTAAATCGCTATCTCTCCAAGTATTATCACCATAAGGAACACATTCACACCAGTTAAGCACACCATAACCAACATCAGAGCCCCATGTTTCTCCCATGTATGTATAGCCAGTTGGCAGTTCGTCTTGTACTGTTATAGTTAATGCTTCAATATCTGTTCTATTGTTCAAGTATGATGTTTGTGTCTTTAAGCTCCATGTGTTATTATTGCCCCAACCTACTCCAACTAAAACGCCACCACTTGGGATAGCTTGAGTTGTTTCAAAGCAGATGTATTTCCCTTGATATGCTGTTGCTGCTGTAGACCAGTTAGGTAGTGATTTTACTTTGAAAGCATATTTACCAGCAGGTAAACCATCAGGTGTTCCACCAGTTCCGTCAAACATTTGAATTGATTGTGGAGCACAGAATGGAATTGCAAATGGTGTTGTATATTTCCATTCTAAATACATTCCGTTTACTTCAACATCTGCGCCTGCTATTCTTGCAACAACATCATCTTGGAAATGGGTGACGTAAAACGGGACATCTGCATAATTTGTTTCTGTTCCGCTTATTTTCGATTTCCAATCTTCTGTGAGTTCATCCCCAATTTGAAAATAGTTGGATGCGTTGCCACTATCGACAATCATTCTCACGTCATCCCACGTTAGTTGTCCCGATGAAGAATACGCTGTCACATCTCCAGTTACTACTTCAATATTTTGTGGATATGTTGGAGAAGGCGAAGGTTGTCCGACCTGTGTATTGTTCGTAGTTATAATCAGCTGTATTCCCTTCAACAGCTTGAATTAAAAACTCTATGTTTACTCGAGTACCAGAATCTTGTATATAAATTGCAATACCACTTAATATAGTTTCAGTCAAATCAACTGTATTTTCTGTAGCATTTGATGCTATTAACATACTAGTAGTAGAAGTTCCATTTATTAACCCATTTAAAGTGTAACCACAAGTACCAATCTTAGAAAATGTATAAGTGTTGCCTGTCAATAAAGATTTATTAAACCAATTTGGCTTATTAGAAGTATTTGGTGTTCCAGCTCTCATATCTAATCCATCTGTTATCTTTATCCAAATATAGTTTTCTGTTGTTGTACCAGTTATCTTTATTTTTCCGTTAGAAATTGTAGCTGTAAGCCCATTATCTGTTAGTATGGAATCTTCAATTTTTAGCTTATTCTTCCCCGTTGTCGTATATTGCTCAGTCATTCCATACATCACAAAATCCTCTATTTTAGCATTTAAGCTATCTATTATATTATGATATGTTGATTTTGTTGTTGTTTCTACGTTTAAGTTCGATTTTAACAACTCTAAATCAGTGATACGTGCTTCGTGGTCTTCGACATCGTCTTCTACTGCACCAAGCCTTTGTACGTAAGTTGATGTATTGTCGTTAAAGTCGGCAACTTTCTGTGTATAGTTTGCATTAAAAGCATCTGTTTTGTCTGAAGCATTCTGATTAAATGTGTTTGTCTTTGACGTTGCGTTGTCGTTAAAATCCCCAGTTTTGGAACTGGCGTTTGAATTAAACGCATCCGTTTTGGAGGATGCATTATCATTAAATGTTCCTGTTTTTGAAGTTGCGTTTGAATTAAATGCGTCTGTCTTGTCAGAAGCGTTTTGGTTAAAGGCATTTGTCTTATTTGTATAATTTGTGTTAAAATCACTTGCTTTTTGGTCTATAGTGCCTACTTTTTCTGTGTAATTGTTGTTAAAATCCGTTGTTTTAGAAGAGGCGTTGGAATTAAATGTTCCAGTCTTGTCGCTTGCGTTTGTATTATACGCATTAAGTTTTTCTTCATGATTGGCATTATATATCGCTAATTTAGCCTGCGTTGTTTCGGTTATCTCATCAGTTGCTGCTCTTTTTTCACTTGTTACGTGAGAGTCAAATTCAGCTGTCTTTGCCGTAACATTTTGGTTATATTGGTTTGTAGCATCTTCGGTAACTTCATTTACCATCTCTTGCTTTTCGTCCGCTGTAAAGTAATCAACGCCCTTTATAGGTTTGTCTCCCTTGTCGCCTTTCTCTCCTTGAAGTCCTCGAGGGCCTACATCTCCATTGAACTTAATCTCTCCGCTCATTGTTATTACTGTACTCATCTTACACCATCCTTTCTTAAGGAAATAGGCTTTTGCAAAGTTGCCTCAACATTACCATTCGTAACAAGCCTTACTTCTACAATGCAGTCTCCGTCAATGTCATGCATTTGTTCTCTAGTAAATTCAAGTTGTGCTTCATCCGCTTCGCCTGTGCATGTTACGCTCACTTCCGCTTTTACTTCATATTCACTGTCTTCATCATCTTCGTCTACTCTTTGCAACACTGCTGCCGTTATTACATCACCTGCTTTGAATTTTCGATTCTCAAATGATGCTACAACTGGAAGCGTGTCGCCTCGATAAAACTTTGCCATTTCTCCTCCTTTCTATATGAAAAGAGAGCCCCTTTTGAGGCTCTCTATTTCACACTATAAAATATTCCATACAATATTTTCTTTTGCTCATCTGTTAAGTCTGAGTTGTTTAGCTTTTGTTTTAGTTGTGCTTTCTTGGCATCAGTATTTACTGTTTGCTTGCCGTTTTTGTCTGTTTTCTTTGGATTTATATTCTTTAAGGCATCCACCCATATTGAAAAATCTTTAGCGCTCATGCCTGTGTCTTTAGCTTCTTTATATGCTTTTGTTTCGGTAACTGTTAAACCTTTATAGTTGTTTTCAATATATTTTTTTGCCTCTTCAGGTCCATATTTGCCAAACAATAAAGCTTGTGCTGATGTTTTAATCTTTTCCGGAACTGATTTGTTTTCTAGGTCTAATAACCATTTGGCATATTCGTTGCCATCACGCTTGCCATACTCACCATTATTTATGAGTGTTTTTGCCCCCTGGATTGTTTTTCTTAATTGTCCCCCGCCAGTTGGTGGCAAAATGTTTAATAGTTTAGTTCCTTCTTTTGTGACGGTACTTTCACCAGTTAAAATGTCATATAAATTAGGCAAGGAGTCTTTCATTGGTATTCTACCACCGCCAGTCAACAAGTTTGCATAAGGAATATCATCTAATACATTCTTAGCCAATTTGCTTGTTGCTTCTTTTAAGCCATCTTTTTGATAATCCTTAACAAAATCCTCCACCGTTCCTATTGGATCAAAGGCTCCTCCTGTTCCTCCCAATTTATTAACAATTTTATTAAACATCCAACCAGCAGCAAACAACTGGGCTAATACGAATGTGCTCATAAAACCGTTATAAAATTTAGGATTTTCTCTTGCAATCTTGCTTTTAATCTTTTCATTCCATGTTTTGGCTTCGTATTTAGTTTGTTCTGCCGCTCTATCCTTTGTGAAGTTATCATGAAACATTGAGTCAAACTGATTAACGTTTTCAAGTTGGAACTGTGTTAGTATGCCTAATGTTTTTGAATTAAAGAAGTTTGGCATATCTCCAAGTCCTCTACCTGCCATTAATCTATCTGCGTATTCTCCAGCCTTTTCAATAGCTTCTTGCTCTGGGTATCCTTTGTTTAAGTACTCGTGATACTTGCTTCGTGTAATCAAGTTAGCTGTAAAATAATCCGTGCCTGACATAAATATCTGTCCTGCATTACTTGCTTTTTCCCATAATGTTTTACTCAACTTGTCACTTCCAAACCTTGTTGTTAAGAAGTCTGATTTGTCTATAAAATCGTCTTGTTTTGCTATGCTCTTTAATGTGTCTACTAAACCTTGTAACGTTGCGACTTTACTTGTGCTTGATAGCCCTTGTCCAGCTGAAATGAAGTTGCTTAATGCAGAGTTGATGTTTAGTCCAGTTAGGTTAGAGCCTACTTGTTTCTTTAATGCGTTAAGTGTACCGTATACTCTTCTTCCAAAAGCATTTTCTGTTCCTCTATCCATCATTGACTTTTTGCCAGCCAAGTTATTCGTGTATTCCGTTAGCCATGAAGCATACTCTGATAAATGCCCTCCTTGAATTTGGTCTACTCTCTTGTTAAACTCTTGCTTAGATAGTCCTTCTAAGTCTGCTTTTGAGCCAAACTTGTTTCTTATGTACTCTTCCAAAGTACGTAGGTTTTGTATATCCTCTGTATGATACATTAACTTTGAAGCACCTTCTAAATAACCATCAATACCTGTAATTGCATCATAATCGGTCTTATTTCCTGTTCTTTTTAGAGCATTGGAAAAGAAGTTCTTGCCCGGTTTTAAATCGGCTGTAAGACCGTTTAAATCAGTTGGAAGCTTGTTAGCTTTGCCAGGTATTCCAAACATTTCAATCAAGTCTTTTGTTTGCTCAAAATGTCTAAAATAGTTCTTTAATTTTGGAATGCTGTCATATCCCATTTTATTTAGTTCTTTGTTGATCGTGTCGATGTAGTTATCGTATTTGGCTCTTGCTTTTTCGGAAGCTGTTTTAATCTTCTCCCAATCATTTGGAAACTCTCTCTTTAAGTCCGTTAAGGTGTATGGGCTAGATTCCCCTGTACTTGGATTAACGTATTCACCCTCGCCATACATTTGAACAGCAGCCGATTCTTTAGATTTAGGCTCAATTCCCCATGACTTAATTTCTTCTCGTTCTCTGTTTAAAAACCTTGTCCTATTTGCTTCATTTGCTTTAATAGGTTTAAAGAACCTATCATTAATCTTGGTTGCTGTATCTGGATTAAATACTTTTTCATTTACTCTTGCTGGAATAGTGTTGTTCATTATAAACTTGTTAATGTCTTTTGCATCGTCAAGATTTAAGTCTTCAAGTCCTTTTTCTGATATAATGTTCTCCTTTACCTCTGCCCTAGTAGGCAATTTGTCCTCTGATACCTGATTCTTTAGTTTATTAATATTAGCATTGTGATTCTCTAGCCTATCAATTTTGTTGATAAATTTAGCTTCGGCATCGTTTCTACGTTTCTCTAAGTTTGTAATCTGGCTTCTTAATGTTTGAGCTATCTTTGTTGTCTGGTCTTTCTTTCCTGCAAGTTCTTGTTTCTTTTGTGCTATTTTATTGTCAAACTCTTTTAAAGTAGTATTCTTTTGTGATATTAAATCATTAATAGCATTTGCATTATTTTGGAACATTTGCTTCTTGTATGTGCTTAGATTTTCATTTGGTTTTGCTAAAGCTCTTGCTCCCTCTTCTATTGCTTTGTTGGTGTTATCTTGTATTGCATTACTTGTAGCTGTGAAAATGTTTTGATTATCTGAATGTAACGGTTGCTTTGTAATGTTTTTGCTTACTAAGTAGTTTGACACATCAGTTACAGTATTTTTGTTTTTTATTGGAAGCTTCAAACTAACCTCATCATCAAATATATCATCTAAAACCAAATCCTCTGCTGGAATTTTTAGTTCTACAACAGCACTGCCATAACCTTTATTATTTGTCCCATTTGCATTACTACTAAAAAACAAACCATCTTCTTTTGCCGACATTTTGCCTGTCGTTTGAATGGCTTTCGCATTCTCTGGTGTAGTTCTATGATATACAGTTACATATCCATTGTCATCAACTTGCCCTCCAGCATCTGTTATGTCTTTAATCAAATCTTGTGCATCTAACAATCTGTCTCCATTCAAGCGTTTTTCAAGATTTTTTTGCATAGAAAAAGAACCCTTTTCAGAGTTCTTTGTACCGTATATTTGATCGTCTTTATTTTTTATCGCTGCTATAACCTTATTATATAAATCTTCGCCATAATTATCTATAATAACTTTTTGAAGTTCTTTTGCTGTTTCATGCCCAGCTGTACTTGCATTAAAATCGCAAAATGTTTCTTTTGCAAGTTTTATTGGGTTAAGAATTAACGCTTGTGCTTGTTTGGAAGTCAAACCTTTTGAGTATATCTTAAACATTTCCATTAATCCTTTTTCGTTACTAAATATTTCGTCAATTAATGGTGAAAAATCATCTATCACTTCGTCAATATGGTTTGTTAATAAATTTTCGGGTGTTTCATGCTTTATTATTTGTTCTTCTCCGTAGTCTTTGACTTGTTGCTCGTTAAGATGCATGTTGCCTTTTGAATCTGTATAAGAAGCTTGTTCTCCATCAATCAAATCAATGATATTATTG
>Ga0310786_10007248_pt1 | contig 14506 bp, 14 predicted proteins | sample AusTroGonzalo_MG_FD_203881 | JGI IMG/M metagenome (GOLD analysis project Ga0310786, IMG submission 203881) | Bovine rumen microbial communities from tropical cattle in Woodstock, Queensland, Australia - Gonzalo_03 (v2) (version 2) | ecosystem: Host-associated > Mammals > Digestive system >... | reverse complement strand
ATACGGACATTTTGCAAGTCCATTTCCGGCCATCTGAATAGTTTGTCCGTACTGGGTAAGCATAGAAACAGCTTCAGCTTCATATTCACTTTCAACGGTCATAGAACTTTGGTTGTCCCAAGCTTCAAATCTATCGAAACCGCTTGGTGTTCCGTTTTCTCCTTCATAAATATCTCTACTGTCGTTTTGTCCTTTTCCGCCGACATAAACCGCATTGGAGAAACTTTCGGAACTGTCAGAGAAATTTCCATTTGCTAAACTTTCGTAATTAGTGTCAAATCTTACTGTGTCACTTTTGTTTTCCCCTTCGTAACATTCAAGGGTCAATGAGCCATCGAACTTTATCCGCCAACCAATTTCAGACTGCGTTGCGATTGTCTTACATACTTCATAAAGGTTTGTAAACTGTTCTGAAACTGAATATTCTTTTCCAATAGCAGCAGCACTTCCCGGAATAACGTTTGTTATAGGCAGCTGTCTTTTGCTTTCCGCTCCACTTCCGCATTGGTCTTTGATAAGGTTTCGCAGACACAATTCACCCTTCGCAGTCATTACCCACAAACCGTTAGAATTCATATTTTTAATGACTCTGCGTTTCAAAATATATCTTGCGTCATATCCGGTTATTGTTCGAATTTGAGAGCCTTTTCCATCTTCGCCGATTGCGTCTTGAATTGTATAAATCTCACCAAAATCATAAGGGTCATTTCCAAACTGAATAAATAAGCCACGCTGAAATAACTGCGAATTAGGAATGTTATAATTTATGGATATTGTGAAAACGCCTGCTTGATACAAGTTATGCTCAAAACTAACTTCTGCATAATCATCAATTATTGCTTGCAGGATAAATTCATTGTTTGAGTAAGAATATAATTTTAATTGCGGTTTTTCTTTATAACTCATTTTTATACTCCAATATATTTTTGGCGGAAAGAAATTGTTGCCGTTGCTTCACCCGCAGAACTGGTCAAAACGAATTCATTTTTTCCCACTTTTACACCTAAAGTAATATTACTCTCATTATCAAGAGTTTGAATTATATTTTTTTCTTCGATGTTTACTGAAACATTGATTAAACCCTCTTGACAGAAAATAACATATCTATCGTAATTCGGATTAAATATTATCTTTAAATTTGATAAATTTTCTGTACCAGATACGCTATCTCTTATCATAAAATATAAACCATTTTTACTTACAATTAATTTAGTATATGAAACGATAACTACTTCTTGGCGATTTTCGTTTATAACCATATCGTTTATTCCTTCGCTTTGATATTCTCCAGATACGGTAGAAGCTAAATCCAAATTCAGTTGTAAACTTTCTAATGTAACACCACTATATATTTTGCCAATCACATAAAAAGATTCATTTAATGCATTTCCAACTACAATATATAAACCTTGTGTTTTGTAATACCCCAATTTCACAATGTCTATTGTTAAGTCAGTTGGAACTATATCCCAATTAATGCCATTACTTGATTTAAGGATAACACCATTATTGCCACCAATATAAAATTCTGCTTTTTCTTCGTCATAATAAACATAATTCAAATTAACTTCAGTTCCACTTGTTTGTTCTTCCCAATTTGTTGCATCTGAAGAAGTAAGAATTATACCATTTGCACCACACATTACAAAAAGTTCAAGGCTTTCAGAATAACAAACTGATTTTTTAAGAGTAGAAGAAGATAAAGTTATTACATCCCAAGTTATGCCATCTGAACTTTTTGCAACCCTTTGATTTGTTACTGCTACAAACAATTCCTTATTTTCCGCATATACAATATCACTATAAGAGCCAGCACTTAACCCCAAATATCTTGATTTGAGTTCCCAATCAATACAATCTTCGCTCATTATGAGCACAGAATGTATTGGGCTTAAATACGTGTTATATATACCATACACTTTTTTTAAAGTTTTGGAATATTTGAAATGACAATTATAAAATTCAATACCTTTTGTTATGTTTTGTAATGTTGTATTTTGTAGATTCGTGGTATATAACAATAAGCCCGCATATCCCCAGATTATTAATTGTCCATGTACTTCAGAATAGCAACAATTTATAAGCCCTTTTTCTGAAGTTGAAACGTTGTATTCGATATAAGTGTATTGTTTTGAACTCCAATTTATACCGTCTGAACTTGTATAGATTTTGTTTCCTGCGCATACAACAAAAAGATTCCAAGTCTTTATATATTTTATAGGTCGGTAAAGTATATATACACCATAATGGTCCATTACCTGTTCATCCCAATTTATACCATCTGAACTTGTATACATAACGGCACTTTCTGAGGAGCCCGGTCTATTTCTACCGTTTGAAACAAATAAAGAACCAGAGTACACCACATTACATAATCTATAATTAATAGATTGAGAAACCCAATTCACACCATCATTAGAATAAAGAATAATTCCATTTCCAACCGCAACAAATCTGTGAAGGTTTTCTGCATAAACTATGCTTGTTAAATTACTTTCAACAGAAGTATGAGCAACGCTCCAATTTATACCGTCTGAACTTGTTAATATTACACTATCAGAAGTTATGTAAGCAGTATTGCTACATACTGCCACAAACAAATTAAGAGATTCAGAATACGCAATTTCATTAATTTGATAGTTTGTTGGTGTTATTATTAAATCCCAATTTTCTCCGTCTGTACTTTTTAAGAAAGCTCCATAGTTAACATTTTCTTCATTTATTCTGCCACATATAAAGAATAAATCCTTGCTTTCAAAATAATTTACGCTTTTTGCATTATCTAATTTTGAATCAAAATTATAACTCCATTCTACTCCATTTTTAGAAGTAATAATTACACTTGAAGGTTGAGTGCCTGCTGAGCCGATAGTTGCAACTGCAACATACAAATTATGTTTTTCAGAATAACACATTTCATTAAGTGGAATTCCAAAATTTATAGTTTTATATTCTTCATCATATTCTGTTACTCTTTTTTGACCAACATTTGTATTAATATGAATGTTTTTTTCAAAATTACCATTTAGTGCAATATTCTTATTCTCTGACAAATTAGCTAATTTTGGATTAGTAATATTATCAGTATATATTTTGACATTTACCCCGCAAGGAACATCGCCATTATTTTCTATTATTTTTTGAGAGCCTAAATTCAAACTGTAAACTGTTTCTTCCAAATCTTCCCAATAAGGTTCGCAGGCAGTCCAAGACAAACTCGCTTTCGGTGTTCCTGCATCATTACTATTATGAGTTTCAAATAATGGAATTTGTGCAACACATTTTATCCGTTTACTGATAAAATTATTTGTGTAAATTAAATAACCCTCGCCAAGCTTCGGGTTTAATGTATGAATAAGTTCCCGTCTGTATTGATACCTTTTCTCAAGGTCGTTTTCATCATAGATTGCAAGTGTAACACTTAATTCTCTTGAATTCATTAAAGCATCAAGAAAAACACCACCATCCTGAAAAGGTACTTGCTGGCTTTGTATATTAAGTGAAGTATTTGAAAAGCCTTCCCAATTTGTGATTCCATAAGGCTCTTTTGTCAAATCTAAAATATCACCATTTGCATTCTGCCATACTAATTTCTGCATTTTTACTTCTCCTTAAATTACTCCATTTATTGCCATCTGACGATTATATTGTTTCAACTGATTCATCATTGCGAATGCAGTTGTGTCCTGCAAGTTGTTAAAAGTAATATTTTGATTTATAGTTTTGCCCATTCCGGAAAGAGCTTTATTTGTATCAGCAGCGTTAATAACTTGTTCGCCACCTCTAAACTTTACAAGCTCTGGTCCTGCTTCACCAACTAAATGCAAACCACTTGCTGCATTATTTGTTCCAGTTGCATATCCGCCACCAAATACAGAATTCAAAATATTATCTATTCCCTCAATAGTTTGATTTGCCTGATTGAATACCCAAGACAAATCTCGCCTTATTTCATGGAAACTTGTTTCTGTAAATCCTTCAGAAATACCTTTTGAAATAGCCTGTCCAATTGCTTCAATTTCAGCTTTCATACTTTCGGTGTAAACTACAGACTGAACAAGCATTTTACGAATCCACTTTTTCATATTATCCAAGAATTCACCTTGGTTTAATCCCGCACTAAGTCCATCAATTAAATTGCCAGCTAAATCTCCACCTAAATCTGAAACCTCTTCCTTAAATCTGTTCATAGCTTCAGTGAAAGAAGATAATTTTTCCTCAATCTTTTCTAAGGATTCATCTACACCGTCAGCAGCTTCTTCCACAACTTCTTGAATATCTCCAAAAGCCTCAGCTATAATTGCTTCAGCTTGTTCAGCCTGCTTTGAAGCTGTATCCCATAAATCTTCCAATTCTTTTCTAATGTCTTTTACTGAACCGCCGCCTAATAATGCCGCTGTTAATTTTGTTCCAACTTCCGCAAGCCTATCTTGGAAGGATTCTGTATAAACAGCCAACTTCAAAAGATTCTCACGAATATAATCTTTCATTGAAGTTAAGAAATCTTTCTTTGTTCCGCCTTCAACAAGTGAAGTGATAATTGCGTCACCAATATTTGCTCCGGATTTTGCAAGGCTCTGAACTACGCTATTAATGGTTGATAATATATTATTTTTCTGCTCCTGTAAAATAATTTTATATTGTTTTACAAAGTCACTATATTCAAAAGCAGCTGAGAATAAAGCAGTTGTCATAAGAGTCATATTTTTTAACGTCTCAACGAAATCAGTAGATGTTTTTCCGTACTCGTTTTGAATATCTTGAATTTTTTTATAATACTCCATAGCCTTATCATAAGAACTATATAAAGTTTTATATGAATTTATTTCATCATTAATTGCATCACCTTGAGCTTTTACATTATCCAAAACATTAGACAATATTGTGCTGAGATAATTATCAATATCAGCTAATCCTTTTTTTGCCTCTTCCAATTGATTTTTTAATTCTTTATATATTTTCGCATTTCCATAATTAATTTTCTTCCAAGTTTCTCTTTCGAAACCATCCATTGCGTCCCAAGTTTCTTGTATTTGTTTCTCAAGAGCAGCAATGGATTCAACATATCCTTCTTGAATTTTTTTAGCCGCATTAAATTCAGTAAAATATGAAGATGTTGTATATTGTGAACCGGTAGTGAGTGAATCCAAGTTTTCTTTAAGTTCTTTTACTTTCTGAATTGTTATAGCTGCAGTTGAATTAAAATCCTTTAAAGTATATATGATTGAATCAACTTTATTTTTTGTGTTAGTTAAACTTTTTGCCAACCCACTTGCAACACCTGCCGCTGTAAAAGCAGCAGTGGAAGCAGCCATAGCTGCAACAGCTTCACCATAACTATAACTCATTGCCTTAACTGCTGCAATGGCAGCCAACTGAGCACCGAGAGAACTTAAAACCTGAGAAAGTGATTCCAAAGCAACTGCTGCAAAATCCTCATAACTATGTCCAGCACCAACTAAATTCTCGCCAAGCATTGTAAACATTTCGCTAAAAGCTCCGGATATATTTGAGAAGATTGCTTCAAATGTTTCTTTCCAGTTTTCAGATTTTTCTTTAATATCTTTAAAAAATTCATCCCAAGCTTTATTTGTTTTATTAGTTGTTATAGTTGCACTAGTTACTAATTCCAAATCATCTCTTTTAGATTCTTTAACATATTTTTTCTTTCTTTGTTCAATATTATCAAGATTCTGAAGGGAAATATCGGCAGCGTGTCCGGTTGCTTCTTCAATATCCTTCGAAGTTTCTTTTATTTCGTTGTCTATAGTTTTTAAGATTTCCGCAGAATTTTTTGAAACACTGTCAAATAATTTTCCGGTTGCTTGAACTGCTGTCGCAATTGTTTTTGGAATCATACCCACCGCTGAACCAATGCTTACAACTCCAGATAATAAATCAAATTTTTGTTTTAATTCCCCTTGAAAATTACTTAATGCTTCAACTATAGATTTAACAACCCTTAGAACTATTAATTTCATATAGTCCCACATAACCGCCCAATCACCTTTTATTAAAGCATTAATCAATCCAAAACAATCTTGAATTATGAGATAAACACCATTTAATGAATCATAAAAATTATTTCTAAAAGAAACCAAAATGTTCTCGCCTTTTATAAAATCCATACCCAATGATTCCATTAAAGTTTGAACATTTTTTGCAATTCCCTTAACTATTTGAGCAACCACATCCAATACAGTTTCAAATTCTGCCGCAAATGTAGCCAAATCTATTCTCTGAACAAGTTCTGTTAATTTACCAAATGTTTCACCGCTTTTTTCAGCCCATCTCTCCATAATTGGCATTAATTGATTTCCAATAGTTTCTTTGAATTCAATTATTGCATCTTTTTGTTTATCAAATCCGGATTGTGCAGCCTTTGCAGCACCACCATAGGTTGTATTCAATTCCTCAAGAATCATATTTTGAGCTTTAAGAATTTCACCATTTTCAACCAGCACTTTCATTTCTTCTTTCTGCTGGTCTGTAAAAGCAAATCCCTGTCGCTTTAATGAATCAAGACCTTTAATTGGGTCATCGAGAGCTTTACCAACTGTTTGTACTGCGCTCTTCAAATCCATTCCCATAACGGTGGCCATATCGGTTATAGCATCACTTGCATCTCTGAAAGTTTCTCCGGTTATGTTTTTGAATCCAAGGAGTACAGATTGCATATCTTGAATTTCACCAACCGTGTAGTTGGTACTATGAGCAATATCTTCAGACATCTTAACCATTTCTTCTGAAGTTGTCCAAGCAGTTGCTCCTGTAACTTTTAATGTATTATTTAAGATATTAAGAGATTTGTTTGCACTTTCTGCAGCTCTTACACATTCTGTACCAAAACTTTTTATTGCACTTATACCAGCTCCGATACCAACAATTGAAAACGCACCTTTTAATAATTTTGATACACCTTCAATACTTTTTGAGGTTTTCTGCAGTGCCGATTGTGCATTTTTCATGCCTTTTTCAAATTGAGAAGTTTGGGCACTTATTATCGCTTTTACATTAAAATCCGCATCTGCCATTTTTCAATCCTCACTGCATCAATTTATTTACTAGACTTTCATCAACTGGAATATCTATTCCAGGAATTGGTCCCCTTTCTTTCTTTTCCATTTCGTCTGGGTCTTTTCCCCAAACATAACTTGCAATATAAATTGCTAAGTTTTTACTTTTTATTTTTTCAATCTCATTCTTTTGGTCAATTAAAGCAATTATTTTTTTCGGTTCGGATTCCCAAAAGTATTCCTCACTCAAACCTAATAACAGACATTCTGTCAAAAGGTATGAGTAAGGAAATTCATTTATGCTTCCGTTTCCGGTTTTTTTTCTGTATTACTATCCTGTGGCAATGAACCATAAAGTGCTTTTGAGAAAATCTCTGAAATCATAGGCATATCATTCATACCATAATCATCAAGGATATTTTTTTCAGTGACTTCTGGATATTCATTACCTTTTTCATCAACATATGCCGATTTATCTCTTAGACCAAGATACAAAAGATGAGGAATAGTTTCAAAAGGTTTATCCTCTATCTCTTTCTGCATCTTATCAAGATTTTTAATACCATTGTATTCTTTTTCGAGCTGTCCCCAAGCTGAGAAACCAAATTTAATTTCACGTTCTTTTCCGTGAATAAACAAAGTTACTTTTTCCGACTGTACTTTGTTAAGTTCTTTTGTTTCTTCCATTTTCATCCATCCTTACCTAAAATAGAAATTCTTCCTAGTCATATTTCAGACTAGGAAGAAAGTAAAAAATTAAAGGTCAGCATCTGTCATTGGTGTAGCACCAATTCCATAGTTATCCTTCAATCCAGCTGTTACAGTTACAGCTGCCGGAGCATTTGCATCTTCAGCAGGAGTAAATGTAATTGTAGGAGCAGTTGCAGTTCCACCGAATGCAATTGTACCTTCAACAAATTCACCACTTGCGTCTGTAACAATAATTGTCTCACCGAGTTTTGCAGAAGCTCTTCCGAATGAAACATTTGCACCGCCTTCCTTACTTCCTGTAAGAACTACAGTGTTGTTTGAACCACCAGCGGCTGTTACTGTGAATGCACCTGTATTCTGAGCAACAGAAACAACCGGAGCATTGAACCAGTTCTCAATGAGAGTTGCAGGAACATCCGGGTCATCTGTTCTGATTTTTGTACCAATTGTTCCGCTCTTCTGTCCTTCAGGTTTGAACTGAGTTTTAACAAACTGAGCTGTAAGATTCTTGTGACCAAAAGTGATTGAATCACGTTTTGTCTCACCGCCACTTTCAGGAACAGAGAATTTACCTTTAGCATACCAAAGGTATGTGTAAACTGGTTCGCCATTTTCGTCTGAACCTGCCATTAACACTTTTGCACCAAATGCAAAATAAGGTGACTGGTCAAGGTCAGTTTCAACTGTAACACCGTTTACTCTTTTCTGTCCCAACATTCTTGCTTCGTTCTCAGGAGTAATATCAATTGTCTCAAGAGACAATTCTGTATTACCGCGGTTGTTCTGAGCAAAGAATGCGCCGTCATCAGCGTAGTCTGTTTCTACACTTGAGTTTGGATTTATTGTTGCTACAACTGCACCAGGAACTGAAAAAGGTGTATCGTAAACGACTCCATTTTCATCATCTGAGAGCACTTCAGCAAGTACCAAACCGCTCAAACCAATGTGTGGTCTTGATTCCATTTTTATTCCTCCAATTTTTAAGAATATTTATCTCAATTAAAAATTGACTTATTAAATCTCATGACTCTATGTTCACAATTTGGGTCAGGGTCTGAAACTTCACCATTCTGTAAACAAGACCATAAATCTTCATTCATAACCTCAGCTATTTTGATTGCAATCTCAGAAGTAGTAATATATTCATCAAGTTTCTTTGAAAATATATGTATCTGAACTGAACAACCACTAGCACTAGGCTTATTGTCATTATATTCGTCATCGCTTTGGTTGTCATCAAGAAAGATGATACATGGGAAAGTTTCCATTTCTTCATCCGGCCATGAACTCAAAATATTATTTTCATCAACCAGTTCTGTTATTCGTGAATCAGTTAAAAGTGAATTATAAAGTTCTTTTGCATTAATCATTTTTCACTTCCTCCCTTTAAACCTCTCGCCACTGCCTTTGCAATTGATTTTCTAATCCATTCATTGTTCTTTTCCATAGCAGGACGTAACCAAGGACGTGGTGCAATTCCTTTTCCTCCCCATCCGCCTTTACTTGTTCCATATTCCAAATACTGACCATAAGGTGGGTCCTTCTGAGTTGTACCTACAACGCCGTACGGTGACCCAGGCTCGGCGTAAACCTCATATCTAATGGAATTACTCAAATTACCAGTATCACGAGCAGGAGGGTTACCAGGCAACGAAGGATGATGTGGAATTGTTTTATTATGAGTATAATATGATTTATCCATATTTCTTTCTGTTTTTGCCATTGATTCTTGAATATCACTCCTAACCTTTTGGCAACATAACTCAATAGCTTTAGTTGTTTCTTCTTCAACATGAGGAGCGATATTTTTGAGATAATCAGAAAATTGGTCAAAAGTTAATGTTTTACTCATTTCTCATTTTCCACCGGTATTAAAAGAAATTCCTTGTGAAATCTCCACACGTTCACAGGTTGGATATCATAAATTTCAATCGTGCCATCATCATAAACTACTTTGGCTCTGTTACCGATTGCCATATAGTTTCCATTTTCAAGATTAATAAAACATTTTTTGGTATTTGCTTTTTTCGCATTAAGACCATAAAGTTCAATCTGTGCAGAAGTTAAAATATTTGGTTGAACATCACACCTAAAACTTTCAAGAGGATTCTCAAAGTCATATTTCTTGATTTTGGTTCCTTCTTTATTTTTTATGGTTTCGAGGTCTGAAATATAAATGGTTGCATTTGGGAAAAATAACATTTTCAAACCTCCTAATTTTCGATATTAAAATATAACCGGGAAAGCCGGTAAACAATTTTTATTTACATTCATTCTTGGGCACTTCTTCATTAAATCAAGAAGCATTTTACCGTATTTTGTTGTAGCAAGTTCAGAATCATTTTGACTTGCAGAAAATCCAATTTGAATTCCTCCCTCATGATATGACGTAACACTACCGCCACCACCAATAGAATGAATTCCTGTTTTGTCGCCTGTCGTAATTGTGAACAAATGACAAGCTTTATAAGCAACTGCCTGATTGAATAGTTTATCGAAAAAACGGCTATTCAAACTCTCACTTGCCATTTGCACAAATTGAGATAAGGATGGACTATCTGCTAAATCTGGGCAAATAGTCTGAATTATTTGAATAGCCGTCATCATACACTACTCCTCGTCAGCAGGATTATTTTCTTCTGTCAATGCAGAAATATAATCTTCCTTCTGTTTGAAACCATCGCAATCAATGCCACGGTCCTTACATTCTTTTTTCAACTGTTTTACAGTCATTGAAGAAAAATCTACTTCTTCTGAATCTTCTTCCTCATCATCAGAATCTTCATCTTCTTCATCGTCACCGTCTTCTTCTGTTTCTTCATCCTCATCAAACTCATCGAGTTCATCAAGTGAAACAGGCGAAGCATTTGGTGCGTCAGGTATTTCATCGGTTGGTTCTTCAACTTCAAGCGCCTTCATGCGTTTTGTAATTGCCAATCGAACTTCTTCCTTTGTTACTTCTTTGTACCATTTTTCAAGTGTTTCAGGATTGTTACATTCAGAAACATATTTTACCGCAATATTTACCGGCATATCAACAAGATTTTTTGCCTTACGTCCGCCCGGTTTTCCTCTACCATCTCCGACTTTCTGAGCAAGAGCAACAATTTCACCATTTTCAAGTTCTACATTGATATTGCCTCTCATTGCTTTCCACTCATCATCTGTTACTTCATTTGTACCAGGAAGCAAATGAACCATAGTTCTTGTAAGATTGAGTCCTTCTTTTGGTGTGAGGACTACACACTTCAAATGTTCTACTTTAGGGTTAAACTTAATCAACATAATAAACCATCCTTCTTTTATATTTTAGTTAAAAAAAATAATTTCCCGGTCATATTTCAGACCGGGAATCCGCTTCAATAAATCATTTCATTAAATACCATCAGCATATGCAAATGCGAGTGGGTAATAAATGATTGTACCGGCACATTCAGAATGGCAAGGAATTGTCCATTCCATACCTTCCTGCTGAGGTTCAAACTGCTCAAATGGCTGTGGAATTTCAAGAGTAATGTGTTCCTCATCGAAACGACCAACCAAAGCACGGTCTGTACTTCCTGCACCGAATCCTTTGAGTTCAGAAAGCCAGTCAATTCTCTTGATATAAGGAGAATTTTCAAGGATATACTTCATCAAAGTTTTTTCGCCAGCTTCACCGATTCTTCTTGTAGCAATATCATTGTACTGACCAATTGGTAAAAGAAGTGTATCAGGAACTTCACGAGCAAAGGTTGGTTCCATAACGGCATTTACCATATCGTTGATGTCTCGAACAATCTGGTCAGCTGTTTTGTTTTTCCACTGTTTTGATGAACCGGTACCATCACTCTGAAGTGTAACTTCTGTGATTCCTGGATAGTCAAGAAGTCCGTTTGTACCATTGATTGGGTCAGACTTCAATGCCATCTTGTTCATCTGTTCATCATGAGCACGGCGAGCTGTCAAAGCACGACGCTGGTCAAGGTTCTTTCCTGCTCTCTGTGACTGGCGAATTTCTGTAATAGAATATCCGTATGAATCACCGATTCCTTTTACCTTGACTGATTTCTCCTCACCATAAACATCAACACGAGGAAAATCTTTTGCATAGTCAGCAATGATTTTTGCAAAACCAACTCCACGATACTGCTGGTAAGCAATTTCGTTTACGCCTGCACCTGCTTCAGTTGAAATAGGAATCAAAGAAAGTCCCTTCAACTCTGCAAGTTTAGCATCGTAAGCTTTTGTCTTTACATACAAAAGTTCACGGTCAAAAAATGCCGATTCATTTGAATCAAGACGCATTGGATTATTAGTTCTAATTGGGTCCATTTTCAAATCTCCTTTCTATTCGAGTGAAACAAGTGCGAGTGTGTCAGAATTTGAACCATTCTTTGCACCTGACTTGAATTTACCAACCAATGTGTTACCGCTTGATTCTGTAGTAAACAGACCGGCGCTTGTAACATATGCAGAAGCTTCAACTGCAGGAGTAACCCCACTTGCGAGTTCAACCCAACAGTAACCTTTTTCCATTACGTTTACTGCTTCTTCCTTAACGTAATGACCACGACTGTTCATGAAAACATTCTGGTGGAATACTGCAACACCAGCATAAACTCCATCTGCAGAAAGAGTTACCTTTGAAGAAGTAACATCTGAACCGTCATATGTGAGTTCAATTGTGAGGTCCTTACCATCATCAGAGCTGAGGAAAATTTTTCCTGCGTCTGTTCCTGTTCCTGCAACTGCAGTAACGCCTTCAACATCATCAGCAATATCTTCAACAATCCCTGCTACATCTGTTGCAATTGTTCCCGAAGTTGTCGCAGTAATTGAAACTCCGTTTACTTCAAGTACAATGTCTTTGCTTGCAGTTGTATAAGCTGAAAGGTCGATTGTTGCGTGATTCTGATATTTTGCTGCCACTACGGCATTTTTGTCACCATTCAAGAAAACGGCTTTACCAAAATTGATTTTCTCACCTGCTGGGATTGAAACAATTGTTTTTGGGTTCACGCCATAAAGCATTCCTGAAATTGCAACTTCATCTTCAAGATTTCCGTACAAATCCATTTTATTCCTCCTTACCATGATTCTTCATACGCTGAATCATTTTTTCACGAGCATCATTTTCATCGGCATGACCCTGTGGTGGAAGGTCAGAAGTAAACTGACGGGTAGTTGAGTCATTCTTTTCAACCATCATTTCTACCGCACTGTCATAGCGTGCCTGAATGTAAACATCATCTTTACCATCAAAGTTAGCTTTTGGGAACTGAGATGCGATGATTGCCTTTTTAATGTCCATATCGGACATATCTTCTTTAACTTCAACCTTTGCTTTTTCTGCATTGTGAAGAAGTTCCATTTTTGCCTTAACTGCCTCGTCAAGACGTTTTGGGTCAGCTGAATCTGTCTTTGCTTTTTCAAGTTCTGCTTCAGCGGCGTCCTTCTTTTCATTAGCGGCGTCTCTTTCAGCTTCAAGTTCAGAAATACGCTTTTCAAATTCAGTTACTTTCTTTTCCATGTCAGCAACTTTTTTGTCAGCGGTTTCAGCTTTTTTCTTTGATTCACAAGCATCGTTTTCGGCCTGGTCAGCTCTTGCTTTTTCTTTACTCAAAGCATGCAGAACTTCCTCATCTGCCTGACATTCGATGCCGTCCAAGTTGATTTTTCTCAACATTTTGGTACCTCCATCTGTTTTTATTACCATATCTTCAAGGACAGCATCATCACTGTCCGCTCGAAGTTCTATTTTGGCATTGTCTCCGGCTCTTGCACTATCAACGATAGCACAATGATTATAGCGGATGTTTCGCTGAATAAAATCATATTCAACTCCACACCAAGTTGCACCTGGCTCTGCTATTTCGAGGTCACAGGTGTATCCCATCGACAAATTATTTTTTCCGTTCAAGACTGCGTCAATTGCGTCTTTTCTAGTTATTACCATATCAATGGCGCAATTTATTCCGTCGGTAATATCCTTCCAAGGAACAGGGTTTCCATTCCAAGTTGTTTCCTGTTTAGTGCTTGAAGGATTATCGCCCAAACTTCCAACCTGCAATCTATCAGCGTTATCGGAAGTAACAAGCTCAGTTGGATGATTTAATGTGACCGGCTTGAGTTTCATAGAGCTAAGAGTTTCAAAACTGAAAACTTCTTCCGGGAGTCTAAGCTCACGCTGAATTGTTCCGTCTTTTCGTTTGTAAGTGAAAACACCGATAGATGTTACAATTGCTCTTCCCTTCAAAAATCCTTCTGCCGTTCTTTCAAATGGAACGGTCATCCACTGTGAATTGTCGATGTTGTCAAATCGTTTAATATCTTTTTTCAGCATTTTATTTCTCCTAAAATAAAAAAACCGACAAGGATTTTTTATTCCCTGTCGGTCTCTGTTTTCAGTCAACCATTAGTAATGTTTGTCTATTGTATGCAAAGGCGGTTTAGTCGGACTGTTTTTCATTCTAATTTGTTTTTCAACAACCAAATCTATAAAATTTGATGTAGCATTCATTTTAATTGTAACGCTACCAAATTCCACATCCTCACATGCTTTTTTTATTTGGTCAATTTGCTCACTCGTCAATTTCATACTTAATTTATAATACATAAGTTTGAAATTGTAAAGATTTATTTTTTTTATGCAAATTTTTTAATGTATTCATCAAGTTTGTCTTCAGAAAATTCATGCCAATTCATTATATCAACTGCAAATGGGGTAAGTACAAAACTCTGTTTTTCATAATTATAAATATAAACTTTATCATCAGAATCAACACAAAAAATAGAAT
>Ga0310786_10007246_pt1 | contig 14507 bp, 7 predicted proteins | sample AusTroGonzalo_MG_FD_203881 | JGI IMG/M metagenome (GOLD analysis project Ga0310786, IMG submission 203881) | Bovine rumen microbial communities from tropical cattle in Woodstock, Queensland, Australia - Gonzalo_03 (v2) (version 2) | ecosystem: Host-associated > Mammals > Digestive system >... | reverse complement strand
CGGCAGCGTCATCGCCTTCAATGTCAAGGTCGACGCCGAAACCGCCCGCGAAATCATGAAGACCTTCGTGGAATGCGTCGTCGCCCCTGACTTCGAGCCCGAGGCCGTCGCCATCTTCTCCGACCCCGAGAGCAGGCTCAACAAGCACATCCGCATCCTCCAGTGCGGTGACCTCGCCAAACTGCCCAAGTACGTCGGCGACAATGTCGACGGCTACCGCACCATCAAGGTTCTCGCCGATGGCTCCCTCGTCATCGCCGACCCGCTGATGACCAACATGCGCTCCGTCGCCGACCTGAAACCCGCCAGCGCTGACAGCAAGACCATCGGCCACGTGGAAAGCACGGTCAAGGCAACACCCTCGCAACTCCAGGACATCCTGACCGCCTGGTACATCAACATCAGCGTCCGCTCCAACGGCGTCGTCATCGTCAAGAACGGCGGAACCCTCTGCGTGGGCACAGGCGAGCAGGACCGCGTCGGCGCCGTCGAAAAGGCCATCTCCAAATTCCAGGACAAGTACGAGGGCACGGAGAAAATCCAGGACGCCGTGATGGCCAGCGACGGATTCTTCCCCTTCCCCGACGGCGTGGAAGTCGCCGCCAAGGCCGGCGTGACCGCCATCATCGCCCCGTCCGGCTCCCTGAAGGATGCCGAGGTTATCCAGCGCGCCAACGAACTGGGCGTCGCCCTGTTCCACGCGCCGGAACGCGTCTTCTCCCACCACTAAATCCCCCCCAGACATGCGTTGGCACAGAGAGTGGACGCGCAGACGCGCGTCCCTCCCTCGCCATTGGCACCCCTCTCACAACCAAGGTTTTGCCGCCGATGCTCAGCATCGGCAAATCTCAAGTTCTGCACTCACAAACTAACCAATAACCACTATTTTCCATGCCCAAAAGAGATAAAAACAATCTAGACGAAATTGAAGAAGCCTCCGCTGCAGAGGAGGAATTCTCCGAGGAGGAACTGCCCGCTCTCGATAGCGAAGACCAGGACGGCGAGGACAACCCGGAAATGTCCGGTTCAGACAGCCTCCACGGTCTCATCGACTATCATTTCCTGGAATATTCCTCGTATGTCATCAAGGAGCGTGCCATCCCCGATGTGGACGATGGCCTCAAGCCTGTGCAAAGGCGTATTCTGCATACCTTGTACACCATCGACGACGGTCGCATGCACAAGGTGGCGAATGTGGTCGGTGCCGCCATGCAGTACCATCCGCATGGCGACCAGTCCATCAAGGACGCCCTGGTTGTGCTCGCCAACAAGGAATACTACATCGACAAGCAGGGGAATTTCGGTGACATTGTGACAGGCACCGAAGCGGCGGCAGGACGCTACATCGAGTGCCGTCTGTCGGCCTTGGCCAAGGAAACGCTCTTCAACAAGGACATCACGGAGTTCGTGGATTCCTACGACGGGCGCAACCAGGAGCCGGTCCGCCTGCCGGCCAAAGTGCCATCCCTGCTGATGCTCGGCTCAGACGGCATCGCCGTCGGCATGAGCACGCATATCTTCTCGCACAATTTCCGAGAACTGCTGGAGGCGCAGATTGCCATCCTCGAAGGACGCGACTTCACCATCTACCCCGATTTTCTGCAAGGCGGCCTCATGGACGTCAGCGAATACGATGACGGACGCGGACGAATCTGCCTGCGCGCCCGCCTGGAGGCCGACGGAGACAAGAAGGTTGTCATCAAGGAAGTCCCCGCCACTACCACGACAATCTCCCTGCTTGATTCCATCGATGCGGCTGTCAAGCGCGGCAAGCTCAAGATTTCCGACATTCACAACTACACCGCCAAGACCGTCAATATCGAACTCGTGCTGCCGCGCGGCGTCTATGCTTCCGAGGTCATCCAGCAACTTTACGCCTACACGGACTGCCAGAAATACCTCAAATCTGACATTCTCGTCATCGCCGACGGCCATCCCCAGATGATGACCGTCTCCGAAATCCTCCGGCGCAACACGGACAAGCTCAAGGCCATCCTGAAAGCGGAATTGGAAATCGACCTGCAGCGCCTGGAAGACCGCTTCCACGACCGCTCCCTCCTGCGCATCTTCCTGGAAAACCGCCTCTACAAGCGCATCGAAAACTGCCAGAGCGTGGAGAAAATCTTCTCCGAAACCCGCCGGGGACTAGAAAAGTTCCGAAACGAACTGCGACGCGACATCACCGATGACGATATCGAAAAACTCCTGCAAATCCCCATCCGTCGCATTTCCCGTTTCGACATCGACCGCCTCAAGGAAGAACTCGACACCATCCTCAAGAGCATGGACCAGGTTAAGTACAATTTGGAACACCTGGTCGAATACGCCATCGGCTACCTCCGCAACCTGCTGGACAAGTACGGCGCAGCCTACGCCAGAAACACGCAAATCGTCAGTTTCAATGCCGTGGACAGGCGAGCCATTGCCCGCCGCGACCTCAAGGTCTACCATGACCGCGTCAACTGCTTCGTGGGTACCGCCGTCAAGCCTAGCAACAAGGCCGACAGCCCCCTGCTCTGCACGGAGTTCGACCGCCTTATGCTCCTGCGCACCGATGGTACTTGCAAGGTCATCGCCGTCTCCGACAAGGAATACGTAGGCCAGACAAAATACGTCTTCGTCGTTGACAAGGACCAGGTTTTCTCCATGCTTTATCGCGACAAGAAGGAAGGCACCTGGTTCTGCAAGCGCTTCCAGCTGGGACAGTTTATTCTCAACAAGGAATACAACACGATTCCGGAAGGCTGCCAGATTGAAAACCTCTACACCAACACTGGCGTCGTCATCCAGCTGAATCTGGTGGCCAACAACCGCCGCTCCTACAACTCCGTCACCGTCGATTTCGACACCTTCCCGCTTCGCTCCCGCGAGGCCAGAGGCTTCAAACTGACCCATTACCCCGTCACAGGCATCGAAGTCGTCTCCAAAGGCGTCAGCAAAACCGAGACAGCCGACAACGACCAGCCCCAGCCAGCCCCCCCACCGCCTCCTGCCCCGGAACCTCCTGCCCCGGAACCTCCTGCCCCGGAACCTCCTGCCCCGGAACCTCCTGCCCCGGAACCTGTCGCTGGCGAGGCACCGCAGGGATATTTGGACATTGTGGAGGGCGAAACTACCTTCGAGCCACCCGCCGACCAGGCACAGGATCCCAAAGAACAGCAGCCAACCGTCCGCCTGAAACGCCTGATTGATGAGGACACCCCCTTCTTCCTAGAGTAAACGTACGTGGAGATGCGCAAGTTCTGCCTTGCGCAGAATGAATGTGCAGAGGCGCGCGGGCTAACGTACGTGGAGATGCGCGGGCTCTGCCCCGCGCAGAATGATCGTGGAGATGCGCGGGCTCTGCCCCGCGCAAAAATAAAAATGCCTGACCTGCCCCTCTCCCAGCTTCTATCGCCAGCCATTCTCTCCCGGCTCAAGCACTATCCCCTGCTGGCCAAGACCGCAGTGGAGGGCTTTCTGGCCGGCACGCACCGCAGCATCTGCCGTGGAGCCGGCTGCGAGTTCGCCCAATACCGGCCATATATTTCCGGCGACGACCTGCGTTTTCTTGACTGGCGTTTACTGGCCCGCCAGAATCGCAGTCAGGTAAAGGTGTTCCAGGAGGAGACGCAGATGCGCTGCGCCATTCTTGTCGATGCCAGTGCCTCGATGGCATACCGTGGCCAGCACGCGCCCTGCTCGAAATTCCGCTATGCCTCGATGATTGCCGCCTGCTTCGCCTACCTGGCCTTGCGGCAAGGCGACAAGACCGGATTGTTCACCTACGCCGACGGTCTGCTTACCGGCAACAATTCCGCCTCAATCCCGTCGCTGGACAAGATGCTTGCCGTCCTGGACAATATCACTCCCCAGGGGCAGGCTGACCATTTTCTCGCCGCCTCCAAGGCCCTCGAATACCTGCCAAAGCGCGGACTGCTCGTCCTAGTCTCCGATTTCTACGACCTAGAACCAAATCTGGAGCGACTCCTGCGGCTCTTCCAACATTCCCATCACGACTGCCTGCTCTGCCAGGTCCTCGACGAGGAGGAACTCTCCCTGCCCATGACCGAAACCACTGTCTTCACCGACAGCGAGGCCGACCGCCAAATAACCGCCTCCCCGCAACTCGTCCGCGAGCAATACCAGCAACGGATGCGGCAATTCCTCGCCACCATCCGCAAAACCTGCCTCGACTGCCGCACCGACTACCAACTCGCCACGACCAGCCAGAACCTCGGCCCACTGCTGGCCGCCTGGCTTGACCGCCGCCGCGCCTGATTCCCAATGTCCTTCCTGTACCCACATTTGCTCTGGGGCCTGACCCTGCTGGCAGTGCCAATCATCCTCCACTGCCTGAACTACCGACGCCCACGGCAAGTCGTTTTCCCCACCATCCGTTTCCTGCATCGGGATGTCCTCCCTTCCGACGGACGGCGCCGTCTGCGAGACCTGCTCCTGCTTCTGCTCCGGTTGCTCATCCTGGCCAGTGCCATCCTCTGTCTTGCCCGCCCGCAATGGCTCCCGCCAAAAATTGACAGCCATGGCCAAACCAGGACAACCATCATCCTGTTGGACAATTCGGCCAGCCTCAGCCGTCAGGGACGCCTGAAGGCAGGGAAAAAACTGGCCAAGACTCTCCTGGACGATTCCGCCACCGACCAGTTTGGCGCCATCCTGTACGACCGCGAAATCCTGAAGACAATCCCCCCGTCCACAGACCGCACCGCTGTACAGAAACTCCTCGCCGACTGGCAACCGGGCTATACAACCTCCCAGCCAGCCGAAGCCCTCCGCGCCGCCCTGGCCCTGTTCCCAGAACAAGGCAGGAAAAAACTTCTGCTGGCCAGCGATTTCCAGCAGACCGACTGGCGAGATGTCACCACGAACCTGCCGGAAGACGTGGAATTGGAACTCCTGCCCGCCAGGGGCGACGACGCCCAGGAAAACGCCCCTGACGCCGGCCTCCTCGCCGTCCGCTGCGCCCCCTTGGGGCAGAATCGTTGCCGTTGCCTCGTCACACTCCATAACTACAGCCCGCACGAAATCACGCGCAGCCTGACCGTCACCATCGGTGACGCCAGCCAAAGCCGCGCCTGTACGCTTCCTGCCACTGCCGACAGCGTGGAAACCTTCGTCTTCGAGGTGTCAGACAAACCTCTGCCAGGCCGGGCCAGCCTGAATCCAGATTGCTTCGACCGCAACGACACCTACCATTTCTGGGCCAATCTCCACGCTCGCCTCAAAACCCTGCTCATCACCGACTCCGAGGCAAACGCCCCAGGCAATGTTGACGCCTTTTTCTTGCTCCGCGCCCTCACGGCCGAACAGGACGACCTCCCCGGTCGCTTCGTCGTCGAAACCCTTGGTGCCGACACCCTTTTCACCACCGATTTCACTTCCTACCAACTCATCTGTCTGCCTGGTTCCGGCGAACGCCTCGCCCCCGCCGACTGGGAACGCTTGCGCCAATTCGTCCAGCGCGGAGGCCTCCTGCTGGAAACCCCAGGCTCCGCCCCCGCCGTCGCCTTCCAGCACCTGCGCTCGGCTGGACTAACCCGCGCCACAGCCCACGGCCTCAGCGGCCAGGACAGCCACGACAACACGCGGGGCCTCGGCTGGCTCAATCCCGAATCCCCCCTCGGCCACCTCTTCGCCGACGGCAATACCAGCGACCTCTTCCTCTTCCGTCTCCGCAAGTTCCTCAGGATAACCCCCGCCGCCGACGACACAGTTATCCTCAAGACCCTGGACGGTTTTCCCGCCCTGCTCTCTTCGCCCTGCGGCAAAGGACAGTCGCTGCTCTTCGCCTTCGCCTTCAACCCCGCCTGGGGCGATTTTCCCCTCGCCCAGACCTTCCTGCCCGTCATCCGTGAACTGGCCATCCGCTCCGTCTCCACCGATGCCTCGCTCTTCGACCTGCCCTGCGGAACCGCCCCGGACGCCTGGAAGACCTCAACCCCAGACTTGACGGCGCTGGATTCGCCTGAGGTTTCCTCTGAACGTCCCGCCACCGCCCAATGGCAGGGGCTTTTCCTTCAATTCAATACACCGACCGCTGAATCCTCGCCCGCCTTGCTGAACCCCGGCGACCTCCAGCACTACCTGAAACGCCCAACCGCAACCACCTTGAAACAACCCCGGACGGACGCCAAACGCCAACCCAAGCCGCTGTGGCCATTCTGCGCCGCCCTGCTGGCCGTCGCCATCCTCCTCGAAGCCACCGTCAGGCACTTGAAACTCTGATTCAGCCACTACCCACATTACCACCATGCGCCACTTCACCCTGATTGAACTGCTCGTAGTCATCGCCATCATCGCCATTTTGGCGGCCATGCTCCTGCCGTCCCTGGCCAAATCCAAGGACAAGGCCAAGGAAACCGCCTGCAAGAACCTGCTGAAGCAATATGCTTTCGCCACCATGCTCTACGCCGACGACAGCGACGACTATTTCCCGGACATCCGCTCCTATCTCAAGACTGACTATCCCTTCGTAGGCTACATGACAGCGATGGGAACCGCCCTCCCCGAAAAACTGACGCGTTGCCCCGCCGACGGCAGCACGGCCTCCCTGAACCGTCTCGCAACCTGCAACCAGGGTGGCAAGAGCGTGAAAGTCTCCATTGGCGGCACCGTCAACCTCAGCGACTCTGCAACCCCCATCACGGGCGGAACCTCCGCCATCTACCAGAACCGCAACCAGGAAATGAACTACAGTCCCGCCAAGCGCTGCCAATGGACAGACTATCAGAACCAGTCCGGCGCCACAGTGGACGGCGCCGCCATCAGCACCAGCAAGAAGGGCAATCAAGAAACCAACAAGCAAAGCACCCTGAAGGAGTTCGCTTTCCGCCACGCTGACCGCCTGAACTGCGCCTACGCCGATGGCCATGTCGGCTGGGCCAAGACCGAATACAAACTCATCCACCAAGGACACGACCTCGCCGACGGCGTGCAATGGTACTTCCCCGGAAACACCGTATACCCCTTCGGCCCGCGCCAAGGCAAACGCCCATATCAGGATAATTTCGGAATCCAATACGAATAATATTCCCCCAATTTTCCTCCCATGTCCACTCATATTCAAATCACAGGCCTCCACAAGACCTTCAACGGCAAAGGCGGCTCCTGCGTCCACGCCGTCAACGGGATCGACCTGGAAATCCCCCACGGACAGTTTCTGGCCATCATGGGACCAAGCGGCTCCGGCAAGACCACCTTGCTCCACTTGCTGGCGGGACTGACTAGACCGACTTCTGGCCAGGTCGCCATCGACGGCACCGACCTTTTCACCCTCTCCGATTACCAGCTGACCGTCTTCCGACGCCAGAACATCGGCGTCGTTTTCCAGGCCTTCAACCTGATACCGACGCTCACCGCCGAAGAAAATATCCTTCTGCCTGTCCTCGCTGGATTCCGCGACCTTGACCGCCAGCGCCTCGACGGCTCCCTTGACACCCTGCTGGACCGCCTGCAACTGTCTGCTCGCCGCCATCACTACCCCGACACGCTTTCTGGCGGCGAACAGCAACGTGTCGCCATCGCCCGCGCCCTCCTGCTCGATTTCGCCACCGACAACCACGGTGCGCTTCTCCTCGCCGACGAACCGACAGGCAATCTCGATTCCGCCAACAGCGAAATCATCTGCCGTCTCCTGCAAGAACTCTGCCGAGAACGCAAGCATACCATGGTCGTTGTCACCCACGAACAGGCCGTCGCCCAATGGACTGACCGCATCATCCGCCTCAAGGATGGACAAATCGTTGATGACACTCCCGTGGCCTAATCTTTTATGCCCATTATCCTGAAATTAGTATACCGCGATTTCCTGCGTCGCCGCTCACTGCTGACCTTCGCCCTCCTGGCCATCATGGCCACCTGCTGTCTCATCGTCTGGTTCGTGGCCAGCATTGATGTTTCAGCCTTCGCTGACGACAATGGCACCAGCGGCTTCTTCGGCAAATATTCCCTCGCCCTCACTGCCGACCGCCGTTTTCCTGAGCAAATTCGCGCCCAAATCGAAAATCTGGAAGCAGCAGAAAAAGTCGCCTATGCCCGCCAAACAAGCGCGAAAATCCTGCTGGACGGCTATGACCAGGCCCTCAAGCCCAGCGGCATGGGCGACCGCCAGTATCCTTTCCTGCTCGCCATCTCCGACGACAAGCCGCCCTTTGACCTCCAGGACGGCCACTGGCCGCAAAATCCCCTGGAATGTGTCGTCGGTACCGCCGCAGCGGAACTGCTCGTGGCCGTGCCAGGAGAAACCGCCCGCCGCAAAGTCAGGCTCGGCGACCGCCTGAAAGTCTCTACCGACCAGGGAGAATTTCTCTTCACGGTCACTGGCCTCCTGAAACAACAAAAGCGTGAGGATTTCCGCGGATGCGTCAGCGGCACCTTCAATTTCGGCTTCGGCATCGGCATCGGCGGTCGCCAAATGGGCGAAGGCAGACGCCCCGCGTCAGACACGCCGCCCGTCAAGGTGTCGCAGCCAGAGGCCACTTCCGAACGCTTTTCTCGGGATAGCAATGGCCGAGCAGACACTCGTCCCTCCCCGCCCTCCCGTGGTCCTCAGTCAGGCCCGCGCCGCCCAGGCGGTCGCTTTGCTAGACTGGAGGTTTCGCCGACCTCACCCTCCGTCTACATCCTCCCCTCTGATTTGGTCAAGGTCTGCGGACGCGAAATGCCCCCGAATCTGGTCTTTGTCCAACTTGCCGACGGCCTCCAGCCAAGCCAGTTCTACCGCGACCTAGAAACCGCCTGCGGTGCCACGCTGGCCGAGATGGGCCTCAAGATCTACGACACCACGCCTAAACAGCAGGAAGGGCAGGTTTCGCAGAAGCAGGTCATTGGGCAGGCCTGGTCCACCATCGGCATTGTCATCGTCGCCTCCGTCTTCATCATCTTCACGACCTTGAGCATGGGCGTTTCGGAAAACATCCGTTTTCTGTCCATGTTGCGCACCATCGGCTTCACCAAAGGTCAGGTCGCCCTGTATATCATTCTGGAGGGACTGGCCTTGGGACTGCTAGGCTGGCTGGGCGGACTTTTCGCGGGCTGGCTGCTGCTGACCATCCTGGTCTTCCTGCAAAGCGGCGTAATCCCCCTGGTGACGCTCTCCGCCTCCAGCATCTTGTTCGCCTTGGGCTGCTCTCTCGCGGGGGCCTTCCTAGCCTCCCTGCTGCCCGCTTGGCGCGCCACGCGCATCGCTCCCGCCGAATCGCTTGTCCGCGACCTGCACGCCCTGTCATCACGACAGCTGTTCTGGTCGGGACTAACTGGAAGCCTCCTGCTCCTGCTGATTCCCGTCCTCGTCTTCTGGCTGCCGTTCGCCACCAAGACTAGGCTCCTCCTGTTCACGACGGCTGGAACAACCCTCCTCGCCGTCGGTTTCCTGCTGTTCATCCCCTGGACAGTCGCCTTCTCGGAAAAACTCCTCGGTCGCCTCCTCGCCGCCGCCCTGGGCCTGCCGCACCTCTTCCTGAAGCAAATCCTGACGGGAAATTTCTGGCGCACTCTGGGAACGACTCTGGCCTTGAGCATCGGACTAGGGCTTTTCACCGCCATCCACATCTGGGGCAGTTCCATGCTCAACATGTTCTGGGTTCCCACGACCATACCCGATGTCCTCGTGCGTTTCCAGGAAGGCGTCATCGGCGAGTTCACCGCCGACGGCCTCGCCAAAATGCCGGGAATCCTCACTGAAAGCCTCCTGCGCGTCAGCGTCGCCCAGCCCAACTTGAGACCTGACCTCCAACGCCGACTGGCCAAAGGCCACGCCGTCAGCAGCAGCAATATCGTCCTCATGGGCCTTGACGGCGACCGTGCCTTCCGCCACGATAACCCGCTGCTGCGCCTGAAATTCCTCGCTGGCAACCGTGACCAGGCACGCAAAGCCTTCACCACGCCCGGTGCCAGGGTTTGCGTCATCCCCGAAACTCTAGCCGTCCACGCCAACCTCAAAGTCGACGACAAGATTGCCCTGGAGAAAAGCTCGCGACGACCAATCAGCCCCCGACTTCCGCCTGGCCAAATCGCCGAGCCACCCCCTGGGACAGAATACGCCGAGTACACCGTGGTCGGCATTGTGGATTTCGCTTGGGTCTGGCTTTCCAAATGCGCGGGCGTTCGCGTCAGTTCCGGTGGCACAGGAGGGCTTGTGTTCACGCCGTTTGCGCCACTGCTGGAAGATTTCGGCGCCCTGGACGGCGAGTTCTTCTGGTTCGACAAGCAGCCGACTCTCACTTACGCCCAGATGTCTGACTACTTGCGGAATCTGGCCAGGGAGGCAGCCAGGCGCAATCCCCTAGCCGCCAAAGTCAACAGTTATGCTGGCGGCACACGCTGGGATTCTGGCATCAACCGACATTTTGTCTTGGTCAATTCCAACGAAAGTTTGAACAACTCCTTGGCCAGCCGGGCCTTTGGCGTGCTTGACGCCATGGCGAAGATGCCGCTCATCATCCTTGTCCTCGCCACCTTGGCCGTCATCAACACAATGATTGTCTCCGTGCGGACTAGGCGCTGGGAAATGGGCGTCCTGCGCGCCTGTGGCGTCACCCGCAACTGCCTTCTGCGCCTGATTTTCGCCGAAGCGCTCCTCATCGGCGTCTGCGCCTGCGTGACCAGCTTCTGCTTCGGGCTGTTCTATTCCTGGCTGGCGATTTCCCTCGTCGATTACGCGCCCATGTTCGGCGTCATCGCCCCGCCCCTGACAATCCCCATCACAAAACTCCTCCCTGGCTACCTCATCGCCATCGCCGTCTGCGCTCTCGCCGGATTATTCCCCGCCTTCCGCACCAGCCTCCGAGAAACCTCAACCCTTCTCCAAAGGCATAACACCTGACACGACCGGCGAGATAAGTTGCCATGGACGTCGTCGTGCCTTGGGGAAGGTTCGCCACCGTTCGTGCCCGTGGAAAATCGTGCCAATGCCGGTAGGGGCGGCTAGGCCCTTCGCCGCCGTTCGTGCCAGGAGGAAATCGCGCCATTGGCGGTAGGGCGGCCAGGCTCTGGCCGCCGTTCGTGCCCGTGGAAAAATCGTGCCAATGCCGGTACGCTTCTCCGCCGTTCGTGCCATGCAGGAAGGTGCACGAGCCGCGGGAGGGCCGAGCGTCTGCTAGGCCAAGGTACCCGGAGGAAAGGTTGCCACCGCCATGGGAGGGCGCGGCTCCGTCCGCGCCGGCGTGCCCTGGGGAAGGTTCGCCGCCGTTTGGTAGGGCGGCGAGACCCTTCGCCGCCGTTCGTGCCAGTGGAAAATCGCACCATTGGCGGTAGGGCGGCGAGACCCTTCGCCGCCGTTCGTGCCATGCAGGAAGGTGCACGAGCCGCGGGAGGGCCGAGCGTCTGCTCGGCCAAGGTACCCGGAGGAAAGGTTGCCACCGCCATGGGAGGGCGCGGCTCCGTCCGCGCCGGCGTGCCCTGGGGAAGGTTCGCCGCCGTTTGGTAGGGCGGCGAGACCCTTCGCCGCCGGTATTACCTGTGAACGAGGTGCCGTCTGCCTCCGCACAAGTCAGTTGCATATTGCTTGTCTTCAAGAACCTCAAAAGTCATCGAAAGTTACAAGAAATGTTGCATATGTAATGGCAACGCATTTTTTCCCGAGCTAGGCATTATATTTATTGGGTGGAGGGCGGGGGTGGGTTTCCCCATAAGGTAAAGAGCGCGGCGTTGGGATGTGGTGCCTTCGTCAGGTCCCGCGTCGCGCGTCGAGCCTTCCCGCTCGTCGCACGTCGTACTGACCACCGCGTCGCATGTCGCCCGTCGCACGTCGTACTGACCACCGCGTCGCATGTCGCCCTGGCCACCACCCGCCCGTCGCATGTCACGCGTCGCGCGTCGCACTGACCACCGCGTCGCGTGTCGCACGTCGCGCGTCGCCCTGACCACCGACCCTATTGGAGAAAAGAACGAATCAAGAAAAATGACGTCTCTGGGGCACTTGATTTTTAAACAAAAATGTGTTATTGTTTGTGAATAGACGCAGATGCTCGTCTAACCCCTAAAAACATTTTGCTTTTCTACGGACAACAACAGTGCGAACTGAGGCGCCCTCCCGCGCCTCGACGACTGTGGTTAAACCTTCACCGACCTGCAAACGTATCTGAAATAACAACCACTGGCGTCTAGCGGCTTGTGAAAACACAGATGGCACTCTCATGCTCTAGAGGTTGCCTCTGGTGAAATGCCGCGAGCCTCTTCGCCTTTTTTGAGCAACGCCCAGAATCTCACCATAGTGGGGTACAGATATAGCTACTCCGCCTCATCTCTAAATCTACAAGAAAGGAAAACCATGAAGAAACTAATGCTGTCAATTGCGGCCTTCTGCGCCGTTTTGTCACTGTGCGGGCAGTCGCTGCCAGAAGTGAGCGAGAAGAACTGGGCGCCGGCGCGCAACCAGCAGGCGAGCAGCCTATTCAAGATCGAGGAGTTGGCAGACGGGCAGAAAGTGCTGCATGTCACTCAGAATAGCAAGGAAGGATATTCCTTCTACCGAGCCAACGCCAAACTTGAGCCTGGCGAGTACACGCTGAAGGTCAATGTTCGAGGCAAGACCGACAAGGGGCTTCTCATCGATAGTTACAGTTTCGATGCGGAAAACAAGCCAACCCACATCATCTTCCATATTCTCCCGGGAGGAGTCTTCGAACCAGAGGATGTCTATGTTCCTTTCAAAGTCCCCGCAGGTTCGGTTTACCAGCGTTTCGACCTGGGCATGTCCACCAGCGTCGGCGATGGCTTTTACCAGAATCCCGAAATCCTCAAGGGAACTGTCAAGGCTCCGCGCAAGGAGAAGCGTGGACTCGGCGCCCTCCCCGCCGCCAATGACTGGATCGCCGATTGGCTCTGGATCGAAAATGACAACGGCACAATCCCCGCTTTGGACTTCTCGCAAGAGTTCACCCTCGACAAAATCCCCACCACCGCCTTCTGCGAAATCACCGTCGATAACGGCTATGAACTCGTCGTCAACGGCAAAAGTGTCGGTGCCGACGTTGACTGGCAGTCCGTCGAAATCTATGACTTGGTCCCCTATCTGCAAGTAGGAACAAACCAGATTCTCGTCCACGCCAAGAACACCGACGGTCCCGCCGGAGTCATCTTCCAGGCCATCATGATGGATGAAGACGGCAAAGCCACCGTCGTCGTCACCGACAAGGACTGGAGCGTGACTCATCCCGACGGCAGGCCAGCCCCCCTCAAGGTCATTGGCCAGAACGGTCCCTGGAAGGTGTCTTTCCACAAGATCAATCCCCCCAAGGCCCTCGCCATCAAGCCCGTCAGTGCTATCCGAACCGTTCCTGCCGGGGGACTCCTCTCCTTCAAGTTCCCCTTGCCGCACGAACTCGACACCGAAGAACAGCAGGCCTTCCCTGGACTCGACATCAAATACGTCGATGACAAGACGGGCGAGGACATCGGCCTCTCGGGAATCCCCGTCTTCTCGCGTTGCGTCTTTGGCGGCCGCGAGAAACAGCTCTGGGTCGAGCATCTGACCTCCCGCTTCGCCGCGCCTGGCGTCTACCGCGTTGAAATCAACGGCAAGGATTTCGTCATCCATGCGGGAGAAGTGACCATTCTGCCCCCGGAGGAGCCTCTCGCCCAAGCCCCCTTGAAGCTGCCCCGCCCCAGTGTCCGCAACGACATCCAGATTGAAGGCGAACGCCAGTCCCTCTACACCTTCGCGCCCCACAAGGCCACCCGCGGGCGCTTGACCTCCTGGTCACACACTGGCGGTCACCTCTACGAACTGGGCGTCCCCACCGGCAGTTGGGGCAAGAACCTCTGCTACGACATGGCCGCCATCGAGAAGCAAATGCTCGACATCCTCGAACTGGATCCGCTCGCCTCCGTCGTGCTCAAATTCCGCATCGACGTCCCTGGCTGGTGGGTATCCGCCCACCCCGATGACGTCTACCGCTCGACGAAAGGGCGCTCCGCCCAGCAGTCCTTCTGCTCCCAAGCCTGGCGCGAAGATTCCGCAACCACCATCATCAACTCCATGGAATGGCTCGCCAAGCGCCCCTGCGGCACCGCCATTTCCGGGGCCCTCATCATGGGCTTCCGAGGCGGCGAGTTCCAACTCTGGGGCGAAGATGTCGGCGAACGCGATGTATCCCCAGTAGCCCGCCAGGCCTTCGACGACTATCAGCGCGCCAAGGGGATTTCGCCGCTCGTCAGCCTAGACGACCCAGCTCTTGACCCACCCTGGAAGCCCGATGTCGCCCCTGAAGCTGCACGCGCCCGCGACATCTTCTTCCGCTTTGTCGCCGAGCGTCAAGCCGCGAACCTCGCCTACCTCTCCAACCGCTTCAAGGAGCATTTCGGAGACCGCTACGCCTTCGGCTTCTATTTCGGCTATGGCATGGAATACTGTGGCAGCCACATCCGCCTGCTCCTCGCCGGACACCTCGGCGTGGAAGACCTCTACGAGAAGGGAACCTTTGAACTGCAGTCATGCCCACTCTCCTACGGTCTCCGCCCGCTTGCCCGCTCCCACGGCTTCATGTATCCAGTCGAAAGCGCCCGCC
>Ga0310786_10007245_pt1 | contig 14508 bp, 11 predicted proteins | sample AusTroGonzalo_MG_FD_203881 | JGI IMG/M metagenome (GOLD analysis project Ga0310786, IMG submission 203881) | Bovine rumen microbial communities from tropical cattle in Woodstock, Queensland, Australia - Gonzalo_03 (v2) (version 2) | ecosystem: Host-associated > Mammals > Digestive system >... | reverse complement strand
TGACGTTTTTGTGCTTTAGTGCGAGTTCCTGCAACTCCAACAAATCTGAATCTTCTGTTTTCTCCATTTTTAAACGTTGTTTTTGATTCAACGTTTTTCAGGGCAAGACAGGGCGCTACGCCGTAGTCATCTCATGGAGTCCGAAGATGCAGCAGTGGCTGCCCATATTGCTGGGGGTGCCCAACTTCAGCGGCATCCGCATCCACGCAGGCAACACAGCCGCCGACACCGAAGGCTGCATCCTCGTAGGCAAGAACAAACTCGTGGGTCAGGTAGTCGATTCGCGCATCTGGCTTCACCGCCTCAAGCAGAAAATAGTAGAGGCGAAAGACCGCGGCGAGCCCGTGTGGATTACCATCAACTAAAAAGCTAAGGTTTAGCCTTGCCATAGCGGCACTGGTATTGAATCATCTTGTCGATAAAGGCATCGACAAGCGACCAGTTGGCGTCGTGCACAGCAGCGTTAAGACGGTCGAACACCTCGCTGATATACTTACGATGTTCGGCATCGATAGAGGTAGGCAGGTTGTCGGTGGGTGCATACCAGACGGCTTCCCTACCCTGGACATGCGGAAAGATGCGCAGCGTCTGTCCACTATGCAGCTCCTCCATCAGCATTCGGCCTCGTCCGTCGCCAAAAGCCATAGGCAGCTGCGCCCAGTCCTCATAGAAAAAGATGAAACCCGTAAACACCTGCTCGGCACTGAACTCACCATAATGGGGTTCAGTGTAGAGCAGGGTGGTCAGCCGTTGGGCATAGACCTTGACGGGATAGATATGTCCCTCACCATCGTTGAGCAGCAGTCTGCAGAAATGGGCGGCCTGCTTCTGAGGCAGCACGCGAGGGTGAGGGGTGACAGGAGCCTGAAGCGAGGACCCTGCCACCGAAGAGAGTTGCCAAAGGGCAAAAAGAACGATCAGAAGATGTCTCATCAGATGCTCTCAACGAATTTCACAATAGCATCGCGATCCACCTTAGGCAGGTTGTAGAACTTCTCTACAGCCCTGTAGCCCTGCGACTGCTTGGAGTAGCCGTGCCACATGATAGCCTCGATGACGGTACGTGCTCGGCAGTCGTGCAGACGATCGTCAGCACCAGTGAGTCGGCGACTCAGGCCACGACCCCAGAGCGGCGTAGTACGACACCAGCCCGTGCGGATATCGTTCTCCATGAACAGACGGTGCTGCACCATATCGGTATAGGGCCAGATGGTCTGGTTGGGGTACTTCGGCAACAGCTTGGTATAGTCGCCGTCCTTAGCCAGGTGGTTGGCGTCGGCATAAGCCTTTGTGGCAGCATCGACCCACATATTGTCAGAACCTGTCTGCCAAGAGGGACGGTGACACTGGGCACAGCCAATCTCAGAGAAGAGCTTCTTACCACGCTGCACGTCAGGGTCGTTGAGGTTACGGGCAGCAGGCACAGCCAGGCCGCGATGCCACACCATAAACTGATAGTACTGCTTGTCGCTCATCTCGTCCTTGCCGTCGTAAGGCGCACCATTAAACAGGTACTTGTCGAAGGTCTCCTTCTTACCTATATTATTACAAGAGAGGATCTCGTTGACACGGGCCTTGATGCCCTCGTCAGTACCATCAGCATAGTAGGGATAGAGCGGACTGAGGGGCGACGAGCCGTGTGACTTGATATAGGCGATAACCTCTGCATCCTCGCTCATAGCCTTAGCCCAAGCTGGTGTGGTATAGAGGAAGTGACGATCAGAGCGCGTCACGTTGGTGATGTTCCAGATGGCGTTGGCACCAGCACCATCCTGCAGCGTACCACGCGTCATGGCATAGGTGAAACGCTTCAGCGGACCATGAGTGCCACGGAAAGAGCCTGTGTCGTTGTAGCCTGCGCTATAGTAGGCAGAAGCCTTGAAGGTGCCAGCCTCCTTGTCCCACATATTGGGGTTCATGTCAACGAAGCGTGCCTCAGAGGCCCACTGGCTCTCGATATCCTCATCTTTGATGGCGTCGAGCAGACCAGTGCCATAGACGCCGATAGTAGATTCCAGACGCACCTCATAGTCCGTAGGCTGCGGGTTGGTATTGAAGGCCGAGACAGGGATGGTCACCTCAGGATAGATGAGGGCATAGCTCTCACCATCGGGGAAGGTCATCGACAGACCACTGGGCATCTCGCTGACGTTCTTCCACTGAATCTGAATCTGGTTCTCGTCGATAGGTGCCTTGAAGGGCTGCATGGCCTGCGTCTGAGGCATACCCGTCACCTCGCTGATATAACCCGAGGTCTCAGTGGTATAGCGCACACCATCAGTGGTGAAAGCCTCCTGCGGATGATAGATAACCAACAGGTAGCCGTTGCCTACGGTGTTGGCGCGATACTCCGTCTGACGCTTGCCGTGACCATAGCTGGGATGACAGTGGAAACAGCTGTTGCGCACCCAAGCGGGACCAAGACCCTTACGCGGCTCCTGGTCGATGGTGTAGAGATGCTCGAAGAAGTCCTCACCCACGTTGAAGTCCTCCTCCATACCACTGATGCTGGCCAGCGCAGGGGCTGGTGCCGAATAGCTGGCCTTCTCGGTCGTTCCTAACTCACCGCCAGGAAACCATTCCTCGGCAGTAAAATTACCTGTGGCCTTGCCAAACACCTCTTCTTCAGGTGTCAACGGGCCTAGGTTCTCGACAGTCGAACTGTCTTCATCGGAACATGCTGACAGCACAGGAGCTGCCAGCATGGTCACGATGGTTAATCGTGATAGTTTGTTCATAAGCGTATGTTATAGGATTTACTCTTCCTCAGTTGTTGACTCCCAGTTGTCGGGGTCGTCGAAGTCCTTGTTCCAGATAATGCTGCAGTACTTCACGAAAGGCGACGGCATCTTGCCAATCTTGTCGATGGCGCTATCGAAAGCACTCTCCACAGAAGTGTTCACATCAGTTTTCTGCACACCAGCAAAGAAGCTGTGGAAGCTACCCTGGGCGGCATTGCCGTTGAGCGAGCCGAACCACACATTGCGGATGCTGCGAATATTATCCTGGAAGTCGGTGATGGAGTTGTAGCTATAGGGTGACTCCACATAGGCGATGTCGCCATTGGTGAAGGGGTTGGCTATCTTGGCCGTACCCACCTCGTTGCAGATAGCCACACACGAGCCCTCGTCGTCGCTCAGCACCTGGGCGATGGCATCTTTCAGCGTGGGGAAGGTACTCTTAGAACCAGCGACACCTGCATTGATGAGGTTCTCGCCATAGCTGAGACCATTCTCCGTCTGATAGTCGAGGCCAGCAGCCTTGACTACTGCTACACGATTGGCGTTCTTCTCGCCTTCCCAAGCTACCTGCAGCTGGAAGCAGCGCTCCTTCAGCAGCTTACAAACCTGCTGGGCATATTTTAGCTCGTCGGCACCGCTCACCTTCTCGAAGTTCTTATAGGTGTCGTTGCCCTGCAACTCAGCCACCTTGCGGTTCTGACCATTGCGGAAGAGGATAAACTCCAGGGCGTGGAAGCCCAGGATGGTTGACTCGTCCTCAATCTCGGCTGTCATACCACCCTTGAAATAGTCGAGCAGCTCAGCACGGTCCAGAGGCCATGAGTCGATGGTGGGGTCGATGCTGAAGTCGCTGGCGGCACCTCCGAGGAAAGCCTCCGAGCGCTCCCAGTGCTGACGAGCAGCCTTGAAGTCGGTGCAGGCCTTGTCAATCTGAGCCTGGGTGATGGTACTTACCGTGAGTCCGTTGAGGGTCTTCTCCAGGTCCTCCACATCATCAGCCAGATCAGTATAGGTAGGCACGATGACGTTGTTCACCAGGTTGGTGAGCACCTGACGCAGGGCGGTCTCCTGGGTCTCGTTGAGGTTGGCCGTAGCAATCACCTCGTTGGCAGCCTCCAGAGCTGTCACCGTCTTGGCACAGGCATCGATGGCCTCGTTGCCATAACTGCGGTCCTTGTAAGCCTCTTCTGAGGGTGTACCACTGTTGCCGCTGTTGTTGTCATCGTCATCGCCGCACGATGACAGGGTCAGTCCTCCCAGCAAGAGGGCTGCAGACAGAAAGAAAATCTTGTTCATTTGCTTTACCATTATATTTGTAACTATAATTATATATTCTTAATTCCCAATAACTTAACACGAAGTCACTAAATCTTTTCTCCTTCCTCTTTGACCTTCGGTCTAGTCTGCTCACGCTCGACAATGTTCAAGCAAGCTTGTCATTGTTCTCGCTTAATCGCAGCCTTCCACTTTCCTCTACAAAAAGAATCCCTCATAAGCCACACCGATATTAATAGCAGGCTCATTGTTATAGGCACTATTGAGGAAGCGCTTTGAGAACTCCGCCTTCACCACCACCTCGGGCAGCGGGTAGTAGTTCACACCAACAGCCATACGCTTCACCTCGGTGTAGTTGTAGCTGATGCCCTTCGTTGCAGAGGCATAGGGATCGTACTGCTCGTAGCGTCCAAAGACGTAAAGTTTGGTGAAGGGTGAAGGGTGAAGGGTGAAGGGAGTGAAGAGTGACAGGACATCATAGCCAGCCTCCAAGCCCCAGGCATAGGCATTCTTCGAGACGAAGGCCGAGTGGTGATAGGGCGACTTCTTGTTTACGCGGTTATAGAGGTACTTCAACTGCTCTGCATCACCCAGATAGCCATAGTCGGCCTGACCACGCACAATCCAGTTATGTCCCCTGTAGGTGAAGTCGATGGCTCCAACGGCCACCTTACCCTCATAGGTATCATCGACGCCAGCGGCATTACGCGGATAACTGTTGCCGATAGAGTGGCTGTAATAGCCCGAGAGACCTATACGCAGTCCACGAATGCTGTAGTTGTCCAGTCGCAGGGCCACACCATATTTATTAGCCACGTCGTACTCCAGCGGCGACTTCGCTCCGTTCTTGATCCAGTTGGTATTCGTAAAGCCGTCGGCATTGAGACCAGCCAGCAGCTGCGCCTCATAGCGGAAGTCCTTATAGCGACCAAAGAACGACGCACCCGTCTGGTGCCAGGTAGAAGGCATGATGGTGTTCTCGCCCTCAGGACGATAGACGGTAAAGAAATTGGTGGGCTCGTGGTGGGCGTTGTTCAAACCCACAGGTACCACGATATGTCCGAAACGCAGGTTGGCAGCACGTCCGAAGCTCTTCTGAATCCAGAACTGCTCCAGCTCTACCTCGCCGCCTTTCTCTACCTCCTGTTCCCATTCGCCGCCTTCCTCGTCTTCTTTCTCATAGGCCAGTCCGTTGCCGCCGTGCTCAAACTCTATCTCTGTGCCGAAGGTCCATCCCTTGCCAAAGTCATAACCCAGATAGACCACAGCATGGGGGAGGTCGAACTTACCGTGCGAGGGGTCGTTCTTGTGTTCCTCGGGCTGCGAGTAACGGCTCACGTGATCACTATAATAATTACGGCTATAGCATATCTCACCATAGCCTCCTACGCTCAGTCGGCTACTGCCCATATGGTTCAGCACGCTGTCGCCAGCGCTAGTCTGTGCGCTTGCCGTCATCGCCAGTGCCATCATTGTCATCAAACTGAAAAGCTTTCTCATATCTTTTTTACCTTTTTACCTTTTTTTCGTTTTCGGCTGCAAAATTACTGCGAATACGGCAATGCCACAATACCTAAAAATTATGAAATTGGGGCATTTCATCCTACGCGCCCCGCTTTCCACACCTAAAATACCTACAAGTGATTATTGCACATGTGGAAAATAATGCCTAATTTTGCAGCCGGTAATCAATAGTTAGTAGTGCATAGTTCATAGTGCACAGTTCAGAGTTCATAGTTATGAAGAATCAGAAGTTATACGAGCCAGACGATAAGATGATCTCGCTCATCCGTGATAATTATGACTTGCTGCAGTCGCTGGGCAGCTTCGGCATCAGCCTGGGATTCGGCGACAAGACGGTACGCGAGACCTGTGAGGACAATCACGTGGACACCAACACCTTCCTGGCGGTGGTGAACTTCACCATTAATGGGTATGGAGAGTTCCAGGCCGACAAGGAGATATCCGTCCCCACCCTGCTGCATTATCTGGAAGCCTGTCATGCCTATTTCCTCGACTTCCAACTGCCGTATATCCGTCGCGAGCTGCAGGAGTCGCTCAACGAACACGACTCGCTGGCTAACCTCATCCTGCGTTTTTATGATGAGTATGCCCACGAGATTCGTCGTCACATGAAATATGAACAGAAGACGCTGTTCCCCTATGTGCAGTCGCTGCTCGACGGGCATCCCGCTCCTGACTATAACGTGGATACGTTCTCGAAACATCACGGTGCTACTGACAAGAAGTTGCGCGAGCTGAAACTACTCATTATCAAGTACTTGCCACAGGACGGGCTGCACAACAACCAGCTCACAGCCACCCTCCACGACATCTACGAGAACGAGGTGTGGCTGCGCCAGCATGCTATGGTAGAGGATTACATCTTTGTGCCTGCCATCCGCCATTTGGAAGAGATGGCCAAGCAGAGCGATGTGACTCGTAACATATCGGATATGGTATTTAAAAGCGGTACGCAGAACTCAGAACAGCTCTCCGACCGCGAGAAGGAGGTCATCGTGGCCCTGGTGCAGGGCATGGCCAACAAAGAGATTGCCGACCACCTCTGCATCTCAGTGAATACGGTGATTACCCATCGTCGTAACATCGCCCGCAAGCTACAAATACACTCGCCTGCGGGTCTTACCATCTACGCCATCGTCAACAACTTGGTGGATATCTCCAGCGTCAAGCTGTGACCATCAGCGAACGCAGAGCCTGCGCTCCCTGGTGATTGACATCCAGCTGTTCCACCTCGGCGAGATAGCGCTCCGCACGCTGTCTGTCGCCCAGTCCTTCGTAGCCCAGCGCCAGCATATAGAGACAATGGATGCGGTTCTGCAGGTCGAGGTCGCCATCCCAGATGAGCAGGTCGGGCAGCGAGACGGCGAAATAGTCCATCGTCTGATGCTCGTAGAGATGCTGCTTGCCGTAGTTCACCAGCTTATGAAACAGGCTGCGAGCCTTATCCTCCTGTCCTAACTTACGATAGCACAATCCAGCATAGAATATCTTATCGGGCTTAGCGTCGTTGTAGTACATCGCTGCTGCAGGCTCCGTAGGTCCTACCGTACCTTCCTCGTAGCGTCCCAGGAAATAAAGGATATCATTATCCTGCGCTCCCTGCAGCTTTCCCTCACCCAAATGCGGCGGATAAACCAAGCACTCTTCTAATAGACGCTTTGCCTTAGCCTCTGCCTCATTATCTATCCTCTTTCCACTTTCCTCTTTCCTCTTTCCACTAAGAATCTGCTTTGCAGATTCAATCCTACAGAACTGATACTGCGCTGGCACCTTACCTTCGCCACCCTCCCAGGGATGGAACTGATGGGCGTCGAGCTTTTCCTTCGCCTCCTCGTAGCGTCCTAACTGGTTCAGCAGGGTGATCTCCTCCAGCACCAGGTCGTCGCGCTGTGACACCAGCTGTGGATATTTCTGCAGGAAGTCCAGTCGCTGCTGATGGGGCTTCTGCATACGCTTATAGAGCTGGTCGAGCTCCATGAGGATGCGACTGTCGCTATCGTCCAGATGGAACGCCTTCTCCATATACGCCAGCGCCTCCTCCTGGCGTCCCTGCTTATTATAGCGTGCCAGGGCGAGGTTACGCCATACGGTGGGGAAGGTGGGGTCTTTCTGTGCCGCAAGCTCCCAGTTCTCGATAGCTACATCATACTGCCGTTTGTCGTAATAGAGACAGCCTAAGTAATACGGTATGCGAGCATCCTCTATCACAGGCAACTCCTTCAGCGACTCCAGTATCAAGGCATCCTCCAAACGGTTGGGGAAGCAATAGTCGGGACTGACCGTCTGAGCCTTCTGCAGATAAGCGAGGCCATTAGACATACGACTCCAGTAAGCCAGGTAGTAATAGGTCAGCGGCGACTCCTCCACACCTTTGTCGATGGCTGTCTGCAACACCAACGTAGCCTCTTCCAGCAGTCCAGCATGCGCATAATCGAATGCCGTCTCGTGATAATTATAGATGTTGCCGTGCATCAGGTTCACCATACGCTCCAGCGGCTGCGGGTCGTCTGTCAGCAGATGCTCCTCCACCATGCAAACATAATTAAAGTGGTCTATCTCGTACGACGCCTTTATCCAACGAAGGGCCTCATCTTTCCTGCCAAGTTTACGCAGCACGACGGCCTTCAGGGCGCGAGCCTGGTGGTTGTGGCTGTTGCTGATAAGACAACGCTCCAACTCGTCCAACGCGTCCTCCCAGCGCTCCTGCGCCGTGCTGATGCAGGCTGCCTCATAGTAGCCGGCATCGGCCCACGCCTTGTTCCACGTGGCCTTCCAGAAGCAGTTGTAGGCCTCGTTCATCTTCCTCAGCATCTTACTGACGACACCCAGGTAAAACAGCGCCTCACCGTCGTAGGGGTTGGGGTTGCGTTTCTTCTGTACCTTGACAGCAGTCTGCAGATACGGCTCTGCCTTCTCGAAACGGGCCCTGCGCAGATACCACAAGCCCATCTGCATATTACAGCGATAGTCCAACGGATTGCGACGCAGCGCCTCCTCATAATAGTCAAGGGCACTCCATGTGGCGTGACGATACTGTTCCAGGTGCAGACCTGTGAGGTACAGCTGGTCAACGGTCTTCGTGTCCTGTGGCGACAGAGCGGCCTCAGCAGCATCAGGAATAGGACGTATCTCGTCAGGCTCAGCATGCCACTCCAACAGGGGCAGCATCCTGGGATGCTCTGCACGGTCAATGGTCAGCGACAACTCCTGCAGCGACACATCTCCACAAGTCACATGCTCCTCAAGTACTTCCTCAGGCGATAGCGTAACAACCTGATTATAAAACTCTTTTCCATCCTTCCCTTCCAGTATCACTCTAACCTTCTGTTTGCTTGTAGCAAGAATCTTAAGGGTAATATGTCTCCCCTCCCTTGGGGAGGGGTCGGGGGTGGGCTCAATATTCAAGATGAAGTCTTTCGAGGCCTGTTTCACCACGCCCAACTCCCTGTAGGGCATGAAGTACTGCGTAAACTGCTTCTCCTCGTAGGGCATCAACCACGTGAAGTCGGGCTGGTTCTCAGTATATACGCCAGCCATCAGTTCGATGTAAGGACGGAAAGGGGCGTCGGTTAGGTTGCGGTCCCACGCCCTGCCAAAGTCACCATTACCCCAGGTCCATTGCTTCTTACCTGGCGAGAAATGGTGGCTGGCCACATGCAGCATGCCGCCCTTTGTGTCGTTCTCATAGCCGCCCTCGAAGTCATACTTTGAGTTCACAGCCATGTAACTAGTAGGCACGGGGATATTTTTGTAGTTAGAGATATCGACGCCTGCCGAATAGTCCATCTTATAATAGGTGCCTGTGGCGATGGGAAAACTGCTGACGGCACGCTTGCCATGATCGAACACCGCATTCACATCAGGCGGAAACACGCTCTGGTAGGCATCGTTCACCTCTACGGCGGGGTTGGCCCACCACAGGAAGGTCTGCGGCAGCGGCGTGCGGTTGCTCACCCTACCCTGAATCTCCAGATAGGAACAGCCAGGACGCAACGTAAAACCTGCCATTCCTTTTTGGTGGAACATGCGTTCCATCTCGTTGACCCATACGGTCACACTGCCATCCTCGTTCTCCACGATGTCGCAGTCCACAGGCAGGTAGGTGCTGGGCCTATGGTGCTGGGGCCAGTTAAACTCTATACCGCCACTGATCCAGGGACCCGTCAGTCCCACCAGCGCAGGTTTGATGACGTGGTTATAATAAACGAAATGACGCTGCTTAATCTTGTCGTACGCCATCTGGATGCGTCCGCCCAACTCGGGCATCACCATCACCTTCAGATACTCATTCTCCAGCCACACCACCTTCCACTCCTTGGGTGTGGGCTCGTTGGCTATCGACTCAATGACGGGGTATGGATACACCACCCCACTCGACCCCTGATATACTCTCTTCTCCAAGAATATCGGGTTCTTCTCTGCCTTTCCTATCTCGTAAGTCGGTATCGTCACCAACTCTCTCCATGCTTTAACCATATCTATTTTATCTTTTTACTTTTCTCCCTTCACCTTTCACCCTTCACCTTTCACCAGTTCTTTCTCCAACTCCTCCAATCTCTTGCCCTTCGTTTCCGGACAGCGGCGCCACAGGAAGATGAAGGCACAGATGCAGATGGCACTATAGATCCAGAAGGAGCCGCTCGAGCCTAATGCCGCATTCATCGAGGGAAACGAGAACGTCAGCGTGCAACAGCCCACCCACAGGGCGAAGGTACACGTAGCCATAGCCACGCCACGGATGCGGTTGGGGAATATCTCTGCCAGCAGCGTCCACGTCACAGGGCCCAGCGTCATCGCATATACCGAGATAGCCGTCACCACTAAGCAAACCATCAGCACGCCCTTCACCTCCATGAAGTAACAGGTGCCCAGCGTCAGGTATATCAGTCCCAGTCCGCCAGCGCCGATGAGCATCAGCGTGCGACGTCCCCATTTCTCTATGGTGTAGAGGGCCACAAACGTAAACACCACGTTGGCGATGCCTGTGATGACGATGTCGATAAACATACCATCCACGTCATAGCCCGCCCCAGTAAAGATCTCCTGTGCGTAGTTGAAGATGACGTTCGTGCCGCACCACTGCTGGAACACGGCAATCACCAGTCCCAGCACCAGCACCCGCGCATAGCGCCCTTTCATCAGCTCTTTCAGTCCTTCTTCTTGCTTATTAACTTTCAACTTTCCGCTTTCAACTTTCAACTTTTTAAACACTGGGCTCTCAGGTATAAACAAGCTCATCACCAAGAACAGCGCCGCAGGCAGCGTTTCGGCCCAGAACATCCAGCGCCAGCCCCAGGCCACGTTCCACGCCTGCTCCGCCACCACGCTGGTGTCGCGGGCCAGCAGCATGTTGACTATCTGCGCCGCCAGGATGCCCAGCACTATCGTCATCTGGTTCAGGCTCACCAGTCGTCCGCGGATGTTCGCAGGACTCACCTCAGCGATATACATCGGCGACAGGGCCGAGGCCACGCCGATGCCTATGCCACCCACAAAACGGGCTATATTAAACAGGGTGAAGTCATTAAACAGACCCGTACCCACGGCACTCACCGTAAACAGCACCGCAGCCGTCGTCAGCAGCGGCTTACGCCCCCACCTGTCAGCAGCGGCACCAGCCACCATCGCTCCCACCAGACAGCCCACCAGGGCCGTCGACATAGCCACACCCTGCATCACAGGCGAGTCCGTGATGCCGAAATAAAGCTCATAGAAGGGTTTCGCGCCGCCTATCACCACCCAGTCGTAACCAAACAGCAGTCCACCCATCGCCGATACGGCGCAAATAAAATATAAAAAACTCTTACTCACTCGTTTTTTTACCTTTTTACTTTTTCACCTTCAGTCTATCCTCTTTCCACTTTCCTCTTTCCTCTTTCCTCACTTAAGAACAAGTTCCACCGGACAATGGTCCGAGCCCATAATCTCCGTATGAATCTTCGCATCCACGATACGTTCACGCAGACGATCCGAGGTGACAAAATAGTCGATACGCCACCCCGCGTTCTTCTGTCGCGCCTGGAAGCGGTACGACCACCACGAGTACGTCACCTGCTCAGGATATTTCCATCGGAAGGTGTCTGTAAAGCCGCTGGCCAGCAGGTCGCTGAACTTCTGGCGCTCCTCGTCCGTAAAGCCCGCGTTCATGCGGTTCGACTTCGGGTTCTTCAGGTCTATCTCCTCATGGGCCACGTTCAGGTCGCCACACAGTATCACGGGCTTCTGCGCGTCCAGTCCCTTCAGGTAATTGCGGAAGTCATCCTCCCACGACATTCTGTACTCCAGCCGCTTCAGGCCGTCCTGCGAGTTGGGCGTATAACAGCACACCAAGAAGAAGTCCGCCATCTCCAGCGTCACCACCCTGCCCTCATGGTCGTGAAGGTCTATGCCTATGCCATAGGTCACGTTCAGCGGCTTGTGCTTCGTGAAGATGGCCGTACCGCTATAGCCTTTCTTCTCGGCATAGTTCCAGTACGACTCATAGCCCTCGAACTGCAGGTCCAGCTGTCCCTCCTGCATCTTTGTCTCCTGCAGACAGAAGAAGTCCGCATCCAACTCACGGAATATATCGCTGAAGCCCTTGCCCTCGCAAGCCCTCAGTCCGTTCACGTTCCAAGAAATCAGTCTCATTTGTCAGTTTCCCTTATGTCTTCGTTCATGCCACAAAAGTAATCTATTAATTCCGATTCTCCAAATATTTTGGAAGAAAAACGTTCTTTTTCACCATTTCAACTGTTCCACTTTATAGCCTGCATCGCGGAGCATTCGGACGACACCGTCCGGACCAGTCAGGTGGCCGGCGCCGAAGACAAAGAGTGTAGGCATCTCCTTGATGGCTTTGATGATGATGGGCATCCACTTCTTGTTGCGGTCGGCATAGAGGGCAGGGCTTGCCTCGTTCTCAGGCTTCATGAAACGCTCAAAGCCTTCGTAGTCGCCCGCAGACCAATAGTCGCCCATATTCTGCTCCCCCTCAAAATATTTCAGTATTATCTGTCGGCGCTCGTCGAAGTTGTTGAGGAGTGCCATAAGCGAATCGGCCTGCTCGTCGATGGGCGTCATTGTCTCTTTGATTTTTGCCTGTTCTTCAGGCGTTATTTGCTGGTCGAGATTGCCGACTTTCCATCCGCGGGCTTTGGCCCTTTTTATACAGGCCCCATCCATCATATTGCCGTTACGCATGGCAGGGTATTTCTGTAAGGCCTCAACCTGAATCATCATATTGAGTGAGAATGTAAAAAGGAAAGGCTGATAGTGCAGGTAATCTTTTGCTGCTGAATCGGCCAGATCGACGTGGCACGTCTCCTTCATCCTTTTCTGCAGGATAGCCATATTCTCTTCACCCAAGATGTCGGAGATGATTTTGCCGTCGGGCAGTGCCATCAACTGTTGGCTTGCGGATTGTCTTTCCTTTTTGTTTTGCTGGTCGGTAACGTCTGTCTCCACGAACAACTGCTGACATTGGTTCTCGGCTTCCAGAAAGGCTGGGATGCTGTCGAGCAGGTCGCCGGATAGTACATGCATCGAGCCTAAGATGTAAGAAGGTTTTTCCAACCCGTTGCCGCTGATGCGGAAGATGAGCTGGGCGTTGGTTGTCACGATAGCTGCCATGAAAAGCAGTGGGGTTAAGATAAGTTTCTTGTTCATAGTTTGTTTATTTTTTGTCTTTACCTTTAGTATCTGTGTATTCTATACTGTCGTCTTTGACATATCGTCTGCCGTATTACAAAATTGTGCGCAAAGTTAATCATTTTCCACAAATTACAGGCTACTTGCCTTCTTAAATAAAGTGAAGAATACTATCTTGGCCTCATTAAATGAAGGAAGAAAGATTTTTTTTTGTAATTTTGCAGTCTAAATCTGAAAAGGATATGAAGAAAAGAATCTGGATGATGAGCTGTGCCGTGGCTCTGCTGACAGCAGGATGCACAGGCAGGCAGGCCGTGAGGGGCACGCTGGAGCAGCAGGAGGCCGAGGCGATGCCTACGAACGTAGCGCAGGCCCTGGAGCAGGCGACGAAGGTGAGCATGCACTCGGTGATGTACGACTCGGTGAACAGCATCAGCGTGTGGGGACTGGACAAGGCAGACCAGACACCCACAGAGGGCTTCGGCATGATGGTGATGAAAGGGGGGAAGAAGACAACGCTGCCCACCATACGCAACACTAGGGAGCCACTGGCTCGCTACGACGCAAAGACGGGCGACCTGTGGATTACCAGCAGCGAGATGGAGGGCACTGGGGTGCAAGTGGAACGACTATACAAGGTGAGATTCCACGACGACAGCACCGCCTACATAGCAGCGCAGATAGCACCCTACGACGTGCAGCAGGCGCTGGCACCACGACTGAGCTACACCACCGACGAACAGTTGCTGACACTCTATGCCGACGGAGAGCAGATAGCCACCATTAAGGACCAGATGACGGACAGCATGGGGGGATTTGACAACGAGAGCGCGGTGTGGATAGGCGAACAGCTGATGTTCGACATCGGCGGCGAGAGTCCGAAGGTAATCGTGGTGCCTGGGGTGAAATACACCACAGGACTGGTGCTGAACTACGAGCAGATGCCCACGCTGACGACGACGCTGACGCTGGCTGACGACGGCACCGTGAGTGCTGGCGACATCAAGAAACTGTACCTGCCCTACGTGGGCTCATACGTCGATGTGGAGAACAACGAGCCCTGCCTGGACATTACCTACAGACGACAGGACGGCAAGTATAACGTGGATATGAGCCTGTTTCGCATGACGACCTTCCTGGACGACGGCATCGGCACAGTCAGCGACGTAGGACTGGACTATACGGCGACTGACGGCGAGGGACTGCCCATTGGCGGACGCATCATCCTGCAGGGCGACACGCTGACGGTGACTTTCACCGACTCGCAATGGGACAGGATAAGAAACGGACAGAAGGTGAGCTTCGTAAAACAGTAAGCCCACGCATAACGACACAAAAA
>Ga0310786_10007244_pt1 | contig 14508 bp, 14 predicted proteins | sample AusTroGonzalo_MG_FD_203881 | JGI IMG/M metagenome (GOLD analysis project Ga0310786, IMG submission 203881) | Bovine rumen microbial communities from tropical cattle in Woodstock, Queensland, Australia - Gonzalo_03 (v2) (version 2) | ecosystem: Host-associated > Mammals > Digestive system >... | reverse complement strand
ACATCCCATGAATCTCCGCCTACGGCAGCATGGACTCTGTGGAAGTTGATTTCTTCGAACGGTTTCGCTCTTGAGATCGCATCAAGTCCGTCAGAATCCCTGAACGTAGGTACATAGTTTTTGAATTTGCCACGGAGTTCTGCTGCGTGTTCTGCTGTATCAAATCCGCTCTGAACATCTCGTTCGAGAAGGTCATCGAAATACTTGACTACGCTTTGCTGATATGCATCGATGGCAGGAATCAGTTCTCCGTCTGCTCCTTCTACGAGATCCTTTGCGTATCTCCCCTGAAGCGTTGCAAGTTCGCTCTCGACTTGTTCCCTAGCCATGCCGGTGAATCCGGTGCCGTCATCGATGCGCTCAAGTTCATGCTGAAGGAATGTATACCTTTCAAAGTCTTCGAGCTTCTGTTTGTTCTTGCGTCCTACCAGCCCGAACTTTTCGTAAAGCGTAAGGAATTCATCGTACACTTTGGATGCAGCTTCCGACCGGGACATACGCAATTTCTGCAATTTTGCAAATGCTCTGTCACGCAGTTTCGCATCATCAAAACTTCTGAAGACGGATTCCCAATCACCAAATGAATCCACGAATGCTCTGTTTGCTTTGGCAATGAACTTGCGCAGGCCCGTCTTCTGTTTCGTGACAGCCTTTGCCAGCTCCTGTTCTGCCTGCATGAGCGCCTTACGGGAAGCGTTGTTCTCGATAGCACTTGCTACTACCATTCTCTGCTGACGGAGTGCTTCTATTTCCTTGCGGATCGCACCGGCGTTGTCACCCGTGGCTTCTGCAAGTCTCCTCTGCGCATTTGCGATGTCATCGTCAATCTGCGCCAGGTCTTCCTTCATCGTGCCGAGTTTCTGCGCTTCGATGTCTGCTTTGGTCAGTTTCTCGCCCGCTTCGTTCGTGTCTTTTACGGTGAGTCCTACTTCGTCTGCATACTCGCCTTCTGCTTGGGCGAATTGGAAATTATTCCGTGCTTCCTTTTCGGCAGCAGCGGCTTCATCGTATGCTTTCTGTGCTTCGGCTTTCGCCTTCCGTGCTGTTTCTATCTCTGCCTGTGTCTGCGGAGAAATCTGTCCACCGTGTGCCTTCTTTGAGTTTTCACCATGAGCAAGTGCGCCGCGCAGAGCATCGTTTGCATTGTCTAGTTTTCCCCGCGCATCGACAAGTTCTTTATTTCTCTGTTCAAGTTCCTTCCGGGCTTTTACATTCTGCGGAGTCCTGCCGCTCTTCTGCGCTTTAAGGTCTTCGATGTGCTGCTCGAGTTCATCCACTTCGTCAGGATCAGAAAGTTTCTTCAGCGTTTCTTCCGACCTTGCGATTTCATCGTCAATTGCTTTGGTTGCGTTCTGTCCTGTGGTTTCTGTTGTTTCTTTTACGGTTGCTTCTGCTGCATCGTCAGCAAACGCAGCATTTGCTCTAGCCTTGCCTTCTTCGATGAGATTCTCGCCTTCACGGACGGCCGTCTCGTGTCCAAGCATCGTTCCGCTCGTTTTCTGTGCCTTGAGATTCGCTTTCACCCGTCCGCTGTATGTTCCGGCTTCCGTGTTGCGGAGCATCTCTTCCGTGTGGTCAAGCTGCTTTTGGAGATTCTGTTTTTTGCCCTGAAGATTGACATAAGCCTGCTGTCTGCCTTCGGTCTTCATGGCATCTTCAGTTTCCGCAATCTGTCTGCGGATATCGTTTGCCTTATCCTGAAGCCTGAACCGTTCTGCTTCCCTTGACCGTTCTGCGGATGCCGCTGCTCCGTCTGCGTGTTTCTGTGCAGCACGGCTTTTTTCAGCAGATTCTCTCGCCCTGTCCATTCGGGCATTATATGCTTTTGCCTGTGCTTCTTCTGTGTACTTGCCCTGTCCTCTTGACTTGTTTACTCCGAATCCGCCGGGAGCTTCGTTGTCCAAAGCGCCCTGTCTTGCCTTCTGAAGACGCGCTTCGCTTTCGGCAGATTTGATGTCTTCAAGCCCCTTGGCGGATACTTCGCCTGAAAGGCTGTCCGTGTTCTTTGCGGATTTTCTGACGGCAGCACGAACTTTGTCTAGTTGTTTGACTTCAGCATCCGTAATTGTTCCGGCCTTCTGCTTGCCTAACAACTCCGTAAGTTTCTTGACATTGGAAGATGCCTTCTTCATGGCCGCGCCTTCCAATGCCCCGCCTGCAGCACCCGTGAGTCCTGTGTTCAGGGCCATGTACTTGGCAAGTTCTTTCTTATTGATCTTGCCGTTCTCATCGGTAGCCATCTTGGCGGCATCCAGGGCATTCATCGGGGCTTCTGCGATCATCTCGCCCGCTCTGTTCTTGGCGAACTTCTTGCCGAGTCCTTTGCCCGTTGCTTTGGCTGCTCCCTTTGCTCCTGCCTGCGCGATTGCCCTTCCGGCAGCATTCGTCTTTGTAAGACCGAATCCGCCTATCTGTCCTGCGACATAACCGGCCATGTATGCCCCGGATTTTTTCGTTTCCTTGAGAGCTTTCTTTGCCTGCTTATCGTATTTTCCGACAGAACCGGTAATGACATCGGCGAATCCGCTCCCTTGCATTGCGCCGGTGACGAACTTGCCTTTTACCGCAGATTCTGCCGTCTTTGAACCGACCTTCTTGAGAAGCTTATCTCCGCCTACGTTCTTTAGGTATTTGTTGCCTTGCTTCCTGCCCATAGCCTGGGCTGTCTTCATCTGCTCAAATTCCTGGCGCGTGAGAGCATTGACGGATTTCAGTTTAGATCCGTCCTTCAGTTTCGTGGTAGTCTGCTTCTGCTCTGTGCCGAGATATGTCCTGTTTCTGCCCTTCAGATATGCCTGTTTGGCATCAGATTTGGCATCATAAGGTTTCTTCTTTGTTTTCGCTGCGAATTTGGTCGGCTTGTACGCAGAACCCGTAAAGGATTTGTACTGTTGCTTGATGTCCTTCTTGGACTTGACGGGAGATTTTGGAGATGACTTGGGAGAAGGCTTGTATGTCGATTCTTGCTTCGAGACTTTAGGCTGTTCTTTTTTCTTCTCCGCGGGCTTTGGCTGTTTGACTTTAGGTTTTTCGGTGGTTACTACTTTCTTTTTCTTTTGCTTTTCGCGGACCTTTTGCCCTTTCTTATAAGCCTTTTGAGCCTGCTCAAGCATTGTCTTTTTAGCCATGTCGCACCCCGCTTACTTGTTTTTAATTACGCCACGCCTTGCTCCAATTCCTGAAAGCGCCTGCTGCCAACGAATCCTCTCGTTCTGCGTCTTGGCTTTCTTGAGATTGGCCTGCACCGTTTTTTCTGCCTTCTTGAGAGCCTTCTTGGAATAGCCGCTGTACTTATTGATATAATAGTTGCTCCAATACTCCGTCTGCCTTTGGATCTCTGCTTGCTTCCGCTGATACTTCTGCTCTTCCGCGTCACGCTCTGCCTGATATTTGTTTTGGTAGTCTTCCCGCGCAGCCTGCCATCTTGCCTGGGCTGTGTTCTGAATGTACTCCTCTTTCTTGGAATCAATGTCCATTCTGTAATCACGCAGCCCCTGGTCGATGTTCTGATTAATCGCGTTCACGCTGTTGGAATAGTCCGTGTTGGCTGCGTTCGTTGCTTGTCCGTACATATTCGCTACACGCAGATTGGATGTCTCTGTTGCCCCGCCACGAATGCCTGCTGCGGCGAGATTCTGATTCATGTTTTTTTCGTTTTGCATCTTGCTGATGTACGCCTGGCGTAGTGCGTTCTGCTGGGCCTTCTGTGCTTCGCCAAGCTGTGTCGCACGATTCTTCTCCGCATCCTGCGCATACAACTGGTACTGTTTGTCATACGCCGAAGTATCTATGCCCTGACGATACTTCTTGTCATCGTATTCCGGTGGTTTGTAAGCCATGTGTGTCTCCTCATAAAAAAACCACCCTTGCGAGTGGTTAGTTTTGGTCGGCCATGATGTATCCTATGTCATAACCGACAGTTTCAAGTTGAATGTGTTTTCGATCCGCTTTGGAAAGTTCATCGTCTACATCCATGACATAACATTTTATAAATTCGGCAGATGCGATGTCTTCCTGCGCGATCAGTTCGTTGACCATTTCCTCATAGAGTGCCTTGGTCGCTTCTTCCCATTTTACCCACTTTTGGATTCCTTGCTATGTCCATGATGACTTTAGCATTTTCGTAATTGTTGTTATACATCTTGTTCATCTCCTTTCACCCTTATTGTAGCGAGAGATTTTCTACAATATGGATCATCAAAGATGAACAAAAGTATTACTAAAGTATCTTGCTGATCTTTGCCAATGCTTTTCTGTGCCTACGTTTTATCGTAGACTCACTATATCCAAGTATGTCACCGATCATTCTGAAATCATATCCGACAATGTAATGAAGCTCTAGAAGCTTTCTGTCTTCAGCTGTCAGCATAGCAGAATTGATCAGAGCCTTGAACGATGACACACTCGCAATATCTTTGATTTTTTTGCGTGTCTCTATGTGCTTTGTCATAGTGGTCTTCCGCAGGTCGGACAGCGTCTTTGCTTTGGTGCTTTGCTCTTTGCTTTTTTTAGCTTTGCAGAGTATGCTTTAGCTACAGCCTTGCCGACTTTTTTCGTATTTTTTGTGTTGTTTGACTTCTTGTCATTCCACTTCCGTGTAGTAGTGGTCGTTGTAGTCTGTGTCGCTGACATTACTGACTCCTATTCTCTGCTTCGTCATTGTACTGATCACCATTAACGATGTCGTTGTCTTCTCCGTCTACTGTCTGCGTGGTTGTTGTGGTCGTTGTCAGTTCCATGTGTGCTTCGTAATACAGAAAAGCACCGACAGTAGCAAGATTGACGCAAACGGAAATGATCAGAGCAATTAGGAGAAACCTCGCTTCTTTTCTCTTCAGTTCAACCATGTTGGTCAAGAGTTCTATAAGTGCTTTCGTTTCCATTATTTCTCCTTCAAACTGTCTATCCATTTCCATTGCGCTGCGGTGTCACGCTCAACATTCGTCATTCGCTCTATCAAAGCGTTATGCTTGTCCTGCTTTTGCTCCAGGCGATTTATGTCTTCTTTGATTTCCTTGATGGTCATCTCAAATTTGATGTCCTGGACCCTTTGCTGCTTTGCGCTTATGATAAGCTGCACGATAATAAGTGCAAGTGCCGGAATTGATGCAGTAATCAACGATGAAATAATTGTTGCGCTCATATCCTACTCCTTTGCTCTTAATACCTGGATGGTCTTTGGCTTGGACTGCGTGTTGTACCGCTTCGTGTCCTTTCTGATGACTCCAAAAAGATTGTGATGCGATGCTTCGCAGACTTTTCCGTCACCGAAGTAGAACATTGCGTGTTGCTTTCCGTTCGTTTTCTTATAACGGATGATGTCACCCGGTTTCAAAATACCGCTCGTGATTTTCTTGCCCTTGTGGACTATCTTGAATTTCTTTTCAGACTTCGGGAAAGCCGTCTTCACACCATGGAGCGCTTTGAAAGACTTGTCTACGCCTGCTTCTCTGACTACCGTGCTGACGAAATTTCCGCAGTCGCTCAACTCCGCTTTGTTGTCTGCCCATCCGTACTTTTTCATAGCCGTCTTGCAGGCTTTCTTGGGAGCGCCGGTCTTGTACTCGTACTTCTTTTTGGCTGTTCCGTACGCCCATGCCAACTCCTTGCACTTGTTCAGTATCTTCTGTGCATTCGTCAGTTTTGCCGTTGTTTTCTTTGCGGTCGATGTCTTTGTTGCCGTTGATGTTTTCTTCGCTGTAGCGGCTGTTTTGGGCTTCGTGGGGGCATATACTTTTGCCTTTGCATATGATGCCTTGCCGTAAACTCCGTCTGCCGTGAGCCCTTCAGAATATTGGAAGGATTCCAATGCACCGATGGTCGCATTTCCTGCTTTTCCGTCTGTTTCCAACTTCCAAGCAGGATGGTACCAATTGAGGAATTTCTGCAGGTTCGTTACATTGCTTCCCTTGGAGTCTTTCTTGATGGTCGGTGTCGGGATCGTGCCGGAATACTTGCCCGTAGGCTTAGCTACTTTCTGTGGTGCTACTTTGCATAACCAAATACGGGGGATAAGTCCTTTCATCGTTGTTTCGTAGCAATACCATCCGTCATGCTTTCTGCCACCACTATCAAAGGTGCGGAAGTAGTGCTTTCCGTTCTTGTGCTTGTAGCCGGTGACGGCAACATAGTGTCCCGATGAGGTCCAGGTCACTCCACCTTTCGTGCCTCTGCGGAACAGGAACACGCCGACATAGCCCTTGCTCATATAGTCAAAGACTTTGGTCATGCTTTCCACTCCGCGGACATCTTTTGCACCGAATGCTTTAAGACACGCCGGGATTCCGTTCCATGCCGTTCCCTGGTTCCGGATTGCAAAGTGATGTCTCTGCATGAACGAACCCGTGACAACGGGATTGATTGACCTATCTATCGCATAGAGGATGTTCGCACATGATGTGGGCCCACACGCTGCGGTAGCATATGTTGACGAACCGTTGTAGTTTTTCTTCCCCCAACGGCTGTCATACTGTCTGAATGTACCAAAACTCATTCGTCAATCACCCCCGTATCATCAAAGAAATCTTCTCCGTCATCGGGACGGTGTTTTTCGAGACGCATCATGCCCGTATGCTCTGACGCAACTTCTGTGAAGTCATTGTTGTAGTAGGTCACGCAGGCAACGATGACGAAATTCAAAATAATAGACACCACCTTATAGATGATGTCTACTGTGTGATTATGAAACCCCGTGAGGTCGGTTGCCATGAGTGCCGTGTTCAGCGATGTTGCTACCGCTAAAATAGTTCGTAATTTAGTTCCAAAATTCATTTTGTTCTCCAAAATAAAAAGCGAGGTTTCCCCCGCTCATAAGAGTATTAACTTATTCTGCATATCGCCATGTTCGCCCTTTTCGTATGCCGCCAGTCCGTATAGCATCAGCAACGTGACAATAGCCGATTGCCCTATCTGCCTCTTTCGCAGAAGCATAATATTCTTCCGTGCCATCTGGTAGCGTTGCAATTACGGGGCGTGATTTTGTGCTAACCATTCTTTGCGTTCTTGTCCCAAAATTAATATTTTCTGCTTGTGTTATCCATTCAAGGTTGTCAGCGTGGTTATTTGCCCTATTTTCATCAATATGATTCACAACGGGCAAATCGTTTGGATTTGGCACGAACGCTTCTGCCACAAGCCTATGGACTAACTTTGTGTGTCGAACACCATTCTTGAATAATGTTACATGGAGATAACCTGTTGTACCGCCAGACGGCTTGAGCATTTTGCGTATGCCGTTTACCTTGCCGTAATTGCTTACCATGTACCCGTCAAATCCATCAATCGGCTTCCAAATTTCTTTCATTGTTTTACCTCGCTTTCGTAAAACTCGCATATTATTTGCGGGGGAAACAGAGTGCGATTCTCTGCTTTCGGGAGCGACCCTATCCCCCACTACATTATATCACATATAGCGAACTCCTTGCGATTCTTTATTAAGTATTTCATTTATTCCACTTCCTCCGCAGGTTCTTCTTCAGTAGGTTCTTCTGTGACTTCTTCTTCTGGCTCAAACCATGATTCTACTTCGGCAAGGTCTTCCTCCGCGAGTTTGCCCTTTTCGTACCAATTGAGAGCGTACTCCATGACTTGGAAGTCGGGATAATGCCCTACCATGCCTTTGAGCGTTTTCATAATGTAATCGTGGATACTAAAAATAGCCATAAGTAATCTCCTTTCTATGATAATGCAAGTATTGCTACGCTTAATTCGTCTGTTTTCTTGTCAATATACCGCTGAATGTCAGCAACGTATCTTACTTCTACATCTCCGCTATCGCAGAACACATGGTTCTGACCAAGCAAGGTCTGCACCTGTTGCCCTGTCAGCGTGGTGGTAATTGGTGTGGCAAGTTCGTAGCAGAATTGCGCTCCGTTCATGGCGGTCTTGAATGCGTCCTTGTCGGTGTATGATGAGCATTTAATCCTAACCTGTCCGTTGTATGTGCCTATGGTATTGTCGGGATTGTTCTGAATGTCGGTTGTTGTGGTCACACCCTTCCAATCAAATCTATCAGAAAGTCCGAACATTGTACCCGATGAAATTGATTTCATACCCGACACATTAGCCCAAAAGTATTGGTAGTTTGCGGTGCTGACATAGGTATATGACAATGAGCCTAAATCAACAATAGCCTTGTTAATCGTAAGTTTACCGCTAACAGCATCAAGCGTACCACCGTATACGGTTGTTCCTAATGAGGTTGTGCAGGTTGCTGATGCGGAATCATAAGCGTGATAACTTGTGTCTGTTGATGGGTAGTTGATGCTTATATCGTTGTTGTATGTTGTGCCGTAATTGGCGTGCATACGAAAACGAATAGAATATGTTCCACTCGGTGTTGTTACTACTCTGTCTTTTATTGAATTAGTGCCATTAAGTCCGTTTTGGTCAAATCTGCCTATATATGTATCGTTCTCGTCATAGGCGAATAGATACATATTATTGTTTGCCGTGTTAAAATAATACTCTGTGTTCGGTCTTACCTTGATGTGGTTTTTCGCTCTTATGGTTGTATTATCGTTAGCGTTTGCACCTGTTGACGAATTGATAGAACCAACTTCCCAAGCCTCATCCCAAGCATTTACCCCTTCTACTGTCGCATTAACTTCCGACCATCCGCTTATGGGGCAGATATTTTCGTATGGTTGCCATGTGTCCGATTCACTTGCAAGGCGAATCATTGGCTTTACAACATAATTGTTAAGCGTATCACCTTGTCCCATACGAATACGAACATAAATATAGTCACCCTCTGTCACGGTAAATTGCGGGTCAATGTTGCTCCTTGCCGTATACGCACCACTTGTAGAATTGACATTTACACCTATAAATGTTTCTGTGCTAATTCCATCAATACCAGAAACAATATACGTTCCTGCGGGCAAATATAATTTGTTATCCTCTTTATTAGAACTTGTAATTGGTACTGTTGCATTTGAGGTCGGTGTACCATTTAATGTAATTGTTCCATCATCATTGTATGTAAATGTAGCAGTAAGTATCGTTCCCGTTGAACCTGCCGCCCTTAACGGCAATTTGTTTTTACCACTTCCCCCGATCCATGGCTTATCATATCCGTTTAGGTCTTGAACAGGGTCAATGCTTACAAGACATTTCTCAAGCGGGAAAATGGCTTGTCCGTCTGGGAATGATGCGATTGCTCCACTTGCCGTGTCTTTCGGCATGAGTTCTTCTATCGTAGAAGCAAGGATTCTGTCTTGGATTCCTTTTCCTACTGTGTCAGCAGAATAGGTATCATCTTCGTCAAAGCCAATATCGTCTGCATCCAATGTGATATCGCTTGTAAGCGCATATCCGTTTATTTCTCTTGATGTAGGCACAGCACCAACATCTGAATAGTCAAGCGTGACATCAGAAGACAATGCCTTGCCGTTTACCGTTCTTGTCTCAGGCACTCTGCTTGTGTCTGTCGGATGAACATGGTCGCCTTTTGCCCATGTTGTCTCCGAACCAACCGCCGCCGTTCCGTCCATTTTCGGAGTCGTGGTGGTAGGTTGCGGAGTCGTGACGAGAGCAACACCGCTCGTTGTAACTGACGCACCGTTCTGCTTTACATCCCTCACGCTTGTATGCGTTCTTGCCGTCCATGTGCTATACGAATCGCACACGACCTCGTAGCAGATGTTTTCGTGGGTGTATGAGAACACATAGGACGAATTGCTGAACATGATAAGCGGATAGTAGTTGTTGTTGTACAACGCAACTACATATTTCCCGGCAGAAATTGCAGAACCGATCTCCGCATATGTGGTGGAGTTGTATTCTGCGATATAGGTGTTTATATCACCCGTTTCTCCTTTGTCCCCTTTTGGGATGGTGAAGTCAAAGACCGCATTATGCGTATCTCCGCTATTGGTGACGGATGCGCTTGTTCCCGCCGCTCCCGTTGTTGTGGAACCTACAGTTACGGTTGCCGCATTACCCGTATCACCCTTGTCCCCTTGGTCACCTTTATCCCCTTTCAGTCCTCTCATGCCGACTACAAAACCGGTGAGTGATTGACCAAAATTGTTGATAGATCCTATAAGTGCCATTTACTCACCTTCTTTCGCAGCTTCGCCCCATACTCTGAAGGTAGGAGTGATCGTGTCAGTTTTGCCGATGATGGTATCCGCTCCCGTAGTAGTAAGAATCTGCACATCGTACACATAGTCTGTGAACTTGAACTTCTCTGCTCCGTTGTCAAGCCAATCTTCCGTAGTAATCGTGATAGTCCAAAACTCATCGCAATCACGCATATAATACGTTTCGTCTGAATCGTATGCGTCTTCTGCCGTGCATTGTGTGTATATGCCGCCGGATTCCGTGTAGTACCATGTCGGATGAGCATTGTATGTTTCCCCGTCAATGCTGACCTCTTTGTAGGCTTCCACACCATCGTATTCGTTCGTGATCTCAAAGAGCGGTTCTGCGCCCCATTTCTTCGCTACGGCAAAGGTGAGTCTGTCTGTAGTCTCTGACGGATTCCACAGATTCCCGTCCTTGTCTACCGCAGCAAATACAATGGAAGCAGAATCTCCCCTTGTCATTTCTATTAAGAATGTATCTGTGTTTATCGCTAACATTTAATTCTCCTTATTTGATTCTGTGCCATCTGTTTACAACGATGTACGGTGGCATATTCGCTCCAATCTCTGCATCTTCCGTACCTGCGTATTCCGTGTCATGCGTTGGTACTGTATGCTTATGCGCTCCACCCTGGATGATGCCCGTTGCCGTTTCTGTGCCACTTGAGCCGAATCTCCATCCCGTTGAACCGCTCCCAAGCGTAGCACCGTAGCCTTTAAGCGTATGGTTCGTATGCGCCCCGCTTGAATCTATCTCAACTTCGTCAACGCTATGGCAATGGTACGGCACGATAGCATCAGCAGAGCCGCCCGTGTCACCGATTCCGTAATTGTCACCCGATGACACATGGACATTCCCTTCTGACTCTAATTCCCATTTGCCGCCCCATGCCGTGTTTGGATTGAACGATTTGTCGCTCGTTTCGTAGTACGAGCCTACGGGGTAGAACATATCTATCAGCGAGTCTAGTTTCTTTTCTAGTTGTGGCAGAACTGTTCTGTAGTCCTCTCTATTGAATATGGCCATGTTCTACCTCATTTCTTTGCGTACGATCCGACCGTGTAGCATTTAATGATCTCGTCCACACCGAATGAATCGTTATATGAATCGTTCTCACAGATGATTTGAAGTCTCTTGTACTTCTTCACTTTCTTCCGCATATAGTAGTTAAACGGAAGGATGTGTTCGCCCTGGCTCGTTTCGCCTACAAAGATGGCATCTTTTTCGTCCGGTTTTACATACACCTTGACTCCGCTGCTCGTGCTTGGAAGGAGTGCAACAAGACTCCCTTTCTTCTGCAACTTCTTGTAGTAGTTCGCAGCTCCATCATCGTCTGCAATGGTACTCCATGTCGCATGGATCGGGACTCCGTTTGAAAGCGTTGCCACATTCTCCTCGATACCGGTCACAGTATAGTATCCGCCATCATAGGTTATGACTTCGTTCAATACTGTATCGTGTTCCGTATAGTAAGTGAATGTGATCGTGTATGTCGCTTCATCTCCAACTTGTACTGTGTCAATGCCGATGAAGTATGCCTGGTTCGCCGTGATCGCCACGCCCGATGATGTGTCCGTGAATGCGACATTACCATCGTAGAACTGTTTGCCGTTGATGGATACGGAAAACTCTATGTTCGTTACTGTTCCCGGTTTCCACAGATGCCCTTCAGCGTCAATCGTCTTGCCACTTATGAACTCTGTCTGCAGGGCATTCGTCCATTCTGCGCTTTCCGTCTGTTCTTCGTTTGACATAACGATGGCATCGGCAGACACCTGCATACCTACGGGTGCTGAAAGCGAATAGAGCGAAACATCATCTACTGTATAGTCATCCACATAGATTGGATCTTCATCCCGGAATCTGCACAGATTGCCCTTGTTGTCTATGAACCACAAGTGTCCATCCTTTATCGCAAAGCACTTCGCCGGAACATTCTCTAGATAATATGCTTCGTACTGCAGATTGGTCTTGGTGTTCTCCCAGGATGTCTTCTGCGCTCCGTCAAGGACATAGCAATGATTGTTGATGCCAAGCCAATACATTCCGTCATACACAAAAGAGAATGCGGTTTCTATGCCCGGTTCAGCTACGAGCGGTTTGTTCACATAGTAACTTCTGTTCCGTATTTTCCGCTCATCGTCTTCGCCCGGTTCAATGCCCATGACTCCTTCGGGTGATAGGAACAACGGCTCATCGTTCAAAATGTTGAACGCTCCGTTTGATACCGCACCGACTCCGTTTACGGATTGTTTTACCGCATATGTTGTGATGTCTTCAAACGATGTTGCGTATGCGAGATAGATAGAAGTTTCTTTCCCAGAGCCTTGCTTTACGATGCCAAGATATTCGCCTACACGGATAAGGCCCATGATCTTCTTGTCTGTAGCACCGACCTCAATGTAATTTGTGTCGGGGAAATATGTTGGATCTGTCGCTGCCGAATACCATACTCTTGACGAATAGTTTTCGTACGATGATGCCGTAAGAAAGACCTGATTGATGATGCCGTTTCCAAATACGAGCGCACGGGATGTTGCAAAGAACGCAGATGTTCCCGGATTGTCAGCAGCATTGTACTGTATGGATGTATAGACTACACGGACATTGAATGTCTTGCGCTCTTTCACGATTGTGTAGTGCATCCTTTGGTTGCCGTTTATAACGCTACTGTATGATTCCGTTGTGGTTGTCTTGATGTCTGCGTCATATGCTTTCCACAAATTGGCCGACCGTGGGATAACATTCACGCTATTGCCGTATGACACGAAGTTCTTGGCGAGATTTTCGTTATCGTTCTTCCACTCGCCCTCTGCATACACATCGGCACGGACATATGTTTCTACCGGACTCCTTGGATTGACAAGGCTATACCACAGACTCGTAAGGGCTGAATACGATACTGTTACGGATTCTTCCCCAACATCTACCCAATTGCCGTTATGCAGGGACTGCCTTTGCGTGTGGTGCGTTTCTTTGTAAACATCAACAGACTTGGTCGGAAGTTCAATCTGCTCCGTAGTCTCGTTTGAGCCGATAGGAATGTATGTGATTCGGACATTGTCTTCCGTTGCTGCCGCAGGTGCGTTCGTGAATGTGATAGCACCATTGTTTGGCTGCGCCGTCCAATCGTCTGTTACTTCCCATTCGCCGGTCACGCCGTTCATCAGATACACATTCAGGATGCTTGTGGCGTAATATGTTCCGCTGATTTCTTCCCTGGTGTATCCTGACGGGACCTCGAATGTCTTCGTAGAGCCGTCACCCATGTACTGAATGCTTCTGTATCTTGTGAGCATATTCACGCTCTCGTTGATCTCGCCCACTCCGCTAGGTGAGCATCCATACAAGAGCAAAGGAATCTTTGGTTCTACTTCTTTCAGGTCACTTCCGTCAAACATGAACATCGTCATGCCCACGAACAGATAGTATCCGGCATCTCCACCACCTTCAAAGAAGAATGACTTTGTGTAGTCAATTCCTGCATCTCCGCTAGGTGGAAATGATTCCGTGATGTTGGAATCGTTCAGAAGTTGCGTCCAATGTCCTATCGTAAACGCTTCGGGAACCGTGATCGCCGTTGAACATTCATAGAATGTCTTGGTTGCGAGTCCGTCTTCCGTCCATCTGTAGCAGATGTCTCCTACCGCATATGTTGCAGTAAGCGTTCTGTACGGACGAATCCACGGAACATAGGTGTCCATGTACATGAGCGTGTCGCTATAGAAGAACAGACCGATGGATGTGTATAGTGCTAACCAATCCTCACCGCCAAGTTCAAAGTAGTCAACCTTGTACTGTTCTACTGTTGTTGGCGAGATCCCGGCAGCTTCGCAGAAATCTTCCGATGTGAACTCAATCTTCCATCCGTTTCTCTTGTATGGTCTGCCGTCAAGATTAGGGAGCATATTTACTCCACCAGGGCTTCTTTTTTTCCACACATTGGACGGATCGTTAGTCTTGTCTACGCCCCTGAAATTATCATACACAGTTGTGTGGACCTTTGGTTCGCTAGGTACAGAAATTGCCATTAGATACCACCCCACTCTGTTACGATACCCATGCTTGGTTTCAGGTCATCCTGCAGGACATCAGATTCTTCTGTCTCGTACATATTGTAGTATTGTGATGCTTTGGTAACATCGTCATCAAGCCACAGATAATATGATGCGAGGAGAGGAATGAGATGATGGACCTTCAGAGGGAGTTCAGGCACGAACGTGTCTTCCGTGTTTTCGTCTACCCTGGTGCATTCTCTGTTGTAGTAGATGCGGATGCTCCCGGCATGGCCTGCAGGATCAATTGAAATGCGATGCCCCGACTTTATCTTGTAATCACCAAAGTCCTGGAACATATCTTTCCCGTCTTTTTCGAACATGACCGGCGTATCCTTCGCAAGCTGAAGGAATCCCGGCAGCG
>Ga0310786_10007242_pt1 | contig 14511 bp, 14 predicted proteins | sample AusTroGonzalo_MG_FD_203881 | JGI IMG/M metagenome (GOLD analysis project Ga0310786, IMG submission 203881) | Bovine rumen microbial communities from tropical cattle in Woodstock, Queensland, Australia - Gonzalo_03 (v2) (version 2) | ecosystem: Host-associated > Mammals > Digestive system >... | reverse complement strand
AATTTGGTAATATTTATAAATGTATCTTCTTAGATAAAATATACCTTAAATCACGTATTTAGCACCTTTTGCAATATCAGACTCTATGCATCAGAATTTTATCAACTATGTTTTCAACTTTTTGTTCAAAACATCAGTTATATTCCAAACCACTATTAAACGACCTAAATATATGAATTTATGAAAAGACGACTGAAAATGTTAAGACAAATCAAAACCACCCTTTTCAGGGTGGTTTTTAAAGGTATAAATTTTTATTTTCTTGGTCTGTTGCTGTTTACACTTCTGCTACCGTTATGTGACCTGACATAAGAACTGTTATTGTTCATCCTCTGAGCATCTGTTCTCTTATCGATCTGTACAATATTTCTCGATGGAACAATAAACTTGTTATACTTCTTATTATCCTTTGCATCGTTGAGAATAAATCCAAGCATATTTGCTTCAAAGAATTCTATTCTGCTTATTGCAGCATCAATCTCTGAAGTCGATGTTTCATTATATCTGACAACCATGACCATACCCGAAACCTTTTTTGCGATCTCAACAGAGTCAGTGAAAAAGTTAACGGCAGGTGTATCGATTATGATATAATTATACTTTTCCTCAAGCATTTCGATTATCCTGTCCATATTTTCGGATGCCACCAGCTCGGATGGATTTGCTACAGCATCACCCGCAGTAATAATATCGAGCTTATCCATAAATGTTTTCTTTATGTATCTGTCAATATTAGATACATCGGTCAGTGCGTTTGCAAGACCTCTTTTCTCATTGGTGCGGAATATCTCGTGCTGAACAGGATTTCTGAGATCGGCATCTATAAGGAGTACCTTATTTCCGCCCTGAGCAAGTGTTATTGCAATATTAGCAGTAGTGATCGATTTGCCTTCAAAGGGCTCTGCTGATGAAACAGATATTACTTTCTTTTCAAACGACGAAAGTGAGTATATTATACTTGTACGAATAGCCTTATAGCTTTCAACTACCGTGAAAGGAACATTTTTATCAAACAGGCTAACCAATCCACCCTTTTTCTTGCTCTTGAAATGACCGATCTCGCCAATAACTGCCTTGTCATATCTGTTTCCGAGAGCGTTTACATCTCTTACTGAATCATCAAGGAAATCAAGCAGGAATATAAGGAGAAGTCCGAAAAGTACCGCTGCTACAGCTCCGAGAGCTGTATTTTTTATCTTGTTAGGCGATACAGGAACATCATTGTACTTTGCCCATGCCATATACTGTGCCTTGCTTCCGCTGCCGATAGCGTCCTGAAGGTACTTATTCGAGTAAACTGCAAAATAATTACATATTGCTACAGATACCTCAGGATCCTTAGTGATAGCCTGAAGCTTCAGAACAAGAGTATCCGGAACACTTTCGATGAATATAGTGCTGCGAAGCTCATCGGCAGGTATATTCTCATCTTCGGTAACAGTAAAAACTTTACTTATGATATCATAACCAAATCTTGTAACGAGCTCATGTCCCATATCATGCATTACAACATCATCATTAAGGACCTCTATATATGTATTTGTAAGCTGTTTAAGGTTATTTACGTCACTTCTGCTGTCGTTTGCAGTGGCATTTCCGTTATTAAGCAGCGGCGAATCCCCCTGAACATACAAATTCATATGTGCTTCGTACTTAGGCGATAAGATATATTTGGATATGCAGAATGCAATTATGCCTCCGCATATAGCAAACAGTATCAACAGCCATAATCTTCTGAAAATCAGAGAAAAAATCTCTTTAAAGTTTATTACGCTTCTTTCATCATTCTTCATGGTTTCAGCCTTTCTAAAAATGATCTTTTTTTCGCTTTTAAATACATTTAGTCAGCTTTTCTCAAGCTAAGGATTATGTCACATATTCTATCAACGATCTCTTCACTGAGATCAGCGTACAGTGGAAGCGTGAGTACACGCTTGCTTATATGCAGTGCAACAGGTGTTTCATTAACATCATACTTGCCGTGGAAGCATTCAAAAGTATTGGAAATTGGATAGAAATACTTTCTTGCATTAATACCATTATCAGCAAGTGCCTTGAAGACCTCGTTTCGTGTTGCACCAAAAAGCTTCTCATCGAATACAACCGGGAAATAACCGTAATTTGGTTTAACGTCCTTCTGCGGTTCACAGAGAATTATACCCTCAATATTTTCAAGATGGCTTCTGTAACGCTCGGTGACCTTACGTCTTTTCTCTATCTCATCATCAATATGTCTGAGATTACATATACCCATTGCAGCCTGAAATTCGTTCATTTTTGCATTTCCGCCAATATATGCAACATCTTCGGGACCATGTATGCCAAAATTCTTCATATCATTAAGCTTCTGAACAAGACTGTCATCGCTGAAGCACAGCGCACCGCCTTCAATAGTGTTGAAAACCTTTGTTGCATGGAAGCTGAGCATAGAAGCATCGCCGAAGCTTACAGCACTTACTCCCTTATATGTTACGCCAAAAGCATGAGCCGCATCATATATTACCTTTAGATCATATTTATCAGCAATCTTCTGTATCTTCTCTACGTCACAGATATTTCCGTAAACGTGAACAGGCAGGATAGCACAGGTATTATCTGTGATAAGTCTTTCGATCAAATCAGTATTTATTGTATAATCCTTGTCATTGATATCGCAGAATACAGGATTAAGTCCGTTTCTGACGATAGCATGAGTAGTTGATGCAAAAGTGAACGGAGATGTTATGACCTCACCGTGCTTTGGCAAATTCATTGCAGCAAGTACATTTTCAAGTGCAAGATGACCGTTAGTGTACAGCGTAACATGAGGAACATCAAATTTTTCTTCAAGGGCTTTTTGCAGCTGCATATGCTTTTCGCCCATATTTGTAAGCCAATGGCTATCCCACATACCTTTTATTTCATTGCAGTACTCCTCAAAATCAGGCATTGAGGATCTGGTAACTAAAATATTATCATTCATTTTCTTTTAACTCCATATATTCTTCTTTAAGGATAGAATAAATATACATATCTGTATATTCACCCTGCTTGAATACGGCTTTTCTTCTTGTACCCTCTTTTTTAAAGCCGCATTTTTCATAAAGCTTTGCAGAAATTGGATTTGTTGCCAGACATTCAAGCTCTATTCTGTGAAGATTAAGATTATTAAATGCGTGATCAAGCATTTCTCTGACAGCAAAGGTACCGATACCCTTGCCGCGATGTTCAATTCTGCCGATCATTAAATGAAGTACGGCACACTGATTTAACTGATCTATATTTGTAAGATTTATAAGCCCGTATAATACATCATTTTCGTCTACAACAGAACACCTTACATTTGTGGAGCGCGATCTCATATAATTCTCAAACCATTCCTCATCAACTTTAAGGTTGATAAATCTAAACGGAGCACCAAGATGGCTTATAAGCTCGGGCTCGTTTCTCCATGAATTGATCTCAGCAAGATCACGGCTTTCCAATTCGCGAAGTTTATACACTTTTTATCGCCTCTATAACATAATTTATCTCATCATATGAATACCTCTGATCACATGGCAAAGGAACAATATTCACCGCAAGATCATACTCAATATCTGTTTTTTTGCACGTATCGAGCACATTCGGCCATAGTGTAGGGGTATATATCTTCATATTCCTGAGTTTTTCTCTGATGATCATGCCGTTCTCAACATAAAGAGGATACATGAATGCCCCCTTTGGTATATTAAGCTCAAGCATATTGACAGAAGCCAGCTTGTCATGATAAAGCCGAAAATTATCTGTTCTTCTCTTTTCTATAAAATCATAGTCGATACCATGAAGGATATTTTCTGTAAGCTTTGACATTCTTTTCAGCGGTTCATCAAAAAACAAATCATTATTTGCGGCATATTCACCATAAAATGCAGATGCTTCCTTCTCAAATCTGCCCACAAGGAAATTGATCCTTCCATATGATTGATCTATCGGCAGTTCCCTGTCTATCTCAGAATTTGTAAATAATATCGCACCATCAGATACTCCGAAAAACTTTCGGCAGGTATAAAGTGTATCTATGCCTGCTAAAGGTCCTTGAAAATATGCCTGCGCATTGTCAATAATGATCCTGTTATGTTTTTTCTTCAGAGAAAGGATATATTCATCTGAAAGCTGTCCGTAAAAATTAACTGCATACAGCCATTCATTTTCATCAAGGACAATATCTTCCATTTTCAGGTCTTTTCCTATAGAATAATATCTTACCTCTAAATCATATTTTCTGAGCACCTCATCATTTGAATCGCACATCATTTTAGGAAAGCATATTTTTTTGATATTCCTGCTCTCAATAAGATATGCAAAAGCATTTCTGCCGCAGTTCAGCTTTATACCGTCATCATACAGCATATCCGAATGAAAGGTCTCAAATTCAATGTATCCGCCTATTTCTTCCATATATGTTTTTATTTTCAATCCTCAAATTCAAATATCACCCAATCGCTTGAATGTGACATTACTTTGTCAAGCTCTTCACGAGTGTCAAATCTCATAAACAGATCACCCAATGTCATGTTTGCTCCTGTGAATGGCTTAACAACATCGCCGGGCTTTGCAGTTATCATAGAATATTTTACATATTTTTTCTCGATATCCGGATCAATTGTGAGAGACTTCAGGATACGGTCACTTTCAGTATCAGAATGAATGTCAAACTGAACCCAGTGTCCATCGCATCTGCTCTCTTCTATCTTAGTAAGAGGAAGTCCTACTGCCTTTCTTATCTCATTTTCGATAAGATCAGCATTTTCACCGTATGCCATGTTCTGTATCTCTGCTATACGGCATCCGCCTCCTCGCGGAGATACCTCCATGATGTAAGGCTTACCGTTTGCGCCAATACAAACCTCTATATTGTATATTCCTGTTTTCATGTTAAGAACATCCATGAGTCTCTGAAGATCTTCATGCAGTGCCTTATCATCAGAAGAAGCCATAGTACACGGCCATATCAGCATAGCAGGAGTATAGGGATTAACAGCCTTCTTGTCAAAAAGCTGATCTGCAAAAGGTCCGAATACAATTTTTCCGTCTACCGTGAAAAAGTCTCCATCGGAGTGGAAGCCCTTGAATGTAATAAAATCCTCGATAATAAACTGTCCGTTATGTCCAGCGTCAAGAGCAATATCAATCGCCTCTGAAAGATTAGCCGGATCATCTACCCTTGTAACGCCCTTGCTTCCTGCAGAGTCAACAGGCTTTACGATAACAGGCCAGTCAAAAAAATCAATATCATCGAACGGAGCTTTCTTATCGTCATAGCTCTTTGAATGTGGACAATTAAATCCGTTGTCAGTAAGGAATTTACGGAAAAGTCCCTTATCCTGTAATATTCTTACGGATTCATAAGGTCCCTGAAACGGAAGTCCCATTTTTTCTGCTGTATATGCTGCCGAAACAACTCCCGGGTCGCAGGCAAAAGATATTATACCGTCTATTTCATGCTTTTTGGCAGCTTCAAGAACATCTTCCTTATCCATAACGCTTACATTGCAGTATTCATCAGAATACTTGTGAGCTATATTATCGGGAAGATAATCGCAGGTAATAACATAGCAGCCAAGCTGATGAGCCTTTTCAATAACGGGGATTATAAAAGCCGAGCCGCCCAATATCATAAGTTTTTTCATACTTTTTTATCCTTCTTTCGGTTTAAAAGACTTTTTATTACATCTATCAGATATTCATAGCTGTCAATATGCATAAGCTTTGAACAAAGAATGTATACAATCACACCTAATGGTACCTGAATTACTAACATAAGAATGTAGTGGATATCTATAAGATTTATAAGATACACAACTGCACCCATGATCGCAGATGCTATCATCTGTGGGATCATATCACGTACCTGCTCTAAATAGCTGTAATTAAGCAGTTTTTTATTAGGCCATGCATTTATGATCTGGCTTATTACAGACGACACAAGCACACCATATACCATAGCCTTGACAGATATGAACATTGTTGCAAGTATTGCCGCAAAATCAACAAATTTCTTTACTATTTCAAGCTTCAGATATGTATCGCTTCTTCCTATTGCCTTTATTGCATTAAGATTTGCTGTATGTATCGGCATAAATGCGTATGATATGCAAAGTATCCTCAGATAAGGAACTATCGGAAGCCAGTCAGGCGTCAGTACTATTCTGACAACAGGTGCTGCACATACCATAATGCCTACCATAAAGGGCATCATCAGGAAAGTACCTATCTTTATTGAGCGTCTTGTCATGCTTTTGACATTCTCACGTGAATCCTGCACCTTCGCCATAGACGGGAGCAATACACTGTCCAGTGAAGAATTAAGGATACTCGTTATAAACTGAGGGAAATATTCACCGTAGGTATAAAAGGCAAGGCTTTCATCGGAGTATTTCTTGCCTATTATAAGATTTCTCAGCTTGAGATATATTACTTCCATAAGTGAGGAAGCAAAAAGCTTCCAGCCATAGGAATAAAGATATTTAAGACGCTGGAACGAGAAGCACCTCTTCGGACGCCATTTTACAGTGAGCCAGAGTATCATGGTGTCAACTGTAACATTGACTAAGTTCTGGGCTACTATTGCCCATAAACCAAAGCCTGTATACGCCATTGTAATACCAACAACAGCAGCAATGACAGTACCGATCAATGTTGCAAAAAAGAAGCGTTTGAACATCATATTCCTGCTGACATACGCCTGCTGAACATTCTTCATGCCCGAAACTACCAATACAAGGCTCATTACCCTGATAATAGGTGTCAGCTCAGGCTTTTCGTAAAAATAAGCAATAAAAGGGGCTGCCAAAAACATCAGCAGATACGCAATACCGCATATCAGACAGTTAAAATAGAAAACGCTGGAAAAATCAAGATCGTCAGCATCTTTCTTTTGTATAAGCGCATTACCCAGTCCGCTTTCGATAAATATCTGCAATACCTCTATAAAGACCAGAATAAGTCCTATAGTACCCATGAGCTTCGGAGCGAGCATCTTCGCAAGAACGATCTGTACGATAAATTGTACCATTTTTGCTCCGAAACGTTCTCCGAGTCTCCAGAAAAGATTTTTTACAACTGTATCTCTGCTCATCTGCTGCGCACCGCCCGAACTTTTTCTTTTATCCTTCTGACTGCTTTAAAAGATGCCGTCCTGAACAATGCAGCAATACATCTCGGTGATCTTAGAAGAGAAGCATAATTCTTTTCCATTACCATTATCTTTGCCTTTTCACGGGCAACAGCCTTTTTAATGACAGGAGAATACTTATGCTTTGTAAACTCATCTATTGATCTGAAGCCTGTGATAATGTTCTTATGCTGAGTTATTCTTTTCGTATTGTCAGAGTTCATCACCGATGACCACGAACCGACAGAATTAAGTCTGTAGCTTGACATAACTCTCGGTATGTAGTGAATGTAGCCTATGGAAGCAAAATACAACGCCATAGGATAATCTCCGATACCTTCCATTTCAAAAGCAGGATTTTTCCTCTTCATCGTATCATTTCTCCACATGAATGAGCTGAAGTGAAAATATGCCGCGGGCTCGGAAAGCGCAATATCTTCAAAGGAATAATTCTTTCCCTTACGTGCTGTATTAAAGGTCATACCAGCAGATCTGCCGTCCTCAAATATTCTTTCAGTATCATGTACACACAGGCTGCAATCAGGATGCTTTTCCATATAATCTGCCTGAAGCTGTAGCTTATGCGGATCAGTCCAGTAGTCATCACCCTCACACACCGCTATGTACTTTCCTTCAAGCTTTGGGAAGATGTATTCATCCTCGATGTCTATCCCCTTCTGATATTTATTGTCCTCCTGTAAAATTGCCTCAAAAATATCCGGATACTTTTCCATATATTCCCTTATAATGCTTTGAGTATTATCTGTTGAAGCATCATCATGTACAAGGACCTTAAATTTGAAAGTAGTTTTTTGCTTAACAAAACCTTCTAAGGTTTTTCTTATATATTTCTCATGGTTATAGGCAAGACAGAATACCGTCACCAAACAATTATGCACTTTTATTCTCCTCAATTTCTAATTCATCATTATATTCGTTAATACTGTCGTCCAGACAGCAGACATTTGCAAGCAAAATTATCATCCAGAAAGATGCCTGACGATGATTTACAAGAGTAAACGCTTCAAGGAATATAGCACAGTAGATCGGCACGACCTCGAGCTTTATATGCCTTACATTCGAGTATATCCATGCAATAAGTATACAAAAAGGCAGGACACCGTAATAATAGCATAATGAGATCCATGTTGAATGCATCTCCTCCTGATGTCCGTATCTCGGGAATTGGAAGCCTTCTCCATAACCGAAAAGGAAATATTCGGGATGTTCCTGAGCTACATTCAGAGCACGGTCATTGATAAAATTCTGAAGTACAGAATTATTATTGTTCAGTTTATCCGAAACACGGAAATGATCCCAGTCAATACGGATTACATCCAGCATAATCAGCGTTATCAATGCTCCTATGCCGATAATGACAAGAAATAATACAGAATAAGGCATCCCGCCCTTTTCCATATATCTTTTCAGCATTATCATACAGTCAAGTGATACCAGTATTAAAAGTGCGAAAAGCATACCGCTTGAAGATGTCTGTAAAATAAGCAATGCAGCTACAAGGACATACAGATACTTGAATTTATCCTTCAGAAGGAAGAGTATGGCTAATGTGGAGATCACAGCAAATCCAAGCTGATTAGGATCAGTGTATGTACCCATATATCTGTATGTGCCCTCCCAGTAACTTCCTTTGTGAAGCAGGAATATAGCCAGCTGGACAAGCAAATTCATTTTACATACTATCGCCAGTGCTTTCAGCCACGGCTTATTATACATAAAGTGCCTGAAGCAGAGTATTACTATATAATTGAATATATAATAAAGGCATGATTTTACAAAAAATGAAGATTGAAATATCAAAAAATATATACCATTTATGATTATAACACACAGAAGGAATGCCCCGAATATGTAATCATCATTCCTCAGGCCTTTTTTTCTCTCATATACCAGAAAGGCAAAGGAGATCAGCAGGAAGAAATCTCCCGGCTGAAGAGTACCACTATCAAAAAGATAAAACGGCTTTAATAGAAAATATATCAGAAAGCAAACCGATGATATGCTAAATGATACATCTTTATCTGCTCTGGTCATAATAATAATTCCTTACAATAAAACATCTTTATAGATCTTTTCCCATTCATCTATTACGATGCTGAGATCATACATTTTTACGGACTCAAGATTTAAAGCTCCCATAGCCTTTCTGTCCGAACCCATACATTTTTTTATACCATCTGCAAATTCTTTAGGCGAGCTTGGTGAGCAAAGATAACCGCCGCCTTTTTTTACAAGGTCGGTGTTGCCTCTTATTTTAGATACAACACAAGGAAGTCCGCAAGCCATAGCCTCCATAAGTGAACGGGACAAGCCTTCTCTGAAAGAAGGCATCACAAAAATATCAGAAGCAGCCAAAAGATCCTTGATATCGTTTCTGTAGCCGAGAAAATGGATATTCTTATCCAGACCATGCTCAGAAGCAAAGCTTCTTATAGAAGCCTCTTCCTGACCGACACCACACAGATAATAATGAAGCTGCTTATTCTTTATCTCTGCCATAGCCTGTGCAATAACGATGTTGTTCTTATTCCTGTTGAGCTCTCCGACAGAAATAACAGCAATATCGTCAGAAGCAAGTCCAAGCTCTGTCCTTTTTTCATTCCTGTTTTTCCATACGTCATCATATACCGAAAGATCAATTCCAACACCATGGACATAGCGCAGCTTACCGCCCTTTTTCAGCTTGAAAGCCTTTGCAGCTTCAAGGTCCTCATTATTTATCGTAACAAGAACATCTGTACATTTAGCAAAATGCTTTTCTATATTATAGAAAAGTGTGCGGTTTATAAAAGGAGCACCTTTATAAAAATGAAATCCATGTGCCTGATAAATGACCTTTTTCACACCTAATTTTTTAGCAGCGATCCTTCCGACAATTCCGCCGATAGGTGTATTACAGTGTATCAGGTCGAATTTTTCCCGCTCCATTATGGCTTTTATCTGACGATAAGCCTTATAGTTCCGAGGATCGTATGGAGCACGAATAAAATCGACCTGATAGATCTTTATACCGTATTTTTTTTCATCAGCTTTTCTTGCCGCATCATCCGCATATCCCCAGTTTCCTGCTATGGAAAACTCGATACCAAGCTTCTGAGCAGCGATCATTGCGGAATAGGAGAAATTATTTACCTTTTCCGTCATATTGAGAATATAAAGCATTTTTACTGACATATTATCCTCCGAATCTGTATTCATTCATTTTTCTTCCCTCAGAGGAAAAATAAGTTCTTGCAAGCTTAAAGCCGTTCTTTACATAAAATCTGTTTACATCATCATTATTGACCGCATCAGTTTCAAGATTTATGTATGCGTATTTTTCAAAATCCACCATACCTTTAAGGTGGTCAATGAGCCTTGTACCTATTCCCTGCTTGCCCATTTTCGGATCAACGCATATAGATGCGAGTTCAACATAATTTTCGCTTTTCACTACCGAATCACTCTTTTTAAAAGCACCAAGAAGCCTTTTTATAAATGAAGGATGTCTGATAGCTGCTCCCATGGAACAAAATGCAAATCTGAACAGATGATGCTTTATCAGTCCCTTGTAGAAATTCGGATAATCATAGGAATAAGCAATGAACCCTGCAAGTCTGCCATCGTCCACAGCAACTATGATACCAGATCTTTCATCATCAAGATAACCTTTATACAAAGCATCAAGAAAGCCCACACCAAGCTGTGTGAGGAAAAAATCAGGAAAAGCACGGGTATGAAGCCGTGACAGTTTTCTTACCTTCTCCTTTTCCGATGCTGACATATTTCTGATGGTAACCATCCGACAAACTCCTCAATCGTATTCTTTTCCTAAAACAGCCAGAACTGTTCTGAGCATGGTCAAAAGTTCACGGAAAAATGAAAAACGCTCAATAGAATTAAGATTCCAGATCATTTTTCCCGGAAGTACCTGCTCAATGTAAGTCTTATCAACGTCCTCTGAAGCACTCAAAAGCTTATATTCATCCTTATATCGTATAGATGCTTCGCTGGTTATTCCCGCGGGCATAAGCAGAGTAGCAAAGAATTCAGGTCGATACTGCTTTACATACTTGGATGCTTCGGGACGAGTTCCGACAAAGCTCATATTTCCCTGAAGAACATCTATAAGCTGCGGAAGCTCATCGAGACGAAGTCCGCGCAGCATAGAGCCTACACGTGTGATCCTGTTATCATTGCTGACAGTAACGGCTGTTCCGACACGATCGGCATTTGCAACCATAGTACGGAATTTATGTATACGGAAACGCTTTCCGTATGTAGTTATTCTTTCCTGACGATACAATACAGGACCTTTTGAATCAAGCTTTATCATAACAGCGATGACCAGCATCGGTATTGCTGCCAAAATAAACAGCAAAAGTGATGTAACAATGTCAAACGCTCTCTTCAGAGCCAGATGTCTGCGCTTTTTCCATAATATCTCCCAATATGGTCTTACCTCATCATTCCTCATAAATGACGGGAGATCTTCCCAGCGGCGCAAGATCACATATAGTCCTTTACTATATTTATATAATTGCTGACCACGTAATTTTCCATTTCACCGGTAAGACAAGTGTGAAGCGGAAGTGTGATCTCATTCTTAAAATGATTATAAGCATTCGGGTAATCATTGATATCAAACCCGAGATTTTTATATGCTGTGTGCATAGGGAGAGGCTTATAATGTACATTTGTTGCAATGCCCTGCTCAGCCATACGCTGGATTATCTCATTTCTTTCCTCTAAGGTAATATTAGGAACTCTTGTCAGGTAGAGATGACCTGAAGAGGTATACTCATTGGTGTAATGCTGAAGAGTCTCAATACCGATAGCATTCAGTGCCTCATCATAATAATTGATTATCTGATGTCTGTATTCAAGCATACGTGGATATCTTTCCAGTTGCTTGAGACCAATTGCAGCCGCAACATCAGTCATATTACACTTATACCATGTTCCGATAACGTCATATTCCCATGCTCCGAGCTGAGTCTTTGCAAATGCATCCTTGCTCTGACCATGAAGACTGAAGAGCTGAAGCTGATGATAGATTTCCTCATCGGATATTCCCTCAATAGGACGCCATGTGAGCGCGCCGCCCTCGGCAGTGGTCAAATTCTTTACAGCATGGAAGCTGAAGCTTGAAAAGTCCGCAATATTACCAACGTTCATATTACGCCACTTTGCACCGAAAGCGTGTGCAGTATCTGCACTTATAATTACACGTCCGATAGCTTCCTGTATCTTGTTTTTAGGTCTGAACAAGGACTTTTTGCTTTCAACGATCTGAAAAAGCCTTGCATAATTACAAGGTACACCGCCAAGATCAACAGGTATTATAACTTTTGTCTTTTCGGTTATAGCCTTTTCAACCTCATCATAATTGATCTCAAAGCTGTTAGGCATAGTGTCAACAAGAACAAGCTTTGCACCTACATGACAAACAACAGCTGCTGTTGCAGTATAGGTGTATGCAGTTGTGATGACCTCGTCTCCCTCGCCTACTCCAAGCAATCTCAATGCCATTTCCGCACAAGCAGTCTGAGAGTTAAGGCAGCAAGCCTTATTAACGCCGATCATTTCTGCAATATTATTTTCAAAACGCTTTGTCATAGGACCTGTTGTTATCCAACCAGATTTCAGTGCTTCACATACCTCATGAATTTCGAGAAACGAAATATCAGGAGGTGAAAATGAAATTTTCATAAAAAAATCCCTCCAAAAAAATAAATATTCAGAATACTTTTTAAAATTTTATGGTTGATTATTTTCTGGAGCGTATTGTTATGACATTTTGTATAATAAAAGCATCAGGTTACTGTTCGTATTTTTTCGAGTTATTATATCATATTTATATGTCCATGTCAAGTGTGAAAAAGACTATTTGTTATATTACCCAATTCTTACACAAAAGGTAAAGTTTTCAGTATTCAAATTGTTGAAAAGCCAAAGGCTCATATGACCAGATATTGCTATTATAAATCTATTCAGACCAAGAATTGTTACTATATACTTTTTTCTTCCGCTCATGTATGAACAAAAAATTATCCATGTTGTATTTTTATCATTTTTATAACCAAAAAAATTTTGGCTTGCTAATTTTAGAGAAAGCTATATATAATTTATATATATAATTATATCCGACTTTATAACGTTTTATTACCACCTCTGCATGGTTAAATTTTTTCAAACAGATCTATCGTTTTTTTTAGTACGATACATCGACAAAAAAATACAAAAAATTATGTGCAGATATTTTTTTACAATATGTAAATTTTAGAGGTTCGCCGCATTATTCATTCTCACCAATGAACAACAGCATTTCTTGGTCAAAAGCATATTTTTTATAAAAAAGCAATAATTTTTATTGCTTTTTTATAAAGCTCGTGGTATAATATCAATATAAAAATTTAAGCATTGATCCACAGTAAAAATATTCCTTTTTGTATTTTCTTATCGTCTTTTTACAGCTTATTCTATTATATGTTTTATGATGAATACTAAAGGCAATTATCAATTTTATTTCTGAGGTGATACATATGAATGAAAATAGCAATGTAAAAGTTTTCTTGTCACAGCTTCGCAAATTTCTTCCGGAAAAGACAATTTATTTAGCACTTTCCTCTCTTCCCGAAGATATTTTTGATAATGAGGATTATATGACTTATCCTTGTTTTGAAAGTGATGAAGAAATATATGATTTTATAAGGACGAATGGTTTTGAAGATCCAAAAAATTTAATTGATTTCTTCACAAAGCCTTATTTTGATAAGCTTGAGGAAATGCTTAAGGATATGTTCGCTGATACCGAAAGTCAATATAAAGTCGATTTTCAGACTGAAACTATTTCTTTTGATATGGAATATATGAGCATTTATGGATAATAAAAGTAAAACAGCTTCCTTTTTATTATATAAGGAAGCTGTTTTTATTGTTTAACACAGCTATCATCTTTTGAGAATATATATTTTGCAAGCGGACAACCGATAAATGCTCCGATAAACGCCCCGAGCGTATTATGGAACAGATCATCAATTTCAAAAAAGCCACGAGTAGTTATCAGCTGAGTTATCTCTATAAAAAGAGACACGATCAAACCAATCAGAGCGATTTTTTTCGGAGAATCAGCCTTTCTCACAAAGAGCGGCAAAAAAATCCCCAAAGGCAAAAGCATTATTATATTTCCTATAATGTCAAAAAGTATTTTTTCGTTTCCGTTAATAAGCTCAGTTATCTCCCAGAACGGCGGTTTTATATTATGTGAATATGTCGGTTTTCTATGCAGTAATGTTATCATCAATACGCCATAGGCATATAGAATTGAAAGAAATCTCAGCAAAATCAGCAGTATTTTTTTAATACCTATTCCT
>Ga0310786_10007241_pt1 | contig 14512 bp, 11 predicted proteins | sample AusTroGonzalo_MG_FD_203881 | JGI IMG/M metagenome (GOLD analysis project Ga0310786, IMG submission 203881) | Bovine rumen microbial communities from tropical cattle in Woodstock, Queensland, Australia - Gonzalo_03 (v2) (version 2) | ecosystem: Host-associated > Mammals > Digestive system >... | reverse complement strand
ATTACCAAAAAGATTGTGAAGAAGTAATTTTCCAAATGTAGGGATGCGCCAATGGCACATCCCTACATTTCGTTTAAAAATGTACTTTTGCAAACCGATTTTAGTATGCAAAAGGATGGACAGTAAGACCTTAATATCCCAATTAGAAGAAACCCAAATTCTTAGTAAACAGGAATTTGCGGATTTGATTGCACGCCACACGGAAGATGACGCGCAGTTCCTGTTTGAGCGGGCGCGGGTGGTGCGCGAACGCTATTTTGGGAAGTCGGTCTATTTGCGTGGGCTCATCGAAATTTCCAATTACTGCGCCAACGACTGCTACTACTGTGGCATCCGTCGGAGCAATGATACTGCAGACCGTTATCGTCTTACAGAAGAGGACATTCTTGCCTGTTGCGAAGAGGGTTATCAGTTGGGATTCAGGACGTTTGTGATGCAAGGTGGCGAGGATGCACATTTTACTGATGAGGTGCTAGTACATCTGATCCGCAACATCAAATCCCGCTTTCCTGACTGCGCCATCACGCTCTCGTTGGGCGAACGCGCGAAGGAGCGTTACCAGAAGCTCTTTGATGCTGGAGCAGATCGTTATCTGCTACGTCACGAAACGGCTAACGCACAGCATTACGCGCAGTTGCATCCCGCGTGGATGTCGCATGCGCGGCGCATACAGTGCTTGTGGGATTTGAAAGAGATTGGCTATCAGGTGGGTACAGGCTTTATGGTAGGTACACCGTTCCAAACGCCAGAGCTTTTAGCCGAGGACATGCTCTTTATCAAGGAGTTGCAGCCGCAGATGGTCGGGATTGGACCTTTTGTCCCTCATCACGCCACGCCATTTGCCAACGAAACGGGCGGCACAGTAGAGCAGACGCTCTTCATGTTGGGACTTTTACGTTTGATGATGCCACAATTGCTGCTGCCTTCCACTACGGCCTTAGGCACCATTGACAAAACAGGTCGTGAGAAAGGGTTGATGGCTGGCGCTAACGTGGTGATGCCGAACCTGTCGCCTGTGTCTGTACGCAAAAAGTACGACCTTTACGACAACAAGATATGCACGGGTGACGAATCCGCGCAATGCGTTAACTGTTTGGGGGTAAGAATTGCTTCCACGGGCTATCGAATCGAAGAGTCCCGCGGCGATGCGCCAGGGTGGGATAATCGTCAGTAAGCTTACTTGACCTGTATCTTTCTTATTACCTTTTGCCCGTTAATCTTGATTTCCAGAATGTAATTTCCGGCGGGGAGCGCTGAAACATCGAGCGTTGTCTCTCGTTGTAGAGACGCTATTAATCGTGTCTCTACCATTCGACCTTGAATGTCATACAAGGTGACAGATTGAAGGGCTTCGCTGCCAGAAAATTCTATATTTAGGATATCCCGAGCTGGGTTAGGGTAAATCTTGATACGATGATCATAGTAGTCTATACCTACACTTTTTGATAATTGCACGTTTTGGATAAGTTGCTCACCATCATTGACTTGCGTGATGATGGTTTTGGGCAAATAGCCCTCGGCAGCGTAAGTGACCTCGTATTCTCCAGCTTTGATAGGACGGTGGTAGTCGCCGTGGGGCATAGCCGTTTCCACGTAGGAATGGTCGAGGTCGTGGTTGGCGATATAGACCAACGCCTCCAGCGGCTCACCCGTCAAAGAATCGGTCACGGTGCCGTGAATGCCGTGTTTAGCTTCCGCCATAAAATTCAGAAATGAGCGGTAGAGGTATCCCCAATATGTTGTTAAACGATTGTTTGATAGTACTTTATCTTCGCTAACCTCAATGGTGACATGGCGCGTGCCAACATAAAAATTGTGCCAGTCTTGGAAAGAACCGGTGATAACATACCAGTCGCCGCCTTCCGTCACGCCATTGTCCTCTTCCGTCATGAAATGGGATGAGATTTTGTGGCAAGTGTCAGCAAATTGACGGCCCATGAGGTTCCACCAATCCGCGTCAGCGTGGCTGTGCTGCCATGTCATCCAAGTATCCCACGGGTAGTTGAAAATCTCCGCGCCGCCGTGCAGGTTGGCCGCCAAGGTGAAATTATGCGCTGTCGTGAAATTAATCATGGCCTCCACTTCTGGTTCGTATGTAGGCTTTGCAGGAAGGCTAACTTCTGGGAATGAGCGGTTTAAGTCCTCCCCATGCATGTTTGCACGAATAGAATAAGGCCAGGTATTGATTTGGTTATTGGAAGAATAGTAGGTGCCATCGGGATTGTGCAAAGGACAAATCCAAATATCGATACTGTTTACCAAGTCGGTTACATAACTATTTGTGCCATAATTGGATAACAAGTAATCTATCAGTCGAAGCATCAAATAATACCCCGTAACTTCATCTCCGTGGATGGTGGAGGTGTAGAGTATAGAAGGCTTTCCTTCGTTATCGTTGAGGTTGTTGCTGATGTGAGCACAGAGGATGCTGTGATTCGCGGGAGTGGTCGCCAAAATCGTGTCGATTTTGCACAAATTGGGGTAGCGTGTTTGGAAGGTGTCCATCATCGCTAAATAGGTGCTGTATGTCGGATAGCGGTTCCAATTGGCGGTCATCTGTTCGTAGTTTTGCGCCATTTGGATTTGGGCTTTGCTGGCCGACAGGGTCTGATAGGGGATGTTCAGCGCTTGAAATCGGTCTATGTCTTTGTATGATAGCCAGATACGAACGTCAAACGTGTTGTCGGCGTTGCGTTTCACACGGTCGATGGAAAAATCGTGCGACAATGTGTTCAGCGTGGCCGCATCCAACACAGTCTCCACGTAAGTACCGGGAATGTTGGGTGCTGAGGTTTGCGCCATAGCTGCGAAGGCTATGAAGGTGGCGAGGATGAAGAAGAGGGTGTTTTTCATGAGGGTTTAGGGTTTAGAGTTTAAGGTTTAGGGTTTAGAAGGTTGAAGGTTGAGGGTTTAGGGTTTAAGGTTTAGAGGGTTAGAAGGTTAAGGGTTAAGAGGCACAAGTTTCAGGTTTCAAGTTTCAAGATATTAGTTCAAAGTTCAAAGTTCAAGGTTCAAGGTTCAAAGTCTCACAAGTCACAAGTCTAAGCTTTCGCCAGGTATTGTTTAAGATCTGCGGCTTTTTTGGGGCCGATGATGGCGGCGAGTTCGGGTTCGGAGGCGGCGGTGATTTTGGCGACGCTTTTGAATTCTTTTAACAGTTTGGTTTTTAGCACTTTGCCGATGCCGGGCGCGTCGTCTAAGATGGAGGCGATGCTGGTTTTGCTGCGGCGCTTGCGGTGGTGGGTGATGCCGAAACGGTGCACCTCGTCGCGCACGTGCTGCAGCAACTTTTGAGCTTCGGAGCGTTTGTCAATATATACGGGCACGTCATCGCCGACTTTGAAAATATCCTCCAATCGTTTTGCAATGCCGACCATCATCAGTCGGTCTTCGATGTGGAGGGCGATGATGGCGTTCCAGGCGGCGTGCAGTTGCCCTTTTCCGCCGTCGATGACCACCAAATCTGGCAGCGGCTTGTTCTCTTCGAGCAGCCGGTGGTAGCGACGGTAGATGACCTCCTCCATGGAGGCGAAGTCGTCGGCCCCGACCACGGTTTTGATGTTGAAATGGCGGTATTCGCTCTTGGCGGGCTTGCCGTCGATGAAGCAGCTCATGGCCGCCACGGGCTCCTCACCTTGCGTGTTGGAGTTGTCGAAACATTCGATGCGGCGCGGTAACGTCTTCATTCCCAATGCTTCCTGTAAGGCTTGCAGTACGCGCATGTTCCGTCGCTCGGGATCCGCCAAGTCCTGCCGTTTCTTCTTCTCCAACATGTAGAAATGGGCGTTGTGGATAGCCAATTCCAGCAGCTTGCGTTTGTCGCCGCGTTGAGGCACTTGTAAATCCCAGTCTTCGGGCGCGAGACTCGGCATGAACGGCACTAAAAGGGTGGGGGAGAGTCCTCCCAAACGTTCTTTGATTTCTAAGATGCCGGTCCAAAGTGCGTCTTCCGCTGTGGTTTCCAACCGATTGTCAATTTCTAAGGTGTGCGCTTGTACTACAGCCCCGTCTATTACGCGCAAGAAGCTGATATACGTGCAGTTATCGTCTTCTTCCATGCCGAAGACATCCATATTGGTCAAAGCTGGATTCACCACCACCGATTTACCGATGAAGTTCTCCAACGCTTCGATTTTCTTCTTGACTTCCGCTGCCTGCTCAAATTTCCATTCCTCGGCGTACTGCATCATCTCCTCTTTCAGCTGCCGAATCACCTCTTTGCGGTTGCCTTTGATGATTTGGATGGCTTTCTCGATATTCTCTTGATATTTTTCCGCTGTGATAAGTCCGCAACAGGGTGCGGCACACTTTTTGATTTGGTATTGCATGCACGGGCGGTCGTTGTTGCGCAGGATTTTGCAGGTGCGCAACGGAAACATATCGTTGAGGAGTTCAAGGAGTATATTCATCTGGCGTACAGAGGAATACGGACCGAAAAGATGCATCTTGGCGGGGTCGGGACGACGCGTTGGAAATACCCGCGCAAACGGCTCCCTCGTAACTGCAATCCACGGATACGTTTTGTCGTCCTTCAGCATGATGTTGTACTTGGGCTTAAACTCCTTTATCATGCTGTTTTCCAGCAACAAAGCGTCCCATTCTGAATCCACCACCACCGTCTGGATGTCACGAATCTTTGTCACCAGCATCCGCACCTTCGCCGAATCGTGATCTTTGTTGAAGTAGGAGGAAACCCGCCGCTTCAACCGCTTCGCCTTACCCACATAGATGACCGTGCCCTTGTCGTCGTAGAAACGATACACGCCGGGCTTCTCGGGCAGGGTTTTGAGGATTAGACGGATGTGGTCGGACATGGAGGGTGAGGGTTGAGGGTTGAGGGTTTAGGGTTTAAGGTTTAAGGTTTAAGGTTTAGGGTTTAGGGGGTTAATAGGTTAGGGTCGAGGGTCGAGGGAAAAGGGAGTAGGGAATAGTTCAAAGTTCAAGGTTCAAAGTTCAAGGTTCAAAGGTCAAAAGTCAAAGTCAAAAGTCAAAGTCAAAAGTCAAAGTCAGCTAACAGCTAACAGCCAGTATCACGGTTCGCGGGGTACTGGGTTTACATACAAATCTTCGGGTTTGCGGGGACGGTAGAGGTCCATCCAACGGAAGCCTTGGAGTTTGCGGTCTTTGTCTTCGAGTTGCTTGTCAGGGTAGATTTGTCCGTTGGGGGCATCAAAGTAACGAATTTGCTGTATGTGGTTGCTGTCCAGGTAGATGCGCATTTCGCTGGTGATGGAAGTGTTGATTCCTATGAGTTCTTCGTTATCTTCTTGCACGTAATAAACACATTCTGCATTACCGACAATATCGACCCGATTCAGATTCTTTCTTTCCATGAATCCTTTGATTTTTAGACCTTTAATCTGATTGAACTCCGTATTTTCAAATAGCCCGCCTACAATAAAACCTGATTTGCATAGCTCTATGGTGGAATGGATGGAGTCTAAGGATTGGCATCGGACGGTGTCGCCAGAAAGTTGGTAATTATCAGACCAAAAAACGGGGTTGTAGTAGAGCGTAAGTAGCGAATCTTCAACGATGTAAACCATTGAATCACAAGCCCCTTGGATGTCTTTATGAAGGAATTTGGTATGGAAGTAGGCCCTGACAAGGGTAGGGTTTGAGGCGGAGTCAATATCCACCTTCAAAGTGTCGCAATGGAGAAAAAGGGTATCCTTGTTATCGTCAATGAACATGAGTAGGTTGCTGTCCGTAGCGATAGAGGTGCCGTTTTTCTCATAATGTTCTAGATAATTTCCTTTGACAATGAGGTTGTTAGCGGAATCTATGAGGCAGGCGTTGTTCCATGCCCTGCCGAATCGGAAATGCTTGTCGTAAAAAAGACTGTCGGCTGACAAGTACTGGTCATCCCCAAAAAGCTCTACGTTGCCGTAAAGGACAGAAACATCCGCCTCCGTGTTGTAGAGACCGTGGTCTGTCCAGATGGCGTTTTCATCGCTAACGAGATGAGTGCGGGAAATGAAGTAAGCAATTTTGGAGGATGCATTGTAACGTAGTGAATCACAGTCCATTTTGTAGCTGGGACTGCGCAATTGCACCTCTTCGTACAGGAAAGCATCGTCGGTGTTGGTATAATATTTCCCGATGATACTGCTGAGCGTGTCAGCATCACTGTAAATATGGCTCAAAGTGGTGTAATATCCGCAATCAATATTCAAGTCGTAGAACAAACTGTCCGTCAACAAGTAAGATTTTCCGTTGTCCAGTCGGACATCGCCCGAAATGGCGGCCTGCCGGATATTTCCGTCATAATTGGCGCGTTTGCCGTAAAGATTCACCGAATCGCTGACGACAATGCGCACAGGGGAACCGAAAGCCTGGATGTAGTTTTCTGCTTCATAGAGGTATGCGCTGTCGCAGTAGCCTACTACATTATCTTGTTTGAACTTGACGTGTCCAACGAGTCGTTGCGCTCCATTGAGCACCTCTTCGTCATAATATCCCATATCCGCCCGATAGAGAATTTTTCGGTCGTTTTGTGCATTTAATACATTAATACACAAAAAGATAAGGATGATATTAAATAAGAGTTGTTTCATGAATTAGCGAATCAGCGAGGAGTCGGTTCTTTGGTCAATGATGCGGTCTTCTTTGAAAGTGATTTCGCGGAAAATCTCTCCAGAAGGTGTATAGTAAACTTCTGCCCCATCTTTTTTATTGTTCTTGTAATGGGTAGTGCGAGATAGCTGACCGTTTTTATCATAAAAGGTGACTTCGCCATCACCATTCTGGAATTGACCTTCTCCCACAATCACTCCGCGTTCGTCGTAGTAGGTCCATGGACCGTCGAACAGGTCGTTTTTGAAACCGCCTTCTACCTTGATACCGCCATCAACGTGATAGGCTTTATGAGGTCCGTTTCTATGCCCATGTACGTATGTGTATTCCTGACTTTTATTGCCATTTGGCAAATACATCACTTCCAAACCTTCTATGGAGTCATTTTCATAAACACAATAGGTGTCTAGATATCCGTTTTTGAAATATCTGCGGAATTCGCCGTTACGTTTGCCGTTTTTCATATCCACCTCGATTTCCACGGTGTTGGGGCGGTTGTAAAAGTAGGTGGTACGTCCGTGCTCCTTTTTCCCTTTGTAATGGATGATGGACTGGGTGGCACCGTTCGGATAATAGGTGGTCTCCACATGGGTACAGGCGGCGGCCAAAAGTAGGAGCGCGCCTATGATTGTAATAAGATATGTCGCTTTTGTCATAATTTTCAAATTAGCCCGCAAAAATACACTTTTTAGAAAAAAAAATACACGGCAACCGCCGTGTATTTTTTTTCTAGTCGGGGTGAGAAGACTCGAACTTCCGGCCTCTACGTCCCGAACGTAGCGCGCTACCAACTGCGCCACACCCCGTCCTTTTTTTCGGCTGCAAAAATACACTTTTTTTGAAATAAAAACACACATTGATTTTTTTTGTATTTTTGCGCTTTGTCTTTGGTGTGAAATTGATGAAATTTTTTTTGCAACATTCGAAGGCGATTTTCGTTAGGAAAGAAATTTTATAGCAAAATGGGAAAATATATCATTCGGCTCAGCATGTTGCTGATTATGCTGGCTTCTTTTCAAATCGTTGTGGGACAGGATATTATCATGGGTAGTGTACCGCTCGTGAATGATATTGAGGACCAACCTCGTAATTTTTATGATCCGGGTGGACGACCTGGCAACATGGGACCTAATCAAGATCCAGATGGTTATTTCCCGCAAAATTGTCGGGATACGATGACGTTGCGCGTGACGTTTTCGACCTGTGTGATGTATGCACTTTTTGAAGAATTTGCCATGAGTATTGGCGATACATTGTGGATTTTTGATGGTCCCAACTGTAATTCTCCTCTCATCGGTGTGTATAATTTGGTGAACTCGCCTGGCGAAGTTTATGCCACGGGCAAGAACATGACTTTTGTGTTTCATTCCGACAATCAGGATGTTCCTGGTTTGCAAGATGGATGGGTCGCCAAAGTCTATGGCTATGATACCACACAGCAAGCCATCATAATGGGTACGGACTATTTTAATGTCACTTGTAACGCGAAATTTTACGATTCAGGTGGTCCCACTGGCAGTATTGCTTCCAATAATGAGAATTATTTTGCAGAGTTTTCATCGCCTGTCGGTACACACCTCAAATGCGTGTTCACTCAATTTGCAGTGAATGGTATTCTGAAAGTGTATGATGGATTGAATGCTGATCCGAACAAGCGTTTGATCGGCCAGTTCTGCACCTCCACTTTGGATGCCACTACCGGAAATAAACCGCCAGTGCTTTTCTCTAGTCAAAGTGCCTTGACATTTGTTTATGTCGGTGCAGCCGGTGATGTGAGCAAGGCAGGATGGGCAGCAGAGATCTCTTGTGTTACAGAACTTTTCGAAAGTCCTGACGGTAGTGCTTGCCCGAGCATTGATAACATTCCGCTGGGTGCATATTCAGATGTGCCCAACCTCAATGTCATTGATTTCGACTGTTCCAAGCCGATTGTCTTGTTGGATGCAGAAGTGGTGGCCACTGGCCCGTATTCCAACGACTATACGGTCAAACAGATTCCATTTGATTCCCGTATTTTCGAGTTTAACGAAGGTACCAATATCGGAGCAAATTCAGACGATAGCTGGCAGTCAGGCGTTTCGTTGCCTTTCAAGTTTTCCTTCTTCGGAAAGACTTACCAAACGGTCTATCCTGGTACCAATGGCCTGATCTCTATGAGCAATCAGTCGGGATATTGCTCCTATTCTTACAATGTACCTCCGACATCACCTCCATATAGCAGTATTCCATATAATTATAAAAATTGTATTTATGGTGTGAATGAAGATATCGACTGTCGTTATTTTGTGGACAAAAATGATGGTCTTGGTATGGGTGCGGTCCGCGTGGGCGTGTTGGGCGACGCTCCCTGCCGTGCGTTCGTGTTCAACTACTTGAACGTAGGTCTGTACAATAATCATAGTTCCAATAATAACTATAACACCTACCAAATGGTGATTTATGAAGGAACAAACATTATTGATGTATATATCAAGCACAGAGATTGTTGCGCTTCGACAAATGGTCATGGAGAGGGACTTGTGGGTCTGCAAAACAACACTTCTTCACAGATTCTGTTTGCGCCTGGAAGAGGAACGACAAACTGGACGGCAGATAACGAGGGTTGGCGTTTCACACCTATCACGCCTTTGGATGAGAACAGTACGCTAACTTGGTATGAGGGTTCCGTTTCCCCTGCTAATATTTTGAGTACAGGGTCATACGCATCTGCGAGAAAAATCACAGTGAGCCCGCAAGAAACCACGAAGTATATTTCTGAATATACGTTTACGAATGCTGCAGGCGATGTGTTTGTTCTTCGTGATACGACTTTGATTAAGGTGAGTATTCCTAGCATAACGGCTACATCCAACATGGGAAACAACAACATCTGCCCGAATGATCCGGCTCGTCTGAGCGTGACGGTTGGCGATGAATTTCCGATGATTCATCCTGCCTCTTACCAATGGAGCAGTAGCGAAGAGGATACAAATGCACTCTGTATCGTTACCCCCTCCCAGTCAAAAACGTATTCTGTGACGGTTACTTTCGACAATGGATGTACGCAAACCGATACGGTTAGGGTGTATGTGACGGACTTGGAATTCCCCACTATTACGGGTGACGATACAATCTGTTTAGGCGAATCTTCCACCTTGGTGGCTACGCATCCTACATCCAACGAATACCATTGGAGCAGCGGTCAAAGTACATCCACCATCACAGTTTCTCCGCAAATAACCACAGAGTATGTGGTGTCGGCTACCATGACGGGTAACTGTATTGTTACGGACACGTTTACGGTGGTTGTGATTCCCTTGCCACGACCTTCATTCATAGCTACGCCTACCGAAATTTTCGTGGAGAATGGTATCGGAACAGTGATGTGTAACAATCTTTCGCCCGATGGTTACTTCTTGACTTGGGATTTTGGTGATCCATTCTCCAATACCAACATCGTGCATGATGTAGAGGATCCTAGCCACGATTATACTCGCGCAGGTTACTACACCATCACGCTCACTGCGGAGGATACGCTCGGTTGTATTGACTCGACGAAGACGCGCGTCTCTGTGTCTGTGCCCTATTTCTTCTACGTTCCCAATTCGTTTACTCCTGATGGCGACGGCATCAACGAAACATTCGCTCCGAAAGGCGAAGGTGTGGATCCAGATAATTACTTGATGGAGATTTTCGACCGTACGGGTATGCTCATATTCAGTACTCACAGCCCGTATGACTATTGGGATGGCCGTAATAAGTACGGACAAATGTGCCCCGAGGGCGTGTACATTTACCTGATTCGCCTGAAAGACCTCAATGCGGAGGATAAGGAGTACATGGGAACGGTGACGCTTGTGAGGTAGTTTTTTGGTTTAGAGTTTAGAGTTTAGGGTTTAAGGTTTAGTGTTTAAGGTTTAGAAGGTTAATAGTTTAGGTCTATGTCTAAGTTATTAGTCAACAACCCAAAGCCAATAGCTAATAGCTAACAGCCAATAGCCTTATTTGTCGAACTTTTTCAAGTCGCTAACGCGCAGGTTCATCCATTTTGGTTCGATGTCCGGATTGTAATACGTTTCATCGATTTGTATGTGCGGATGCGCGAAGACCGTTTCTGTGAGAAATTGGTCAATTATAGGAAACTCATCATTATAGATTGTGGCTACTTGGTGGCCGAGACCAGTATAACGACGGATATGGTAACCATATCCGTTTTTCTTGAATTGTTTTGCGATGCAGTCTGAACCGTAAAGTCCGTAGCCGAAGAAGCTGGTATTTGTGTAAATCACTAATTTATCGGCAGTGCCATGGCACAAAAGCGTGGGTGCGGGTTCGTGCAGTTTGTATTTGGGCATTCCGTGCGTGGAAAAGATACCACCTGCGTAAGAAATCACGCCAGCCAAGCGGAATGAGTCGGGCAGGAGGCTGCTGTTGAGATAGCCATTGCACAATGCGTAGTCGGTTTGCAGCACGGTGATGGCTCCTGCGCTGCTGCCCATCAAGATGAAGTGATTCGGGTTGAGGGTATATTTTTTCGTCTTCAAGAGGTTCTTTAGAGTGTAATCCATCGCCGAAATCATGTCTTCGGCCGCCATGTCGATGGCCTCTTGGAATAGCTTTACGCTGGCCAATATCGAGCTTTTTGTTTTCCCGCGCATCCCCAATCGGTAGTCAATGGCGATGACCACATATCCTTTGTCCGTATAGTATTTCTTGATTTGCTCAATTTGTTTGTCGTCACGTTTCCCGCCGATGAAACCGCCTCCGAATGCAAAAAAGAGGCAAGCCTGCTGCTCGTTCTGAACTTGCGGCACATAAACATCCATGTAGAGTTTGGACGTGTCTTTTGTGGCAAAAAGATAGGTTTCCTTCTCTTGTGCGGAGAGGGTTAATGTGCTTAATGTTAGTGCAATAAATGCAAAAATTTTCAATATTTTCATTCTGTCAGGGAATTTTCGGGTACATGGGCCTTGAGTATGAATAGGGGTATCATTATGGCGAAGAAATCAACCCCGGCGCGTCGTTCAAACATACATTCCACCAAGCAGTTGAGTAACATCAACACAAATAAGCTCAGAAGCATAATGTCGCGGTGTTTGATGGCCAAGGCTAAGGGAACGCTAAAATAGAGCAAAAGGAGGATGATTCCCGGGATACCATTGGTAAGCAGCGCGGAAAGGAACTGATTATGAGCGTTTAGCGGACGAGTACGTTCCATCCAATAGCCATTTTCGTGATACTGCTCCATCACGATTTCGCTGCCGTCACCAGTGCCCACTCCCCACGGCAGATTCTTAACGGATGCGTCCCATGCTGCCTGCCAAATAATGAGTCGCGGGTCTAAAGGTTTGTCGCTGTCATCTTTATGCCGCATGCTGATGGCCTCTTGCGTGAAACGGTTCGTTGGGAAGGCAATCACCATAGCAGCAATTAGTCCGAAGACGACAAGCGTTATTGCCAAAATGTTTTTCCAATGGAGGCGTTTCAAATGGATGGCGTAAAGGCACCAAATCAATTGCATAATAAGAAAAGCGAGAATACCTGCGCGAGAATAGAGACAAAACACGCCGACAATCAAGAATAATTCTACCACGTAAAGCCCGACAATGTGCTTTTTCTTCATCTTATTTTGATTATGAAGCAGGTGGTTGAAGATGAATAGATAAACAAAAGTGAGGTATAGCGCGGTGTAGGCGTGATGGCTGTTGTAGCAGAAATAGTAGTAGTGCATATAGTTGATGTCGCCCGTTGTCACGGTTTTGTAAATGCCGTGAATGAATAGGGTAATCATATATACGATTACGCTGACGGAAAAGAGGGTGAAAAGTACATTGAAATGCTCTTTTTTCCAGATGTTAGGGGATGAAGTAAGGAAGATTATGGGGGCGAAAAAGAACCAAATGTAGCACTCTACTGTGCTCCAGGCGGCGGTCATGTTGGTAGAGTTGAGAAGTCCCAAAGGCGGGATCAGGCAAATGCCGAGCAGGAAAAAACCGTAAGGTATGCCGTCGTTTGTCTTGAAGTTTTTCCATTTTTCGCGCCAATTCCCTTCAGAAATCCATAAAATCATCAGCAAAATGCCAATAGGCCACATAAAAAAGGTGGTAAATGGCAACAACACCATCATCAGCATCATCAATACGTAGCTGATGTTGAAGAAGGCATTGGGAGTCTGAAGTGAATAGAGGCAATTATGGATTTTATTCATGGCTTAATAGATCGGGACGACGTTCTTGAGTTCTAGTAATTTGCTGATTCATACGCCATTCGTCTATAAGCTTTTGATTACCGGAGAGGAGCACGTCGGGTACACGGTGACCACGGAAGTCCGCGGGGCGTGTATAGACAGGTGCAGAGAGCAGGTTGTCTTGGAAGGAGTCGGAAAGTGCGGATGCGCCGTCGCTGATGACACCGGGGATGACCCGTGCGATGGCGTCGCTGATGACCATGGCCGCCAGTTCGCCGCCTGACAGCACATAATCGCCGATGCTGAGGTCCTCGGTGATGTAGAGCTCGCGTACGCGCTCGTCCACGCCCTTGTAGTGTCCGCACAACAGGATGATGTTGTTTAGCAGCGACATACTGTTGGCTTTTTGTTGGTTGAAGGTCGTACCGTCGGGAGCCATCAAGTAGATGCCGTCGTATTCGCGTTCGCTCTGCAGCTGCTCAATACAACGTGCGATGGGCTCGACCATCATCACCATGCCCGCGCCGCCGCCAAAGGGATAGTCATCTGCGCGGTGGTGTTTGTCGTAAGTGTAGTCGCGGATGTCGTGCGTGTAAAGCTCGATGTAGTTGCGTTCTACGGCGCGTTTCAGAATCGAACTTCCGAACACACCTGGGAACATTTCCGGAAAAAGGGTTAAAATATCTATGCGCATAAATCAGAGTTTCTCAATCATCATGATGCCGTCGCGGAAAGGGAGCAGCAGATTGCGCACGCGCGGGTCTTGCTGCACCATATCGTTGAAGGCCATTATCGTTTGGGTGTCTTTATCGTTATGGGCCACTTCATGAACCACTTTGCTATTCCATAACGTATTGTCAATCAGTATAAAACCGTTTTTTTTGACCAAAGGAAGAACGATGTCGTAGTATTCTGGGTAATCCGTTTTTTCTGCATCAATGAAGACTAAGTCCCATTCTGCTTTCAGTGACGGTACAATCATTTTAGCATCCCCAATGTGTAACTTTATTTTCTGGTTATCAGGACTTTGTGAGATATATTCGCGAATACGGTCTTCATATTCCTCATTGATTTCGATGGTGTGCAGGACACCGTCGTCCGTTAGTCCTTCTGCTAAGCAGATGGCTGAATAGCCAGTAAATGTGCCGATTTCCAAAATCCTTTTCGGTCGTATCATCTTGGAAATCAGTGATAAGAACTGTCCTTGGAGCTGTCCCGAAGCCATACGCGGGTTGAGCGTCTGCAGATGCGTCTCACGATTCAACCGATAGAGTAGGTCGGACTCTTCGGTCGTGTGCGCCTCGCAATAGGCCTCAATGGCGGGATCTATAAGCTCAAAAGTGGACATTTATGACAACTCTGCGATGGTTTTGTTGACTTCTTCTTCGGTTTTTGTCAGTTTGTCACGACAAATCTTCAGCAGCACCGTGGCGCGCTTCATCTTTTCGGTCAATTCGTCCACACTGATGTCATCGTGTTCCAATTGGTCCACGATTTCTTTCAGTTCCTCGAAAGCGGCGGAATAGGTGGGTTCTTTCATAATGGTTATAGGTTAGTGGTTATTGGTTATTGAAGATTTTAGGGTTTTTGGGGGTAGGAGGTTTAGGGTTTAGGGTTTAGGAGGTTAAAGGGTTAAGGGTCGCAAGTTTCAAGTTTCAAGTTTCAAGTCACACGTCACACGTCACAAATCACAAGTCATAAGTCAAAGGCCAACAGCTAACTAACGTCCAACAGCTAGTACTGAATTCCTAACCGTACCCCAGCGAAGTG
>Ga0310786_10007240_pt1 | contig 14512 bp, 12 predicted proteins | sample AusTroGonzalo_MG_FD_203881 | JGI IMG/M metagenome (GOLD analysis project Ga0310786, IMG submission 203881) | Bovine rumen microbial communities from tropical cattle in Woodstock, Queensland, Australia - Gonzalo_03 (v2) (version 2) | ecosystem: Host-associated > Mammals > Digestive system >... | reverse complement strand
TGGCATATTCGCTGCAAGCTCTTGCAATTGCGGCCTGCCGGAGAGGGCAGGGCGTGGAGTCAGCTTCGCAAAATGTGATGTTTCTGACTGAAAATGGAGTATTTAGCGTTTTGAGGTGTAATTTTTTGACGTAAATGCGTTTGTGACTGCACTGTGTCCTAAAATACGCCTGATTATGGGGGTATTTTTGTTCAGCAAAGGGAGCTAAATATGATATCACAGAGTAAGATAACTACGCTGGTGGAACACCTGAAGGAGTTCTCCATCGTATGGGTTGCGGAGGATGGAGAGCTGGTCCGTGTGGATCACTGCCGGCTCACTTCATTCCATGGCAGCGGCCAGACGTTCAATATCATGCTGCTGCCGAGCAAGGAGATCCGCTCGGTGAACAGATATACGGTAATAGAGTTTAACGGAGAAGAGGTAATATTATGAGTCTACAGAATGGTATCGAGATAGTGGAAGATGTCAACCTGTATCCTGACATCAAGGCTATCGTAGCCATAGACAGCCGTAGTAATTTCAAGCTGGACTATGACATCAATCCGATCAAGATCGGAACGTATAAGGTGGCACCATGGGGTGAAGATAACCTGCTGCCTAATCATCTGCTGGCAAAAGCCGCTAAGAATGATGTGCTGTCTGCAAACCTGCACTTTAATTCCAATGTATGCTATGGCCTGGGACCTAGGCTGGTGAAGGCTGTGCGTGATGATAAGGGCCAGCGTATGTATGACGCCAAGGGCCAGATGGTGACTATACCGGTGGATGAAGGTGAGGAGTTTGACTGGTTCGAGGCTAATGATATACCTCTGTTCCTGATGCAGCAGCTCACTGACATGAACTATTTCTACAATGCATTTGTGGAGCTGCGTCCGGATCGTCAGAAGCAGCATAAGATTGCTTCTATACGTCATAAGGAGGCTGTATTCAGCCGCTGGGGTATGATGGACCGTCATGGCAGCATCAACTATCACTACTACTGCGCTAACTGGGATAAGACTCCTGGAGTGGATGATATCATCTGCAGCCGTGTGATTGATGAGTTCCGTGCCATTGAGGATCTGGAGATCTTCTCTGCTGCCAGGGAGCGTATGATATACGGCGTATATATGCCGTCACCTGGTAAGCCGTACTACAGCCGTCCAGAATGGTATTCTATCTTCAGCTCAGGATGGTATGATCATAGCGTTATGGTACCGGAACTGAAGAAGGCCATACTGAAGAATCAGCTGGGTGTCAAGTACATCATCTACATATCTCCTAAGTACTTTGAGAATATCTGCAAGCAGGAGGGTATCGATATGAATGACCGTACCGCATACCAGGAGCGTGTAGAGAAGGAGAAGCAGAAGTTCAATGAGTTCCTGGCAGGCCAGAATAACGCAAACAAGGCTATCATGGCACTGAAGGAACTGATGCCTACAGCTGCCGGATCTACCGAGCATAAGTACATCGAGATCACTCCGGTACAGAATGATCTGAAGGGTGGAGAGTATATCGATGATACCGAATCAACAGCCAATATCATCTGCTACGCCATGGGCGTTCATGCCGGTCTCATCGGCGCTACACCTGGTAAGAATAACAAGCTGGTAGGCGGCACCGAGGCACGTGAGCTGTATCTGATGAAGCAGGCTATGATGAAGCCTCTGATAGACCGCTGCATGAGGATCCTATCTATAGTCAAGAAGTATAACGGCTGGGATAAGGATATCTTCATCCAGCTGCCTGAGTACATTTTCACAACTCTGGATCAGAATAAGTCCGGTAAGGAAGAATCAACAAATAGCGAGATATGATTGCAACGGTTACTGATATGAAGGCGTTCCTTCCTTCCATCGTTATGAAGGGTACGCCGAATGTGTTTGATGACGCTCTGAAGGTGGCGCAGCAGCAGCTGGAGGATAAGATCCTGGGTAGTGCTCTGATGGACGCCATCGATGTGGCTACCACAGCCTATCCGGAATTGAAGGAGAAGTGCCAGCGTATAGTATGCGTGGATGCGTTTCTCAGTGCCATCCATGAGATGGATCTGGTTCTGACGGATTCCGGATTCGCAGTGATCCAGGATGAACAGATGGCTCCGGCCAGCAAGGATCGTGTGGCTAATCTCAAGGCCAGCCTGCAGGACCGTCTGGATCTGTCACGTGACCTGCTGATATCATGGCTGACAGATCCGGCACAGGGTACACTGGCATGGGGCGGTACCGAACAGTTCAAACGCCTGACATCCGGTCTGTTCCTGACCTTTTCTCAGTTCAAGGAGGTAGCAGTGTATAACAATGTCACAGCCAATGCATATCCAAGGACCTGGAGTGACTACTGCAAGCTGATAGGTACGCTCTCAGTGGTGCTGATGACTAATGCTGCATCATACATCTCTACGGAGTATGCCAGTGAGCTGCTGGAGAAGGTACGTGACGCAGAGCAGATGGATGATGTGGAGATGACCGTGCTGCGTCTCATCCGGACGGCCATAGCAGCTCTGGTGCTTACTGATGCTGAGACCTATCAGCAGCAGATAACCAAAGCTGTGGCTGTGATGAAGGCCAATCCGGAGAAGTTCCCCACATACATGCATTCCAAGGCTGCCAGCGCTCCTGGAATAAACCACTCCGATACGCCTATTTTTTCTATGTTCTAAATACAACTATGCGCAAGATTATCAATTTTTTCAAGAAGCTCTTTATGGGGCGTAGAGCGGAGAAGCTGGATCTGGTTTATCCTACGTCATGGGAAACCATGTCACTGCAGGATTTCAAAGATGCCTGCGAGGTGTTATCTCATCCTAACGGTAGGGCGGAGATGCTGTTCCTGCTGTGGTGCCGTCTGGCTCATATTGTTCCGGCCAATCCGAACAGGTATGATCCGAAGGCCATCAAGGATATGTTTCCCTTCACCTTCAAAGGTAAGGACTATGTGGTAGGTTATAATGTGGTACATGCCGGTGCCAAGGATATGGAGTATATCCTGGATTCCATCGGCCTTCCGCCGTCACCTATCGAGGGTGTAGACCGTAAGCTGTACGGAGTGCCGTTTAACGGTTACTACCAGGCTGCCTCATTCATGATGCGCTACTCGGCTGATAACAATAATGAGAAGTGGCTGAAGGAGGCGGTGAAGAGTCTTACCGGTGGCCGTGTGCGCCGTCTGCTGCCGTGGCAGAAGAAGGGCGTGGTGATATGGTGGAACGGCGTGCAGGATTTCCTGCTGAAGAAGTATCCGGATGTGCTGACATCGGAAGAGAGCATCACCAGCAAGACTCAGGCAGACCTGCTGCTGGATCTGCTCTCCACTATGAATGATAACAAGCCTCAGGATAATGACAATATCCTGAAGTCTGACACACATGCTGTACTGTATTCACTGAATAAGATATATGCTAAAAGTAAGCGATCTCACTAGGCTGCTGCAGTCCATACCGGAGCTGCAGGGCGAAGGACATATTCTTGAGGGTAATGGCTATGATGGTATCATGGCCATCCTCAAATCTTTGCGTGAAACATCATATCCGTGTGTGATACTGGAGAGCCGTGGCAGTGGTCAGTTCTCTATAGGTCAGAGCGGTCCGCTGGATACCGGTACTCAGTCCATGTGGGTGATGGGCCAGATGGGACGTAATGAAGATGAATGTGCTTTATATCGCAGCATGTTCAATCTTTGTAAGAAGATCATACGTGCCATGTTGAGTCAATATCCAAACGTATCACTGTCACCTGCCCAGGCTGATGCATCTCTCACTGACTGGGATCCTACCAGGATATCATACATGCAGCGCTATGGCGGTCCTACCTGCCGTGGTTATGAGCTGATGCTGAACTTCAGAGAGTATACTGACTTCACTGTGGCTGAAGGCTCCGGCAGTGGTAGCGGTAGTGGCAGTGGTTCCGGAACAGGTAACTGATAGCCATGGGAGCGCGTGAGGATGGACTGAGAGTGATGGCCGAGCGCTGGGCGGAGATTGTGCTGGAGCGCTGGATCCGCCGTATCAATGAGATGGAGGTCATCGATACCGGTGAGCTGCTTCAGTCTCTCCAGGCTCATGTGAGTGTGGATGCCAATGGATCTCCGGAGAAGATAACATTCTTTTATACCTGGTATGGAATCTTTCCGGATATGGGCGTAGGCCGCGGAGTCCATCTGGGTGAGCAGTCTGATACCAGGTCCAAAAAACCTTGGTACAGTTCTGTGTTCATAGGTCAGGTGAATAAGCTGGGACGTCTGATGGCGGAGCGTTACGGATATGACGCTGCAAACATTCCGCTGCAGGCGTTTGAGAATATAAGTAGTGTGGAAATAAAGTAATATACAATGGCCGGAAATACAGTATATAGTGAGAGTGTCGTAACTCTTAACGCATCACAGGCTCAGGCCACAATGACCGCTCTGCAGAACCAGGCGGATGTGCTGCGTCAGAAGATGATTGAGGCTACTCAGATAGGAGATGTCGAGAGCGCCAAGAAGTACCAGAAGGAGCTGGATCAAGTTCAGAAGTCCATGTCATCCATCAAGAAGGAGACCAAGGATTACCGTGAGATCCTGAACCGTCTGAACGGAGCCAGCATGAATGAACTTCAGAAAGCTGCTCAGGGCCTTAACCGTGAACTGAGAAAGCTGAAACCTGGTACTGATGAGTTCATCCAGAAGAGTAAGGAACTGAAGCAGGTCCGTGACCGGATGAAGGAACTCAATGATGAGACCAAACAGACACAATCTCTCCTGAGCAAGATACCTCCTGCTCTGAAGGCATGGCTGGGTGTGGCTACTGCAGTGATAGGTGGTCTTATCAAGCTGGGTAAGGATCTTATAGCCAATACTCAGCAGTACGGTGATGTGTTTGAGGCTGAGATGGCCGGCATGAAGGCAGCATACCAATCTCTTATCATAGATATGGCCAATGGTACCGGATGGAATGAGCTGGTACAGAATATGCGCTCCGCCTATGAAAACGGTAAGCTGGTTGCTCAGATGCTGGATGAGATCTTTGAGCGTCAGAACTCACTCTCCATGATGGAGGCTGAGTATAACGTGGAGATAGAGCGTAATAAGCAGCTGATGCGTGACCAGACTCTCTCTGATGAGGAGCGTCTGGCTGCTGCTGAGGAGGCTGTACGTCTGGAGAGGGAACTGGCTACCGAGAAGCGTGATGTGGCACAGCAGGAGTATGACGCCTATAAGCTGCAGCTGCAGACCAGGACCAGGATGAATGATGATGAGCTGCAATTCCTGGTACGTGAGTATAACGCTAACAAGGATATCATTCGGCAGGCAGATGAGTATAATACCGAGCTGAATAAACGTAAGCAGCTGCTGGCAGGTTATGAGGCTGCCGGTAACTACCTGGCATACAGTAAGGAGATCGAGAAGGCGAGGGCCGAGATCAAAGCTCTGGAGGATGATACGGATCAGTCCATTAAGGATGTGGCTGCTATGGTGGCCAAGTATAATCTCTCCAGTGATGAGATGGTAAGCCAGTACGTGAAGAGTTATAACTCTATGCTTAGTGCAGAGAGTAACTTCTATTCTGCCACTACCAGGATAGCTACCACTGCCAGTGGTCTGCGTAAGTCTCTCATCGAGGAGCATGCCAAGGCCAATGATGCTGCGTATAAGGAGGAGATATCCGCTGCCGAGAAGCATTCTACAGAGCTGCTTAACATAGAGAAGAAGCGTTATATCGATGGTGAAATAACAGCCGAGACGTATGAACAGCGTCAGAAGGAGATCCAGCGTCAGGGCCTGCAGGATAAGATTGATATCAGCAAGAAATATCTGAAGGATAGTCTGGCTTATCAGTCACAGCTCCTGGATATGACTCTGCAGGAGCAGATGAAACTGCAGGAGGAGGCCGATAAGGTAGCTGCTAAAGAGACAGCCAAACGTCTGGATGAGGAAGCTAAAGCACTGCAGAAGCAGATAGAGGAAGAGGCCAAGGAGAATGAACGTCTGCAGAAGCTGGCTGCGGATCTGACCGGCGCTACCAGGGTGGTGGCATTCCAGGCGGAACTGGCAGATCTGGAGACGCTGATAGCGCAGAAGCTGATTGATGAGGAGGAGTATCAGAAGGCTAAGGCCGAGATTATACAGAGGTACCAGGCAGAACAGCGTGAGTATGATATCACAGCTTGGAAGAATAGTCTGAATACTGCCAAGAAATATCTGAGTCAGATATCCACTGCCATGAATAACCTGCAGGAGACTAAGATGGCTCAACTGGAGGCTCAGATGAATGCTGAGCTGGAGGCAGCCGGTGACAATGCCGAGCGCCGTGAGCAGATCGAGCAGGAGTATGAGGCCCAGAAGCTCAAGGTCCAGCAGCGTTATGCCGATGTGAATATGGGCATACAGATTGCCCAGGCTCTGGCTAACGGAGCATCGGCTATCCTGGCTACTTATGCACAGCTTGGTTTCACTCCTGCCGGTATAGCTGCATCAGCACTGATGGCAGTGGTGACCGCTACTGAGGTGGCCATGCTGGTGGCACAGCGTAATGCCATACGTAGTGCCAGCGTGCAGTCCAGCTCCGGATCATCCACTCCGGCACCGGTAGCACAGCGTACCGTGAACGGATACAGTACCGGTGGTTATACTGAACGTGCCGGCAGTGACATGCAGGAGGTGGGGGTGGTACATGCCAATGAATGGGTGGCTCCGGCCAGTATGGTACGTGCTCATCCTGTGCTGTTCCGCTCCCTGGAGAGTATGCGCCGTAAGGAGCGTGTGAAGAGCGGTATGCCTGGTTTCGCAGATGGCGGTATGGCCGGAGAGATAGACAGTGATGATGTAGTGGTATCCAAGGCGGATCTGGACCTCCTGACGGTAGCCATAAATAAACTTCTCACTACTCCGCTCAGAGCGTATGTGGTGAATAGTGAAGCTAACGCCGTTCAGGAACTGAATGAACGTATCAAATCAATAACCAGTATAGAATGAAGCTGCATATAAACAATGGCGAACTGACGCTTCCTAGGGATTTCTCCTTTGAGATAGTGCAGAATAGTGCCTTCTTCTCAGGTGATGGCACTACCAGTATACCGGCTACTATACCGGCTACTCCTGCAGACCAGGCTAAACTGGGATGGCCGGCACGTCTGGGACGTAAGAATCGTTACGTCAATGCATATCCGGTGATGCTGGAGCATGGTATCTTCCAGAAGCGTGGCACACTGGTGGTAGATAGCGCTACGGAGCATGGCATAACCTGCTCTATAGCTCTGGAGAACTCCGATCTGTATGCCAAGTTCAAGGATAAGGAGATCAAGGAACTGATGGCAGATGAGGTGCTGACAAACTATAATACTGCCCATGATTGGGGTTTGTATTTCCAGACCGTATATATATTGAACGGCGCCAATGGATTCTGCGTGTTCCCTGTGGCCGTGGAGAAGGATGATGACGGATATCAGATAAACAATGAGCCTCTGATAGAGAGCGGTCATCCTATCTGGAGCCTGAATTATGCGGCCAGGGAGGTCCGTGAAGGTGATGTCTATGTAGCTGTGCCGGAGGGATACGGCATAGCTCCGTTCTTTTTCCTGTATGAGGCTATCCGCCGTATCATCAAGAAGTGTGGTTTTACTCTCACAGCTAACTGCTTCCAGACAGATAACCGTCTGAAGAACCTGGTACTGGTTCATAACTGCTCGGATGCCATTTGCTCTGGCACCGTGCATATAGCAGACCTGCTGCCTTCCTGTAAGGTGGGAGAGTTCCTGACCTGGCTGCAGAAGAAATTCAATGCCGTGGTGGATGTCAACTCATCCACTATGAAGGCTCAGGTGGTGCTGATGGAATCCATACTGTCCGGAACACCGGATATGGATATCAGTAGTAAGCGTCTGGGAGATATGACGTATCAATACTCTCCGTCCAGCCGTGTGATCCTCAAGTCAGACACATCACTAGATGGTGCCAGTCCTGCTACTGAGACTCTGGAGGCGCTGATAGAGAAGTATGGCAGCTGTGCTGATGTGACGGAACAGCAGTTTAATTCCTACGGCAGCATGCCGGATGGTCTGGTACGGCGTAAGAGTACAGGAGATTACTATATCATCAAGCGAGATGTGGCTCATGGTAATTTTAATCCTGCATACGTGAAGGAGCGTGTAGGATCATCATACTTTACTTATGACCGGCATAACAGTGATCAGAGTGTGGATGAGAATGCTGCGGATAAGATGCCTCCTATGGTATTCCACTCCGGAATGCTGATGCCGTATATTGGTGACCGTGTTAACTGCCGTACCGGTATCAATGAGAAGGAGGAGAATACTGATCAGGATATAATCGTAGTAGACTATGGAGGCATGGCAGCAGCTGGCACTTACAGGTATGGCACCACACAGGCTGCAGATGATTCCGGCGCAGTCCGCTCAGGTAAATATGAGATATTTGGTCAGAGTCTGTATGATCAGTACTGGCATAGGTTCAATAAGATGCTGCGTAATAACAAGGTATCTGTAAGTTCCAATCTCATTCTTACCATCAAGGATATTCTTCAGTATGACCTGTATAAGCTGAAACACATGGACGGCCAGCTGCTCATACCTAAATCTCTGCAGTATGAGGTAGGCCGTAGCATCCGCTGCATGGATGCGTCATTCTATCTGGTAAAGGATTTTGCTGACGGTGTGGATGATCAGGATTCTGTGATGCCTGCCACTCTATACCGCTGGGAGATAAATCTTTCAGAGCTATTTGCAATTGAGGCTCAGGCATGGGAAGATTATCCAGGATTTCAGATAGAAGTTGATTATAATTCTGATGATCCATATCAGGGAGATCTGCCGCCGGTCTATCTACCTGCACCTACATCTCTTGGTCAGATTGCATATAAAATACAGCGTTCTGTGAGGGTATGGGTAAGGAATCCTATAAGTGGTAGTACGGAGACTTATTGGGATACTCATTACTGGCAGTGGTTTGATTCCGTTGCAATTTGATGTCTCAATACCTATATGGGTGTAATCGTACTTTTGGCATAGAAACAAGTAAGTCATGGCAACAGTAATACAGAGTCCGGACAGTCTCAGTCTGCTTCGTAACGTCAAGCACTTCATACTTAACACCACACAATCTGTGGCGCTGAAGCTGATGATAGGAGATGTGGTCATCATGGATGAGACCTATACTCCTGATGCTGATAACCGTGTGGATGTAGATGTGATGCAGGTTCTCTCTGAGCGCCTGTCTATATCCATACCTTCATCTGACAGTTTTGAGCAGACTGCAGGTAAGGCTACCGTTACCTATTACGTAGATGGTGCCCAGATATCATCCTTCGTGGTGATTGCCGGAGGTGTGCGTAAGCTAGCCGAGACTCCGGCTAATTTCTGTGCTGCTAACTGGATGACCTGGCAGCCGCAGACCAAGGCCGTAGGTTATGACTCTCCGGAGTTCCTGACCTACTACCATCAGGCTGCCGGAACGGTCAAGGCTATGATATATCCTAAGGTGGGAGATCCGGTGACTCTGACTCTCTACAGCGGCACTGCCGGAAAGCTGATGACCTATAACGTGGCTATGAGTCATATCTTTGCTCAGGCTACCGGTTATGATGCTGATGATCTGTATGGCCTGGTGGATGTATGGGTAGAGAACGGTTCCGGTACGAGACTCACTTATATCCAGCGTTATGTATTCTCTCCCTACCATGGTGATGAGCACTGTTTCTGCTGTGTGAACTCTCTGGGCGGCATTGATACGTTCATCTTCACAGGTGCCCAGCATCTGGTGCCCAGTTTCGAGCGTGAGAGTGGCACACAGGGTGACAGCATAGTGGATATATCGGCAGATCAGTCTCGCCGTTACAGCCAGCATACCGGTCTGGTGAGCCGTCAGATGGCGGCATGGCTATGGGATTTCTTCTCATCGGACCACCACTGGATACTGACTGCCGCCGGCATGGAGTCAATCGTACTGGATGCATCGACCATGGATATATCTGATGAGGATGTCTCATCCGGATGTACCTTCAATTTCGTGCTGGCCGAGGATGGCACGCTGCTTAACGTAGATCGAGTAAGTAATGAAGGTGAACCTATAGAGGTAGAGTCACCGGACGGCGAACTTTTTTTTTTACCGCCTAGGATAGCGGATTTTCCGGAGGCAGAGCTGGATGACAGTCTGCTGTTCCTGGTACAGACTCCGTTCTACCAGTCATGGCGTAAGCTGTCACTGGGAGAGTTCAAGGATTGGATCTATCAGATCATCCTTCCTACTTCACACGTACATGAGAATAAGGCTGTCCTGGATCAGTTCCACCAGAACCAGGGTGAGAACGTATCCTATGGAGATAACGAGATGGCCTATATGTCAGACGTCAATAAACGTCTGCGCCGTGACATAGAGGATACCGCTCAGGGCCTTATCAACTTCCTTGATGGCATCAAGTTCGGCACCTACCAGGCAGGTATGACCGGTCAGGGCGGATATATCGATGGCCAGGCTAATGCCGAGCTGGAGAGTATGCGTCTGCGCTCATTCCTTGAGGTGCCTGAGCTTCGTTATAACCGCGTATCGGTAGAGATAGGTAATAAATGGAATGCTCCAGGTGGCGGTATCATTGAGAGCGTGGTGGTAGATACGGATATCCTGGGTAATCCGCTGGCTACCGGTACCATCACTCTGCATCTGGAGGATGGTGAGATAGGAACCGTGGCGGAGGATGATATCTGTATGGGTATTTATCATCATCTGACGGCAGCTGATAACGCAGATACCACCACCGATGACAGCCGTGGTAATTTCACCTTCTGTGGTTTTGCCACTTCATATTTCCGTATCACTGAGATCCTGGATGAGCGCTGCAGTAGATTCCGTTATGTGCTGCGTGGCATATCTGCCAGATGGCAGTCCCAGATACATCCTACGGCCATGATGCATTTCGTGGGATACGGTAACTTTACCAATACGGCCAGACAGACCAGCCGTTACTCTACCAGAACCTATGAGCGTTATCTGGGTGGTGTCAATGACTGGGAGTTTACATCCGGTATGATTAAGGCGCAGTTCGGTGATCTGAGTAACCTGAACATATTCGGCCTGCAGATGTCCGGATACTCGGCATACCTTAATAACATATATATGTCAGGTACCATACAGCAGTTCGAGGAACTGCCGCTGCGTATCGAGATAGATACCAATGGTGACAACTTCCTGGCATACGGTGAGACCATGACGGTGACCTGCCGTGTATGGAAGGGCATGTATGAGGATGTGACTGATCAGGTGACTCTGTGGCAGATAGTACGTGACAGCGGTGATGCAGCAGCTGATGCAGCCTGGCAGAATAAGACCAAGGTGCAGGAGTTTGCTGGCAGCATAGTCATCAGCTTCACAGCTCAGGATAATGACCTGTCTACTGTAGCCAGCGTACTGAGCACACTGTTCACCATTACGGCATATATCAATTCACAATCTGCACAGGCAGTAATAACAATATGATATGGAGACTTCGAGAAAACGTATAAGAAGAGAGTTTGCGCCGCTGAGCGTGAGTATCGCGGTAGCATGTGACAGCGCCTATAGTCCGGTGACTCAGGTGTATGACAGTGAGGCTGCCGAGTATGAGCCGGACCGTTATGCGTCACCTACTGTGATACGTCCCATTATCACGGCCAATGCCACTGACGGATCATGGCCAGATCCGCATGCCAATCATGCTCTGACTGATATGCACTGGTATGCCAATGGTGTGGATATATCTACTATTGCCAGCTGGAGCGGTAAGTACCAGATTGACCAGGTAGGTGCTACACGTGGCAGTCTGATCATCACACGTAACGTGGCTCCGTCAGAGCGTATATCTCTGCATTTTGAGGCAGTCCTGGCTGATAACCGTCTGGGTGTGAATATACCTATAGTGACGGATGAGATCATCCTGTCTACCATTGATAAGTCTGTGGACTCATGGTCTGCATCACTGTCTGCCGATAAGAGCATCATGTATAATCCGTTCCTGGATAAGCTGCACCTGTATGACTATAAGGTGGCACAGGGCCTGATATCGGCATCTGCTGCCGGTGAAGCTGCAGCCAGGGATGGTAACGAGTATGAGCGTACCATAGCATTCCAGGTGTATAAGGGTGGTGTACGTCAGACATCCGGTTTCACGGTCCAGCTGTACCGCGTGGTGAATACCAGCTCTCTGACGGAACTGACTGCAGCTGATGATGAGGTGGTATCCATCTCTACATCTGCCGTAGTCCTGGATCTGCGCCTGATCGAGAAGGATAACTATATACTGCTGTTCAAGGTGGATGGAACGGAGATCTCCAGGGTGCAGTTCAGCGTGAGCCGCGTGTATCAGTCATTCACCTGTGAGCCTACCAATGACAGTCCCATCATCTATGGTCAGACGGAGCGTTTTGATGAGGCTCAGGTGGATTCTGAGGGTAAGATAGTGGATTGTCCGGCATCGATCATTGAGATAGTATGGAAAACGGATAGCGCCTATCTGACTAATGTGACTCATAACGAGGGTGGCACTACTGAGTTCCAGCTGGCCAAGACCGGTGTGGGACAACTGGCTACTGATGACTGGCTGGATATATATACCACAGCCATCCAGAAGCCGGCATACAGCGTGGCTATCGATGAGGATGCCAATATTCTCACAGATGAGAACGGTAATGACTTAATATTTAACTGATATGAAGTATGTGGTTTGTCCGATAAGTGCTGCCGAGAATGCCGGATTCTCGGTGCATCATCACCTGATGAATGAGAGTGATATCGTCCTGAACGAGAAGGAGGTGATGTCATCATCCGTGCCAGGTGATACCTTGGCACAGCGTGCCAGTCATCTGGGTGGCAGAGTCTATCCTATTGCAAAAATCAAGAAAAAATTCAATACGAAATGAGTGAAAATTATTCTGCACAAGCATCTCTCACCGTTAAGCGTATGCGTAACGGTGACAGTATCTTCCTGACTCTGGAAGGTAACGGTAAGCCGCTGTTCCAGGCGGTAGATGATCAGACCTCACCTGTATCAGTCTCTCCGGACTGGACGCAGGCCGCCAATCAGCCGGTGGTAACGCCTCATGCATCTACTACCAGGAATCTGCTGGTATCTCTCTCTAATCACAGCTGGAGTTATAACGGTGTGCAGCTGGTATTCAATGGTGCTACATCCGGAGACTGGATTACGGACAGTACCGGTAAGTTCCAGCTCAACTCACAGACCGGTGCCATCAAGATCATAGCAAACCTGGCCAGTGCCACTAACATAGCCAATGATACGCTGCTGTACTCCTGTATAGCTACTGTGGCCGGTGTGGAGTATAACATGTCTAAGTCTGTGGATATCGTCATCCAGAAGGGTGGCGCATCATCATACTATGGCTTCGTGACAGCCAGCACACTGCAGCTGGACTCTTCTCATACTACAGCTACTCTGGTGGCTAACCTGTGGCTGGCCGGAGCCGGTGCTGTGCCGTTCTATGTGAAGTGGTATAAGGGTAATACCGAATGGAGTGCCAAGAACGGATACTCTGAGATCACCGTCACCAGGGATGACGTGGATGGTGCACAGCTCATCATAGCTGAGTTCTACCTGAACCAGGGAGATGCTAACTATGTATACCGGTACGGTGTGTCAATCATAGATACTCTGGATGAGATTATAGTGGTACCGTATATCTCATCAACCAATAAGGAGGTGGATGTAAATAAGCCTGTCACCGTGGCTGCACGTATCATACGTGCCAGCACTGGTGCTGAGCTTACTCCCTCCAGCGTGACATGGGTGTTCACTCTGATGGATGGTGTCACATGGACGCAGCTGGCCACATCCTCATCCTCATCAATTCAGGTCACTACCGATCATACGGATCAGCAGGATGGTTCGTATCATGATGTAGTGGTCCTGGTAGACGCAAGTTTCACATCACTAACATAATTACACTATGGCAAAAAAGAATCTGGCTACTGCACAAACCGTGCAGTCAATGTTACGAAGTAACTACATCCTTATCGAGGTGGACGGTGCCATCCGCCGTATCTCCCTGGATAACCTGATGAATGCAATCAATGAAGGTAATGAGGAGCTGCTGAGAGAGGTGGCATGGGGTGTGCCTATCAAACAGGCTACACAGTCATCACCGGCATGGGGCCGCGTGGGTAATCTCGACATGTGGGCACAGTATAAGGCTATGACTGGCCGTTACCTGCTCAAGAATAACGGTAAGGCAGCCAAGCTGTCTGTAAGTAACTCAGGCGTGTATGCTGATGGTACCACACTGGATGAGTCCATCGGCCATGTCATAGTTCATGCTCCCAGGCTTTATTACCTGGTTAAGATTGATTCTGTAACCAGTATCCCATATCTGTGGATGTCAATGCTGCCTATCGGTGGCCATTACATCGAGGCCGTCAATCTGGGTGCTTACCTGGGTTCGGTTCAGAGCGGAGCACTGGTATCACGTTCCGGCGTGGCTCCTACCGGCAGCAAGACCATCAACGAGTTCTGGACTGCAGCTCAGGCCAATGGCGCGAAGTTCGGCCTGAT
>Ga0310786_10007239_pt1 | contig 14513 bp, 9 predicted proteins | sample AusTroGonzalo_MG_FD_203881 | JGI IMG/M metagenome (GOLD analysis project Ga0310786, IMG submission 203881) | Bovine rumen microbial communities from tropical cattle in Woodstock, Queensland, Australia - Gonzalo_03 (v2) (version 2) | ecosystem: Host-associated > Mammals > Digestive system >... | reverse complement strand
GATCGACATCCTCGACACTCCCGCCTACGGGCGCGTGCTCGTCCTCGACGGCGGGCTCATGATTACCGAGAAGGACGAGTTCATCTACCACGAGATGCTCGCACACGTGCCGATGGCCGTCCATCCGCGAGTGCGGAACGTCCTCGTGATCGGCGGCGGCGATGGCGGCACGGTGCGCGAACTCACGAAGTACCGCTCCATCGAGTCGATTGACCTCGTCGAAGTCGACAAGGACGTGGTGCTTCTCTCCAAGAAGTTTCTTCCCTTCGTCTCGTCGAAGCTAAAGGACAAGCGCGTCTCGGTCTGGTTCGAGGAAGGGCTCAGGTATGTTCGCGGCAAGAAGGACGAATACGACCTCGTGATCGTCGACTCGTCCGACCCCTACGGCCCTGCTGAAGGTCTTTTCACGCGCGAGTTCTACGGCACTTGCTTCAAGGCGCTGCGCGAGGACGGCATCCTCATCAACCAGCACGAGTCGCCGTTCTACGCCGCGCACCAGAAGTCGGTTCGCGACGCGCACAGGCACATAGCGATGGAGTTCAAGGTCTCCACTGTCTACCAGGCGCATATCCCGAGCTATCCTTCCGGGCACTGGCTCTTCGGCTTCGCGTCGAAAAAGTATCACCCCATTGGCAATCTCGACGAGGCGCGGTGGAACAGACTGCGAATCCCTACGCGCTACTACAACACCGCGCTTCATCGCGGTGCGTTCGCTCTTCCTAACTACGTTCTCGACATCCTGAGGGACGAGGAGCCGCAGCGCGGCTGACGCCATGGAACCACAGCTAAACCAGTTCATTGGGTGCGACAAGCCGTTTGACGACGCGAAGGTCGTCCTTTTCGGCGCGCCGTACGACTCCACTACGAGCTTCCGCCCGGGCACGCGTTTTGGGCCCGCCGCGATGCGTGCCGAGTCGTTTGGCATAGAGACTTATTCCATGCTTCAAGATCGCGACCTTGCCGAAGATGCTTCCGTCTTCGACTCGGGCGACCTTGAGCTTCCGTTTGGCGCGCCCGACGCTGCCCTCGACATGATCGAATCTCGCGCTTCGGAGATCCTTGACGCAGGGAAGATTCCGTTCCTGCTTGGCGGCGAGCATCTCGTTACCCTCGGTAGCGTGCGCGCCGTAGCGAAGCGCTATCCCGACTTGCATATAGTCCATTTCGACGCGCACGCAGATTTGCGCGAGGACTATCTTGGCGTCCAGCTCTCGCACGCGTGTGTCCTCAGGCGCTGCCACGACATTCTTGGCGATGGGCGGATATTCCAGTTCGGCATACGCTCTGGAACGCGCGATGAGCGGCAGTTCATGAAGGACGGACATGTCACGACAGAGCTTTTCTCGGACGTCACGCTCCCGGAGGTCATCAAGAAAATCGGTTCCGCTGTGCCAGTCTACCTGACTGTCGACCTCGACGTGATAGATCCTTCCGAATTTCCCGGCACCGGGACGCAGGAGGCGGGCGGCATCAAGTTTCTTCAGCTTCTTGGCGATTTGCGCCAGATCTGCGAGAACCTGAATGTGGTCGCTCTCGACAACGTGGAGCTTTCTCCCGCTCTCGATCCAACAGGCCGCTCGACGGCTCTCGCCTGCAAGCTTCTTCGCGAAGAGCTGCTGGCGCTTTAGCAGTTTTTGCCGTTGCATAGCGGCGGGATTTTGTCTATAATGCGGACATGAAAAAATCTTTCGTCCGAAAGGGAATCGTGCGCATTGTCGTTACGCTTGCTGCCGCCGTCGCGTTGAATGGAGCAGCTATGGGAGCTTATGACTTCGAGAAGGCATGGAATGAAGTCTCAGAGGCGCAGAAGAAGGGTCTTATGCGCACAGTCACGAACAAGGTAGAGGAAATCGAGCGCGAGGCCACGGCTGCGCAGCGCTGGCCGGAGGCGGCGCGTGCGTTTCTCATCCGCGAGCAGGCGATGCAGGAGCTTACGGACGAGCAGACAGCTGACTGGTTGCCAGTTTTCGCCGCAGCCGTAGACGCGAGGCCCGCGCCGATACAGCCAGTCCTCCAGCTCTACCTTGCCCATACCTACCTGGAGAACTCGCGTCGCTGGCGCTGGGGTGGCAAGGCACCGACTAAACTCGCCGACGAGGCGGCGAAGGACAAGATGCCACTGTGGTCACCAGAGAAAATCGCAGAGACGCTTGAATCTCAATTTAAGAAGGTGTTTGCCTTTTCCGACGAGTTGAAAAACCAGAAGGTTGCAGATTGGACTGCGCTCTTCGATTCTGGAAGTATCCCCGAGGCCTACTGCCCTACGCTTTACGATTTTGCCGTGCGCGATGCCATATCTTTCTACGGAGAGACAATCCCCGACAAGACTCTCGAAAAGGGTATTGCGCTTTTCGACGAGCTCATTGCGTTCCATGTTGCCGACGGAAACGGCGATGCCCGCGCTCTTGCCGAGATAGACCGCGCAGGTTACATTCGGTTTTTCGATGAGAAACCGGCGAAGGTTCGTAACGCGGCGTTTGTAAAATTTGTCGACGGTTTCCTCTTGCGTGAAGGAGGGTCTACTGAGGTGGCCGCACTCGCCGCCGCGAGAAAGGCCAATCTTATGCGGCAAGGTGCCAATCCAGAACTTGTCGCTGTGCATGATCTTGCCGCAATTTATGCCAAGAAATACCCCGATTCGCCAGGCGGTAAAATGTGCGCCAACATCGTTGCAGAGATTGAGAGGCCTGAACTCTCGGTTGACGTGGAGCGCAATTGGTCTGCGCCGTGGCCTGAAATCAAGGTTGCGGCCAAGAACTTAAGCGAAGTTCATTTTCGTCTCGTTCCTGTTTCGTTCGATGATCTCGTGTCTGACCTTTCGATGGGGGCGGAGATATGCAATTCCAACTCCAGCTCGGCGATACAGAATAAATACTTGAAGTTCAAGCCTGCGAAGGAGTGGAAGGAATCGCTTGACCTCAAGCCGAATTACCTGATGCAAACCGTTAAGTTTGCGACGCCATCCGGTCTCAAGCCAGGACACTATGTCCTCTATGCTGCGTCGAACGAGAAGTTCGGTGCGGACAAGCTTCCGGTCTTTGCGCAATATGTAACCGTCACTTCGCTGGCACTTGTAATGGAGACTGGCTATGGTGATTTCATGGGAACCGTATATCGCGCGGAGTCGGGAGAGCCAGTCGAGGGTGCGGCTGTGGAGTTGTGGGGCTATTTTGAGAATGGCGGACGCTTGCAAGTGCTTAGGGAAAGGTGCATGACCGACAAGAATGGCTTTTTTTTCGCCACCGTACCCAATAAGGACGACAGTGATTCTTTCGGCCGCTATGTGCGCGTGCGTTTTGACGGCGACGAAGTGCTGTCCCTCGGAAGAGAGGTGGCTGGCTATGTCCACGACAATGACAAGACAGTAGAATTCATCGACCTTTTTACCGATCGCGCTCTCTATCGTCCTGGACAGGAAATCAAGGTGAAGGGAATTGCTTACCACGCTGATCCGCACGCGCGCGACTTCCATACGCAGACGAACAAGACGGTGCTCCTGACGCTGAAAGACTCGAATGGGAAAGAAGTCGCATCGGCGTGCCTAAGACCCAATAAATGGGGTTCGTTTGCCCGTACCTTTTTAGCGCCAAACGATCGGCTTGGCGGTGCCTACACTGTCAATGCCAGGTATCTTCGTAACGACGGCAGGCGAATCATGGCAACCAAGCAAATCAGCGTCGAGGAATACAAGCGTCCGAAGTTTACGGCACAGTTTGACGGTGCCCCAGAAAAGGCGACGCTTGGCGAACCGGTGACTGTGACTGGCAAGGCGCTTACGTACTCGGGACTCCCAGTTCAGAACGCAAAGGTCAAGTGGAATGTCGAGCGCAGGACGCGCTATCCCGACTGGTGGAGCTGGTTTGTCGTCACAAAGGATGACGATGGGGAGAACTTTGTCGACAAAGGCGAAGTGGTAATGGACGAAAATGGCGTCTTCAAGGTGACATTCACTCCCGTCGCATCGCAGACCGCCGACTTTTCGGGCGACCCGTCGTTCGACTTCACTGTGACGGCTGAAGTGACTGACGGAACGGGAGAGGAGCGGACGGCTGTCCAGTCGTTTGAGATTGGCACCGTCGCCTGGCGTGCGAGCGTATGGACTGAAGGAAAGTGGCACGAGTCAGGGAAACCAATTGCCGTGAATGTATCGCTAAGGTCGCTTGCTGGAACTCCTGTTCTGGTCAAGGGTACGCTCAAGGTCTATCGACTTAAAGCCCCTGTGCGTCCTGTCCGCAAACCGGCAGGCAAGGGGTGGCATGGATATGGTCGTGGCATAAAAGGCCCATGGGACTGGAGGACATGGGAGCAGGGCGAAGAAGTCCTGTCGATTGAGGCGAAGGGAGAGAAGCCGAAGAAATGGACGACGGAGTTGAAACTTGGTGTGGGAGCGTATCGTCTCGTCTTTGAGGCAAACGACCCGAACGGCAAGACCGTCAAGGACTACGACCATATTTGCGTGTTTGATCCTGCGGCGAAGTCGCTTGGGCTTGCCGTGCCGGAGTTCTTCTGCGCTGAAAAGGGCACGGTTAAGGTTGGCGAGACTATGCGCGTCTACTGGGGCACTGGTTACGAGTCTGGCTTCTGCCGGGTGAGGGTGACGAACAACGGAAAAGTTATCTTCAATGATTGGGTTCAGAGTGGATGTTGGTTCTACGAGCTTCCAATCAAGGATAAGCATCGCGGCGAAATCAGGATCGAGACAGTCTTTTTGCGAGAAAATCGCCTCTATGTGAACGGAACGACGGTTAATGTACCGTGGGACAACAAGTATCTTGAGATTACGGCCGAGCACTTGACGAGCGAGCTCACCTCCGGAGCCGACGAAACTTGGAAGTTCAAAGTGTCGGGTCCGGCGGAAGTCCTTGCCTTTATGTACGACCGCTCTTTAGACGCATATAAGTGGCACGATGTGTCGCTTGGCTTTTCGAGCCACTTTACACCGTGGACACAGTATATTTCGACGCCTTGCCTGGCGAACAACTTAAAAGGATTGTATTGCCTCGGTAGCTCCTTCCCGTATGACGGGTGCCGCAGGATTGACTATAGCTGGCCGTCGTGGAAGGTCTTTGCTGAAAGTGATGATTGGTATAGTTTCACGCAAAGCTTCGAAATCTATAGCGCGGCAGGAGGATCCGCGATGTACTACGCTAGATGTTCCTCTACCGAGGAGGAGGGTTGTGCACCTTCAGTGGAGAAGTGTTTTGGCGTTGAAGAGGAAGTCTCTTGCAAGGAATCAGGAGAGGAAGAGAAGCCGACCGATGTCGTGCAACGCAATAATCTAAAGGAGACGGCGTTCTTCTTCCCTGACTTGGAGACAGATGCCGACGGAAATGTTTCGTTCACTTTCACCGCGCCAGACGCGCTGACGGGCTGGAAGCTTTTGATGGTCGCGCACGACAACGAGCTCCGCGGCGGAATCTTCCGTAACGACAAGATCGTGACGACGAAGCCGCTTATGTGCGAGCCGAATCCGCCGCGTTTCGCCCGCGAAGGCGACGACTTCCTCTTTCCCGTCAAGGTGACGAACACGGAGGGCGCGCCGCAAAGCGGCGAAGTGTCGCTGGCGCTTGAGGATCTGGGACATCCGGGACAACTAGGACAACCGGGACATTTGGAGACGCAACGTTTCGATTTGGCTCCGCAGGAGTCGAAGACCTTCAAGTTCCGCGTCTCGATACCAGATGGATGTCCCTATCTCAAGTATGTCGCCAAGGCGAAGGGAGAAACGTTTGCTGATGGCGAGGAGGGCGTACTTCCCGTTCTTTCGCGGCGCATACTCGTTCGCGAAGCGGTGCAGCTCAATGCGCGCGGAAACGAGACGAAGACATTCGCGCTTACAAACCTTGTCGCGAGCAAGGGGTCAGACACGATTCGCCACCAGGACTTGATCGTTCGCGCGGTGCCGCGTCCGGCATGGTACGCGGTGCTGTCGCTTCCGTACCTCATGGAGTTTCCGCACGAGTGTTGCGAGCAGACCTTCGCCCGCTACTACGCGAATGCACTTGGCGAGTTTATTGCGAATTCAGATCCGCGAATCCGTGAGACCTTTGACGCGTGGAAGGTGGCAGGCGCCGAGGTGCTGAAGAGCCCGCTGGAGACTAATCCGCAATTGAAGGCGATTGCGCACGAGGCGACGCCGTGGGTGCGTGAGGCGGAGCACGAGACTGCGGCTTTTGCGCGGCTTGGCGACCTTTTCGGCGAGGATTGTCTCATGGATGAGCAAGACCGCTGTATTGATAAGCTGCGGCGTTCTCTGAACTATGACGGACTTTGGCCGTGGTTCCCGGGCGGGCCGTCGTCTTCTGGCATAACGCTCTACATCCTGATCGGTTTCGCTCGGCTCAACTTCCTTGCAAATTACGAGTACCCTGACTTCTTTACCCGTGCGATTAGAGCGCTCGATCGAGAGGTTGCGGAGGATGTTGAGGAGCGGCTGCGGAACGAGAAAAAGCTGAAGATACCGTTCCGTGTCAATGGTTTCGACATTCGCTGGCTATATCTCCATTCGTTTGAGGGCGTTCCGGCCGCGAAGAACAAGCAGGACGCGAAACTGCTCGTCGTTCATCTCATTGAAGAATGGAACGATCTCGGGCTCGAATCCCAGGCGTTGGCGGCTATCGTGCTTAAGCGTTTTGGCGGAGTGAAGGTCGCGAACGAGATACTGGCGTCGATCAAGGAGCGGGGCGTTCTTTCTGATGAACTCGGTATGTACTGGAAGCGTCCGCACTTCTTCTCGTCGAGCGTCTTCGCGGCTCCCGTGTCGACGCAGGCACTCATAATTGAAGCGTTCCGCGAGGTGACTCAGGACGAGGAAAGCGCCGAGGCATGCATGGTGTGGCTCCTCAAGCAGAGGCAGACGCAGGACTGGACGACGACTGCAGCGACAGCAGATGCAATCTATGCGCTTATGCTTGGCGGCGGCGCGGATCTTCTCGCGGGCGACACCCTTGCGGAAGTTACGCTCGGAGGGGTTAAGGTTGACCCCAAATCAGTTCTAACTGGGAGAGCCGCCGTCTCGGCGGCGCATTCGGTCGAAACTGGTATTGGCATGTGGTCCGTCCGCTACGATTCCACCGCCATCAAACCGGAGATGGGCGAGATCACCTTCAAGGGCGCAGGCGAGAAGGGCGTCTCCTGGGGTGGTGTCCACTGGTCTTACTTCGAGGATGTCCTCAAGGTTCGCGCGCACGAGCCGAAGGCACTTAGGATCGAAAAGAAGTACTACAAGAAGACGAAGGGCACCGAGGGAACGCGTCTCGCGGCAATCGGCGAGGCGCTTGAGCCGGGCGATGAAATCGTCGTGCGGCTTGAGATCACGAGCGACAGGACATACGAGTTCGTGCATATCTCGGACGAGCGCCCTGCGTGCGCCGAGCCGGTGGATGTCCTTTCGGAATACCGCTGGCATGACGGGTTGGGATACTATCAGTCGACCAAGGACACGGCGACGCACTACTACATCGACCGGTTGAACAAGGGGGTGTTTGTCCTCGAGACGTCGTTCCGTGTCCAGCAACGAGGGTCGTTCTCCGGCGGTATCGCCACAATCCAGTGCATGTACGCCCCCGAATTCGCCGCGCACTCGTCTGCTGAGTCCATCCGCGTGGGCGCGAAATGAAAATATATTTCCAACCGCCCATGCTGGTTTTTGTGGTATAATATTCGTCTATGAATCTTGGAAGAGCAATAGTTCTTGCCGGCGCGGTCATCGGATGCTCGTTTGCCGCCGTTGCCGTCTCGCCAGGAGTGAGTCCTGGGCCGGGCATTCGGTATGCTACCGATGCGTACCCTGGGTTTGACAGCGAAGACGAGCTTCTGAAGCCGTCTCGCAAGGAGCCGAGGTGGTTTGGCTGGATAAACGGCCCGAAGATGGATACCGCCTCCGAGCAGTTCAAGTATGCCGCCTCGCTCGAGGCCGAGGAATCATGGAAGAGCGCAAAAAAGGCGTATGATGCGCTCGTGCGCGAATGGCCCACTTCGCCCGAGGCTCCAAAGGCCCAGAAGGCCATTGCCGATATCTGTCTCTCGAAGCTTCTCGATTCCGAAGACGCCTTTGCGGAATACCGCTATCTCCTCGACTTCTACTCGGCGCAGTGCAATTACGACGAGATCGTGGAGCTTATGTTCAAGACGGCGGAACTCATGCGCGATGAGGGGAAGACAATCGTCTTTTTCAGGTTCGACAACACCGTAGACGTGCGTCGCGCCTATGAGGCGGTCGTTCTGCGCGCGCCTGGTGCGTCATTCGCCCCAAAGGCGATGCTTACGATTGCGTCGCTTAGGGAAAACGAGGACAAGCCAGAGACCGCGGCAACCGTCTATGAGAACCTTCGCAGTATGTTTCCCGACTCGCCCGAGGCGGCTATAGCCCTCTATCGAGAGGCGAAGGCGCGCATGGTCGTGCTTCGCCGCTGCGAGTACAATCGCGAGCGAGTGCGCGACACGATAGGGTTCCTTACGTTTGCGATCGAGTCGGGCAAGCTCGAGCCCGAGCAGCGCGAGGAGGTCGGCGGCTTCCGCACCGAGGCGAGGGCTCTTCTCGAGGATGAGGCCTACAAAGCGGCGAAGTTCTACGATTCGCGCACTCGCACAAGGCGCAGCGCAATGAGCGCGTATCAGCGTTTCCTTGACGAGTACCCGACTTCCGACAGAGCGCCGGAAGTGCGTCGCCGTCTCTTCGAGCTTCAGGAGGAAGGCAAATGAAGAAAATTCTCCCAACAATCGTTGCTGTGCTTGCGCTTGCTGGCTGCGCCAACTATCGATGGACGTCGCCCGTGCCGGTCGAAATGCGCACAGTGAACGTCCCCACCTTCCGCAACGAGTCCGATCTTCTGGAGATTGGCGCCGTCGCGACGCGGCAGGTGCTGCGCGAGTTCCAGCGCGAGGGCACGTTCAAGATTGCCTCGGCGGACGATGCCGCTATAGAAGTCCAGGGCGTCATCAAGTCAGCTTCGGTTGGACGCATCTACTTTAAGCGTGAAATGGCGATGCGTGCCTACGAACAGAGGCTCATCGTCTCCGCAGACGTGTCGTTCGTCGACAGGCGCAGCGGCAAGGTAATGGTCAACAACCGCAGATATGTGGCCGAGACAACCTATTTCTCGGACGCCGACATGGCCACTGCAAGGCGCGACGCCTCGGGGCGTGCGGCTGAAGATCTCGCAAGGCAGATTGTTGACGACGTGACGTCTTGCCGCTGGGACAACGTGAAAGCCAAGGAGGGGACAAAATGAAGAACGACGGAGTCCGTGCTGTAATCGAGCTCAGGATCACGCCGCAGAGGGACTGCGGCTTTGGGAAGATTGCCGAGCGCGTTTCCCGCTTTGAGCAGGTCGAGGCGTGCTTTTTGATGTCGGGCGGCTATGACCTTCTCGTGTTTGTCAAGGGCGACAGCCTGCAGGACGTTGCGCAGTTCGTCGCGGCAGATCTTTCGACGATCGACGGCGTGCTGTCTACGGCGACGCATTTCATGCTTGAGACTTACAAGGCCGGGGGAGTTTTCGACAATCCCGGCGATACAAGGCTGGAGGTTTCGTAATGGCGGTTGACCTCGCACAGAAGGCGCAGAATTTTACTAACAGGGGTCGTCAGGCTCTTGAGACCGGGCGCTACGAGCTCGCGGTTGACATGCTGATGGAGGCCGTCTCGGCGGCTCCAGACGTCCTCGAGACGCGCAGGTTGCTTCGTGCAGCGCAGATAGCTAACTTCCGCAGGAACGGCAAGTCCGGTTTCGGCGCGAAGCTTGGCTACAAGATGGCCCAGATGAAGATAATGGGGCTTGTGAAGAAAGGCCAGGGCGCAGAGGCGATGGCTGAGGCCGAGAAGCTGCTTTCGCAGAATCCGCTCGACCCCGACAACATCGAGGTGGCCGTCAAGGCGGCGGAGGCTGCAGGCAAGGCCGACCACGCGGCTATCACCGTCGAGGCCGCTTACGAGTGCTCCAACCGCGACCCGGCGCTTCTCGAGCGCGTGGCGACTTACTACACGATGGCGAAGCGCTATGACAAGGCGCGCGATGCATACCAAAAGCTTTCCGAGCTCAAGCCCGGTGACCAGCGCGTCCTCCAGCTGCTCAAGAACACCGAGGCGCAGGCGACTATGAACGCGGGATGGGAGCAGACCGCCGGCAAGAAGGGCGGCTTCCAGGCCCTTATCGCGAACAAGGAGCAGGCGAAGAAGCTCGACCAGGCGAACAAGGCCGTCATCACTGGCGATGACGCCGACGCTTTGATCAAGGAAAAGCTCGCCCAGATCGAGCGCGAGCCGAAGAACATGAACTTCCGCCGCGCGCTTGCAAGAATCTACGTGCAGAACAAGCGTTTTGAGGAGGCGATCCAGTGTCTGACGGACGCGATAGAGATGGCGGGCGCGATGGATCCCGAGCTCGACCGCATGCTGTCGCAGACGTACGTCAACTACTACGACCAGCAGATCGAGGCCTACCGCGCCGCAGGCGACGAGGATAACGCCATCGAAATGGAGAACCAGAAGAACCAGTTCGTGTTCGACGACCTCGCGCAGCGTGTTGAGCGCTACCCGAACGACCTTCACCTCCGCTATGAACTTGGGCTCCAGTACTACACCTACGAGTACTACGACGAGGCGCTTGAGCATCTCCAGCTTGCGCAGAAGAGCCCGAAGGACCGTCTCTGGGCGCTCTACTATCTTGCGATGTGCTTCCTCAAGAAAGGCCAGACGGACATGGCCGTCATGCAGCTCGAGACGGCGCGCGACGCGATTCCCACGATGGACGACCTCAAGAAGAAGGTTGTTTACCAGCTCGGTCTTTGTGCCGAGGAGGCGGGCGATCTCGAGAAGGCGTACCAGTACTACAAGGACGTGTACGCCGCAGACGTCGGCTTTGAGGATCTTGGCGAGCGCATGCTTGCGGTTAGCCAGAAGCTCAAGAGCGGAAAGTGAGAAGGGGAAGATTTGGCAGCCCCAAGGAGAGTCGAACTCCTCTACCAAGCATGAAAAGCTCGTGTCCTAGCCGATAGACGATGGGGCCAAAAACGCACATAGTATATCATATCATGTGGTGGGGAATCAAGTGGGCGGTTTGACCGAGCGTGAGGCCTATGTTGCTTTCAATCTGACGGACAAGGTAGGTTCGGTCAAACTTACCGAACTTGTCGCCGCGTCCGGTTCTGTTGCCGCCGCCTGGGAGTCATATCCGCAAAAGGTCTCGCGCTCTGGCGCGAAACTCGACTGGGAGCGCGAGTTCTCACTTGCGAAACGCTACGGCGTTGAGATCGTGACGCCCGCAGACCCCAGCTATCCGACTCGCCTTCTCGAGCAACCATCCCATCCGCTTGCTCTCTACGTAAAGGGTGACGCAAGCGTCCTTTCTTCTTCCAGTGTCGCCATCGTCGGTACACGCCGTGCGACTGCCTACGGGCTCGACCAGGCGTTCAAAATCGCCAAGGGTCTTGCAGAAGATGGTTGGACAGTCCTTTCGGGGCTCGCGCTTGGCGTCGACGCCGAGTCTCATCGCGGCGCATTGTCCGCGGAAGGAAAGACGGTAGGCGTGATCGGCTCTGGGCTCGACGAGTTCTACCCCGAGGAAAATCGCGCACTTGCGCGGGAGATAGTCGAGAACGGTGGCGCGGTCGTAAGCGAGTTTCCGTTTGGACGGTATCCCGACACGCAGACTTTCCCGCAACGCAATCATACTGTCGCAGCGCTTGCTATGGGCGTCGTCGCGATAGAGGCGCCTATAAAGAGCGGCACGCTCATCACTACTTCGTGCGCGGCAGACATGGGTCGCGTCGTGATGGCTGTTCCAGGTCGGGTCGATAGCCGCTCGAGCGCTGGATGTCTTGCGCTTCTTCGCGATGGCGCGCGGCTTGTTCGTTCTGCGGCAGACGTAGAGGAGGAGCTTTCTCCGCTTGTTCCTGTAGCGGAGCGCAAGGCGCCTAAGGCAAAAGCTAAGGTTTCGCCATCGCCCGCCGCTCCCGCCCCTGCGTTTTCCGTGGAAGAGGCAATGATCATGCGCGAAGTGGACGCAGAGGGCGTTCACATGGACATCCTTGTTCGGCGGACGGGTCTGCCGGTCGAAAAGGTCAACGCGCTTTGCATGGCGTTGCGGCTCAAGGGCCGCGTCCGATTCTTTCCCGGCAACCGCGTCGCTCTCCCTCGCGACCCCTAACCCCTAACCATCCACTCCCCAACTCCCTCTGCACCTCTGCGTCTCTGCGTTAAAAATTCTACTAAAAAAAGATATCAATTCCATTCTCCAACTCCAACTCTAAACTCCAACTCCTGACTCCTGACCCCTGACCCCTAAACCACCATGAAAATCTTCAAAGAACCCCAGAAACTCCAGAAGTGGTGCCGCGCGCGCAAGCTCGCCGGTGCAAAGATTGCGCTCGTCCCGACGATGGGATATCTCCACGACGGGCACCTTTCTCTTATTCGCGAGGCGAAGAGGCGTGGCGCTGACGAAATCGTCGTGAGCGTATTCGTCAATCCCGTACAGTTCGGGCCGAATGAGGACTACGAAAAGTATCCGCGCGACGAGAAGGCCGATCTCGCCAAGTGCCGCGAGGCTGGTGCGACGGCGGTGTTTTTCCCGACGCCTGCGAACATGTATCTCGAACGCCACAGCGCCTTCGTGAACGAGGAGGATCTTTCGCGCGGGCTCTGTGGCGCGCGTCGCCCCGGGCATTTCCGAGGCGTCTGCACTGTCGTCGCGAAGCTCTTCAACCTCGCCCATCCCGACTTCGCCGTTTTCGGGCAGAAGGACTACCAGCAGGCGCAGGTGATAAAGCGCATGGTGCGCGACCTCAACTTCGATCTCAAGATCGTCGTCGCGCCGATTGTACGCGAGAAAAGCGGCCTCGCCCGCTCGTCACGCAACACGTATCTTTCGCAGGAGGAGCGCGAGAGGGCTGTTGCGATTTCCCGCTCGCTTATGTCGTTTGGCGTGAAGGGCGGCGCAAAGACACTTGCGGCGCTCAGGAAGTCGCTTGAAAAGGCAGGTCTCGTAGTCGACTACGTGGAGTGCGTCGACGCCGAGACGCTTGAGCCGCGCAAAACGCCAAAGAAAGGCTGCTGCATTCTTGTCGCGGTCTTCTGCGGCAAGACGCGGCTTATCGACAATCGTGTCCTTTAGTCGCTAATTTTTGTCCCAGCTCGCCTTTGGCGGCGCCTTGTCGCGCCACTCGGGAAGAGAAATCATGTTGCCCGCCTCGGCCTTTCCGGCGAGATAGGCCTCGGCGACGTATTCGCGCCGTGTCTTCATTTCGGCGAGCAGCGACTTGATTTCAAGGACGGCTTCATGGCACATGTCGATTACTTGTTTCTTCGTCTCATCGTCGACGCCAGGCATCTTTAGGAGCTCGATTGAGCTCAAGAGGACGGTTGAGGGCTGTCCGAGCGCATGGCAGAAGCCCGCGAGTGATTCCATCACGACCTTCGACCGCTCAACTTGCATTTCTGCGATCGCGAGCCGCCGACTGGTTTCTTCCGCTGCGTCAATTTCGTCTGTCATGTCGTAACTCCGGTTTTGCGGGTGTTGTCAGCTTGCAAGACTGCCCATGTTGAAGATTGGCAGGAACATCGCGAGGACGATGGTTCCAATGATTGCGCCAAGGAATACCATGAGGAACGGCTCCATCAGCGACGTCAGCGTGCTGAGAAGTGCTTCCACCTCCTCGTCATAGCTGTCCGCCACGGAGTCAAGCATGTCCTCGACCTTGCCGGCCTTTTCGCCTGCGGCAATCATTCGAACCATTATTATCGGCATGTAGGGCTTACCGTCGAGCGCGACGTTCAGCTGGTTGCCTTGTTCCACTTCCTTGCGCGCGTCGAGAATGGATTTTTCTAGAACGCGGTTGCCGAGCGACCCCGCAACGACTTCGAGGGATTTCAGAATCGGCACGCCGGCGTTCGTCATCTGTGCGAGAAGCCGGCAGAACCTGCCTATTCCGCTCTTCAGGTTGAGGACTCCGAAGACCGGCATCTTGAGTTTGAACTCGTCGAACTTGTAATGCCCGCTCTCAGTGTTCTTCCACGTTTTGAAAGCCCAGATTGCCGCGCCGACGACAATTAGGATGATGTACCAGTACGCCTTTACGAAATCTGAGATGTCTACGAGCGTCTGGGTCAGCGCGGGAAGGGGTTTCCCGAAGCCGGAGAACATCTCAGCGAAAATCGGTACCACGAACTGAATGAGACCGCCTGCAAGAAGGAGCGCAATCGAGATGATGACTGTCGGATAAGTCATTGCACTCTTGACTTTCCCTTTGAGTCGTGCTGTGGCCTGTATGATTGCGCCGAGCCGCTTGAGTATGCCTGCGAACTCGCCAGACTGTTCGCCAGCCATCACCATGTTTACGTACATGTCATCGAACAGGACTGGGAACGAGGCGAGCCCCTTGGAGATAGGGTCACCACCTTCGATTGTATCCTTAAGGTGGGTTAGGACTTTCCTGAATTCGGGGTTGGAGCATTGCTCTTCGAGAGTCTGTATCGTTGAGAGGATTGGCATGCCTGCGCCGATCATAGAGGCA
>Ga0310786_10007238_pt1 | contig 14514 bp, 6 predicted proteins | sample AusTroGonzalo_MG_FD_203881 | JGI IMG/M metagenome (GOLD analysis project Ga0310786, IMG submission 203881) | Bovine rumen microbial communities from tropical cattle in Woodstock, Queensland, Australia - Gonzalo_03 (v2) (version 2) | ecosystem: Host-associated > Mammals > Digestive system >... | reverse complement strand
CTTGCGGTAGTAGGCGATGACGTCGCGGACGAGGCCGCCGAAGAACTGGCGGTAGCCTTCAGCCCCCAGGGATTCCCAAAGCTCGTAACTGCCGCCGGCATAGCCGCCCACGCTGTCGCTGCCGTTTTCCTTGATGGCGCAGATTTCCGGATGCTTCTTCATGTACCACTGGAAATGGTGTCCGGAAACTTGGAGGCAGAGCATGAGATTTTGGTCGGGACGTCCGTTGAGATAGTCGGCTAACTGCTGGTTGAAGGGCAGGTAGTCGATGCCGTTTTCGGTGAGGCCCAGGATAGGCGTCATCTCCACGTCGGCGATGGGGGTGTTTCCCGCGCCCAGGTTCCTGGCCTGGGAGCCGCCAGAGTCAATCACGAGCCCCTGGTTCAGGCTGGAGAATTTGCCGTTGACGTACAGGGAGACGACATCGTTCTGCTTGCGCATTTCGGCCTTGGGATAATCGCGTTCCGCCGGGCCGTCGATGTGCAGGGGGCATTTGGTCGGCTGGCTGTTGTCGCCGCCCAGGAAACTGATTTCCAGGGTCGTCTCCATCTTGGGCAGGTAGGTGGGGATTTTCAAGGTGGAGAGGTTTTTCATGATACTGCCGGCGGGGCATTTGGCGGGAATCTTCTGGCAGTCGTCTTCCGAACTGGCCCAGAGGACGGTCTTGCCGTCTTCGCTGATAAGCTTCAGCTGGGGCAGGATGGCGGAATCCGTGGGATCCAGCAGTTTCAGATGCAGGTTCACTGTCAGTTCGTCGCCTGGCTTGACGGACGAGGGCAGGTTGGTGACCTGACATTCCATCTTGGGCAGCAGGCCAATGGGAATGAACAGGATGTCGCCCCATGGCTGGCAGGGGGGATTGCCGATGATCAGGGGCTTCGTCCAGGGGCCTTCATCCTCCGTGACGGAACATTCCCAGGTCTCGTCGGTGGCCAGATGCACAAGTTCCTTGTCCTTGGAGCAGACGACCGCTTCCAGCAGAAGGCCTGAGGAACTAACCACCTGGTCAACCTTCACGAAAATCTGGTTGGTGCCTTGCTTCAAGACAGGCTTGAGGTCAAAGATGGACGGAGACTTGTAGCTATGGTTGGTGGAGAAGCCCATCGGCGTGGGTTTCTTCAGCGTCTCGCCGTTGATTTGCAGGGTGAACTTGTCGTCGGCGCAGATTTCCAGCAGAGCCTTGTCAACTTGCTCCAGATCATCGATTTGGAAATTTCTGCGGAACCAGATGGTGTGGCTGTCCTTGTTGAACCAGCCTTCATGCCAAATCCAGTTGGCCTTCCAGTGGACGACCTTGCTGGCGGGATCGATTTTCTTGCGGATGATATTGTTGTTTTCGGCGAGGCGCGGTGTCTCGAACTCGCCGTCCAGCAGGAGGACGGCGCTGGCCGCCAATTCTGGCTCGGGGAAGGTGTAGTGGAATTTCTGCCAGTCGGCCGTGGCTTTGAGTTTGCGGGTTTCCTCCGTCAGGAGGTTTCCGTGGACATCCAGCAGTTGCAGGGTGAAGGAGGAGTCGCCTTTGGCACTGCCGGCGATTTGCAGGCTGCTGGGGAAGGGCAGGGTTGCGCGGGTGTTGCGCCACTTGCCGTACAGGCGGAAGTTTTCGGGAACCTTGCTTAGGAACTCAACCTTGGACTCCGCGTCCTGTGGCTCCCAGTTGGTGGGATATTGCGGGAGATACGGGCTGGCACAGGCGAAGGCGAGGCGGTTTTCCTCCTGCTTGAAGAACTCGATGCGCTTGATTTCCCACTGGCCGTCTTCTGGGGCCATGACGATGACGCGAAATTTCTCCAGCGTCCCAGTCCAGCGGGGACCGACGATGGGGACGTCCACGGGAATGTCATAGACGAGGAAATCGTCGCTTTGGTGGACGATTTGCTTGTAGGGGCAGGTCTGGTCGAACTGCCGCATGGTGCGGGCGCGTTCGATGCGGAGCAGGACGGAGGAGTTTGTGCGCATGACGAGGCGCAGCATGTTGAAATCCTTGGTGTAGGCGTGGATTCTGGGGGAGACGAGCATGGCTGTCTGGCCCTTGAGGCAGTGGCCAACAAAGCCTTCGGGGCCGCAGTCGGCCTTTTCCCAGCCGGTCGGCGTCCAGTCCTGGAACCCTTGGGTGAAATCCCAGGCGCGGGGTGACGGATCGCAGACGAGTTCCGGCAGGTCGGGCAGAAACTCCAGATCCTTGATTTCGATGGTTCCTGGATACTGGTTGACGATATCCAGGCGGAAATTGGTGATTTCCCCAGATTCGCGCCAGGCTTTGCCGCCGTCCTGGCAGTCGTGGTTGGCGGAGGCCGTCAGCGTGTGCCATTCGCCGTCGCAGTCCAGGGGGGGCAGGGGGATGTAGTATTTTTCGGAATAGGTCTTGTTATTCGTGTTGAGGTAGAACAGTTCTCCGGTCGTTTCCTGTCCCGTGAAGCCAGTCGCCCGATAGGTGAGAACCATCCGCCCGAATTTGAGCGGGTCCAGGGAGAGGGTTGGACTTATGATGCAGCAGTCGCCTTTGGTGACATTGAGTTTCAGAAATTCGCCGGTGGTATCGACATCCAGATTGCGTATGCCGGAGAATTTGCCGCCGGAAAGGTCCCAGATGTCGGCACTCGTGGCCGCAGGCAGTGGCGGCAGGTCAGGCAGGAAGGTAATTTTGCGGATTTCAACGTTGCCGGGGTACTGGTTGACCAAATCGAAGCGAATCTTGGTGATGGTTCCCGCCTCTCGCCAGGCCTTGCCGCCGTCGCGACTGCGGCTGGCCGAAACTGTCAGCGTGTGCCATTCGCCGTCGCAGTTCAGGGACGGAATTTGCAGGCAACGCTGTTCGGCAAAGTTGTCTGCCGTGGGCGTCAGGAAAAAGATTTCGCCATTGGTCTTGCCGTTGGGAAAGCCGCTGGCGCGATATTCGATGGCGAGGCGTCCGACCTGGGCGGAGTCCAACTTCAGTTCCGGGCTGAGAAAGTAGGAATCATACCCTCTGGCCTCGAATTTGAGATGCGGACCGTTCATGTCGAACTTGAGGTTGCTGCCTAGGCCGAATTTCGACAGGTCGCGGGGAAACTCGAAATCCTGCTGGGCAGCGAGGGGCAGTAGGGCAACGAAAAGGGCGGCGAAGAAAAGGTGGAGTTTTTTCATGGTACTGGTAGTTTCCATGGGGTTCTGCATGTGATAGGATGTATTCTCACCAATATAATAGTGTCTGGATAAATATTTGCAAGTGAATTATTGGTAATTATTATGCCAAAATTAAATATGATTGTGCTAGTTTGTATATGTTTGTTGTGATTTAATTTGCTTGTTTACATGTTATTATAACATATTACTCTGTTTGACAATTTAGACAGGCGGAAGAAATGTGATAAACTTACACCACCCCACGTATATCGCGCTTCATCTGGGGCAGGGGTGATAGCGTGGCCCTACGGACGAACAGCAGTTTTCCCGTCTGTCTATGCGAAACTGGCTGAGTTTTATTGCCACTTTTGCGGAAAACTGAAGAAAAATGTTGCCAGTTTGGTTGAAATTCGTAAAATGGCTGGCGGGCCGAGCATCTGCTCGGCAAAGGTGCCCGTAGGAAGGATGCGCGATGGCGGCCTCCGGGCTGTGTATTTTAGGGATGAGAGAGATAGAGATATGAGGGATAGGGGGAATGCTGATTGGCTGGGATATTAGGGATTTTAGGGATGAGAGAGATAGGGATGGCAGGGATAGGAAGGATAAAAGGGAAGGGAGAATGCCCGTGGGAAGGCGTCGCCATCGTCTGGTAGGGCTGCCAGACCCCTGGCCGCCGCTTGTGCACGCGAAAACGGCGTCGCCGTCGTTCGGTAGGGTGGCCAGACCCCTGGCCGCCGTCGTTCCTGTGGAAGCGGCGTCGCCATCGTCTGGTAGGGTGGCCAGACCCTGGCCGCCGCTCGTGCCTGTGGAAGCGGCGTCGCCATCGTCTGGTAGGGTGGCCAGACCCTGGCCGCCGCTCGTGCCCGTGGAAACGGCGTCGCAATCGTTCGGTAGGGCGGCCAGACCCCTGGCCGCCGCTCGTGCCCGTGGAAACGGCGTCGCAATCGTTCGGTAGGGCGGCCAGACCCCTGGCCGCCGCTCGTGCCCGTGGGAAGGCGTGGCAACATGCGGTAGGGCGGCGAGCCCCTTCGCCGCCGCTGTTGTCCGTGGGAAGGCGTGCAAACATGCGGTAGGGCGGCGAGCCCCTTCGCCGCCGTCGTGCCCGTGGGATGGTGCGCTGGCTGCGGGGGCCGAGCGTCTGCTCGGCCAAGGTGCCCGTAGGAAAGAGAGCGGTGGGGCGGCGAGCCCCTTCGCCGCCGCCGTGTCCGTGAAAAATGGTGTCTTTAACTCCCGCACAAGCGAATTGTATGTTTCTTGTATTCAATCTCTTCAAAAGTCATCGAAAGTTACAAAAAATGTTGCATGAGTAATGGCAACGCATTTTTGTTAGAAAGAGGCATTATATTTATTGGGTGGAGGGCGGGGGTGGTTTCCCCATAAGGTAAAAGAGCAAGAGGCAAACTGTGTATTCTCTCTCGCGTCTTCATCACATTTTTACCCTTGCATGCTTGCAAAAAGCCTGGCCTTACATTATTTTAGAAGATTACCAAATCAAATTCGCAGATCATATCCCATAGATGAAATTAGATTTTGCCAAGAATACCAGGCGCAATGCGGCGGCGGCCATCATCAACCGCTTCATTGGAGCCTTGTTTCCGTTTCTCAACAGGAGTTTGTTCCTGTGGTTGCTGGGGCCTTCTTATTTGGGGCTCAACGGTTTGTTCGGCTCTATCCTCGGCTTTCTCATTCTGGCGGAGCTTGGGTTTTCGACTGCCGTGGTCTGCTCGATGTACAAGCCGGTCGCCGAGGATGACCAGGAACTGCTGTGTGCCTATCTGGCGTATTTCCGCAAAGTCTACCAGGGTGTCGGCACGGTCATTCTGCTGATGGGGCTTTGCCTGTTCCCGTTCCTGCGACAACTGGTCCATGGCGAGGTTCCGCCCGACATCAATATGCACGTGCTCTATCTGCTGCACCTGCTGAACACGACCTGCAGTTATTTCTTCTTCGCCTATCGCGGCTCCATTCTCAGCGCCTATCACCGGCAGGATGTGGTCACCAACATCCGCACGGTCGTTTCCATGATTCAGTATGTCGCCGTGTTCCTGGTGCTGTTCCTGACGCGCAACTACTATTACTATGTGATAGTCACCATCGTCTTCACCATGTTGCAGAACATCCTGATAATGCACGAGGCGCGCCGCCTGTTCCCCAAAATCGTCCCGGTCGGCAAACTGCCCGAAGCCCTGCGGAAGCGTGTGCTGGATGACATCAAGTCCATTTTCCTGCACAAAGTCGGCGGCACGATAACGTATTCTGCCGACAATATCATCATTTCCATGTTCCTCGGCCTGGTCGTGGTCGCCGCCTACGGGAACTACTATTACATCAGCAACACGGTGGCCGGAATTACCTGGGCGATGTACCAGTCGATGACCAGCGGCTTCGGCAACCGCATCTACACCGACAGCCGCGAGGAGAATTTCCAACTTTTCATGCGCGCCAACCGCATGGTCAGCATCGTTATCATCTGGTGCGCCGCGATGATGACAGCCCTCTATCAGCCTTTCATCTACGAATGGACCCGGGGGAAACCAGAGCTGCTCTGCCATTTTCTGACCCCCGTGCTGATGGTGCTGTATTTCTATGTCAACCAATCGAGGCAGGTTCTCCTGTCCTTCAAGTCCGCCGCCGCGCTCTGGAAGCATGACCGCTGGAAGCCCGTCGTGGCGGGAATCATCAATCTGACCCTCAACATCACCTTCGTGAAAATACTTCCGCAGGAGTACAAACTGGACGGCGTTATTCTCTCGACTATTATTTCCTTCGTCTTCGTGCAGATTCCTTGGGAATCGCATGTGATGTTCACCAAATATTTCGATGCCCGGCAGTCCCGACGCTACTGGCGGTTCCAGGCGACCTTTGCGCTGCTGGCAGCGGCGATGTGCGCGATTTCCTGGTCTGCAGTCAGCCTGGTCCATCTTGGAGGAATCTGGGGGCTGCTGGTCAAAGGCGCTGTCGCCTTTGCAGTTTCCGGCGGCCTCTGCCTGCTCGCCTTCCGTCAGGACATTCTCGACATCATCCGGCGCCTGCTGCCGAAAAAGCAACAAGTGTAATCCCGTCAAAGAACGGCTTGTGATTCCTATTGCCAGGCGCGCGTCAAACGGGAGCTCGACAATCCCCCTTTCGCTTCAGAAGGAGATATCATGAAACTTAGAAAAGTTTTGTTGTTGATGTCGGCAGTCGCCTTTTGCGTTTACGGGGAGGACTATACTTTCCGTCCTGGCCAGAAAGACATCCCGCCGGTCTTCGGCTATGCCGGTCAGGAAGAGCATGCCTACCGGTTGGAAATAACCCCTGGCTATCGCGACGAGACGCAGCCCATGACCGTCGCCTTGGAAGGCGTCAAGCAAGTCACATGTTTGGATATTTTGGCCAATGTGCTTGACTTGCAAGCCAAGCAGGACGGGGAGGCTCTGCGGATTGAGGTTCCGGCGAAAGTCGCCTTGCTGGCTCTAGAGACGGAGGTCCCGCCGCAACGTGTCACGGCCAGTTTTACTCCCCTGGCCACGCCGTTGCCGCCTGTGCGAATCCAACAGGCCGTCATCCGGCCGCCCGTCGGCAAGCGCGAAACTCCGCGCGATATCTGCGACCTTCAGGAAAACTCGGCCAGATTGGACAATGGTGTCCTACGCCTCGGTTTCTCCTGGACAGACGGACACCTGCAGGTCACGGAACTGTTCAGCTACAACACCGCCTGCAATCTGCTGGCCGTACCTGACCAATTCCGCCTGTTCATCGTCCGCCTCGGCGATAAGGACTACGACATTGCAAACACAACAGTCAAATCCGTGGTCAAAGACGGCGCAGGGCTTTGTGCTACCTTCGAATTGCCAGGCGTGGACTTGCTGGCCGTCTGGCGAGTCCGCAATGAAGGCCAGGAGTTGAAGACCTCCCTGGAAGTCGTGAACAACGGCGAGGAACTGCGGCAAATCAAGGTCGTTCACCCCTGCCTGGACGGCCTGCGGATTTCCGACCACGAGGAAGACGATTTCTACCTCTGCCCGACGGAAGGTGGAATCATCTCTAGCGTACCCTGCTGGCGGCGCGAGGCATACGGCTATGGCTTCGGCTATTGCGTCATCGGCCTGCTTGACGTGTTTTCCCCCGCCAAGGGCGGCGGCCTGTACCTGCGGCATGACGACCCGACAGGCGAATACAAGCATTTCAATATCCGCAAAGGCCGCTTTTATGCCCGCGGTGACGAGGAACTGCGCCTGTGGCCCATTCTTGGACGGATTGACCTGAAGATGCACTACGGGACTTCCCTGCACGCCATCCCGGGAACCTCCCTGGCCATCGATTACATCGAACGCGATTGCCTCAAGGGAACACCAGTGCAATATCCTGCGGCGGCGTTGGGCGGACATCCTGGCGACTGGCACCGCGCCATGGAAATCTACGCGGATTGGTCAAACACAACCTGGCCTCGACACAGCCAGCTGTCGCCTATTGCCGGCTGCTGGAGCGGGGCAGGTGGCGCGGGAACAGCCGAGCCGTTGGGGGAATTTTACAAGGTCAACCATCCCGACCCAATCCCTGCCGACATCACGGAAATCAACGGCTACTGGACGCTCTACGAAAAAGGCAGCTGGGGCGAGGAACTGACGGAGAAAACCCACTGGTCGTTCATTGACCCCGCCGATGGCAAGCGGAAAGTGGCCTATCAGATTGGTGATTACGGACGGCGCGGCTACAATCCCCAGTGGGGTGGCCTGCCGGCCTTGCAGGAGTTCATCAAGAAAATCCAGAAGCGCATGCCGCTCGTCCTCTACACGGCTCCGCGCATCTGCCATTCCAATGCTTTGTTGGCTGAGGAACATCTCCCGGAATGGTGCATAATCAATCCGCAATGGCATTTCCGTGAACGCTATGCGCATCAGCTGGCTCCCACGGAGCCGAAAGACCTGGTGTTCAATTTCCACGCCTACCGCCTGTGCCTGGAGAATCCCGATTGCCAGCAGTGGCTCGTCGACAATCTGGTCCGTCTGGTCAAGGAGACAGGAGCCAGCGGCATCAGGATGGACGAGCTAGGCTCTTCGGGAGAAATCTGCCTGTCCACCTTGCATTCGCATGTCGCCACCTACCGTCGCGGCCACAACAACCATCTCCAGGCAGCGACGACCATGGCCAGGGAACTGCGGAGACGCCTCGACCAGGAACTGGGACGCGACAAACTGCTGCTGACCGAGTTCATCGGCACCGACATGTTCAACGCCACCCAGGACGGAGCGCTCAGTTGGCTGGTCGCGACAAATGACTACACGGTCAATCCCGCCCCCATCCAGTTATATCGCTTCTATTTCCCCTCCTGCAAAATATTCGAGGTGGACGAGTTCAAGCCTGGCGCCGGCAAGCGCAAGGACTGGCGGTACTGGCTCTGGAACGGCGAGGGCTGCTATAATTCCCACTGGTATCCTCGTGAGGTTCTGGACCTGCTCCACGAGAACAACGACGCCATGGGCTACGGCATGGCCACGCCTCTTATTCCGACTCTGAATCCCTACATCCTCGTCAACCGCTTCGAGGCGGCAAACGGCAAGACAGTCTGGACTGTCCTCAATACCGCCAGGAAGACTTTCCGCGGCGCCATCCTGCCTGCAGAGAGGGAGCGGAAATACGAAGAAATCCTCTTCCACCGTGGCGTGGAAACCAAGGACGGCCAACTGTACACGACCATCCATCCCAGCGAAGTCCTGGTCATCCGTGCTAGGCCATAGGCGCACGGGAAAGGGCGACACGCGTCAGGCGCGACGGCGCCAGGGCTGGCTGCCCTATCGGACGGTGGTTGTCTTTCCTACGGACACATTGGGGCTGTTGCAAAACCTCATAAAGAGGAAGCAACAGCCCCTTGAGATGTGTAGTGGAGCATTCGGGGAGTGCGATATTTAGTTTGAAAATTCGCAAAATTGCTGTATATTATTATTTGAATACTAATTTTGAAGTCTTATGAAAACTGGAGTAAGCGGATGAAGGATAAAGGGAACAAGACTCGGGATCTGCTGATACAGACTGCGGGGAGACTGTTTACGCTTCATGGCATCAACGGGGTACGAGCGAAAGACATCGCGCATGCGGCACATGCTGTTCCAAACGCCATAACCTATCACTTCGGGGGCTTGGACAATCTGATTGACGCGGTTTGGGAACACGCGCTCAACCACATGGATTTTATGCGAGTTGAGGAATATTACAAAGAAAATCAGCATCTGCTGAAGACCCCAGACGGGAAGCGGCAATTGGTGTCGGAGATCATTGACATTTTCTTCAAAAACATTTGGAATGGCAGCGGCATCTATTGGGAAGTTCCGTTTCTGCTGAGCACCAGCATTACCGAGGACGGTCAGAAACGGCTTGAGAAAAGTGAATGCAATCGCTTCGTTGTGGCATTCATGAAACTGTACTTTGACATCACAGGAAACAATGACCCTGAAAGCGCTCTGGGGTGGATTTTCTCCACTTTGGGCGGAGCGGTGATATACACCACCAATGTCGGGGTGTTCACGAACATACTGAAAACGGACGGCATTCCGGAAAGTTGCTACCGCCGTCTTCAATACATAACCACGCAGAACGCCTTGTTCTCGTTGAATCTTCTTGCTTTGTGAGGTCGTCATGAAAAACCGTTTTTTGCATTTGCTTCTGTGTGCGATATTGCTGCATGGATGCAGCAAGGAGTCACACCCCCAAAAAGTAGCAGACAGGACAGTAAAGGTCAGGACAGCATCCCTGCAGGAGCATTCATTCCGCGAGACATTCCGTGCCCAGGGCATGGTAGAGGCTTCGAGAAAAGGAACCATCTCCTCGTTTGTTCCTGGCAGAATCGACAAAATTTATTACGATGAGGGGGCCATCGTGGAGGCAGGCGCGAGCCTTTTCCAGGTGGACTTGGAAAACCTCACCAATCGCGTCGAACTTGCCCAAAAGGATTTGGAGGTCATGAAGGCATCTCGCCTGACGACGCAGCAGGGCGTGAATCTTGCCCAGATCAGACTGAAGAAGGCCGAACAGGATTTCGACCGCAACCAGAAACTCTATCAGGCCAATGTCATTACCACCGACACATACGAGCAGATGGAAACTGCGTTTCACAGCGCGAAGGTCATGCTGGAGGGGGCAATCGCTCTGGACGCGGCGGCGGTGGCGAAGGAGCAGCAGGCGGCAACGGCCTTGAAACTAGCTCAGAAGGCGCTGAATGATTCCCATCCATCGGTTCCGTTTCGAGCGTTGATTCTGGAGAAGCTCAAAGAAGAATCGGAATTTGCGGGGGCCGGGACGCCAATCGTTTCCGTGGAGGACCCCGCCAGTCGGGAAATCAGTTGCCGGATCAGCGCCATCTATTGGGAACGCCTGCGGCCAGGAACCGCCGTGGAAGTGCATTTCGGCGGGAAAATTGTCTGCCGCAGTTCAATCTACTTCAGAGCGGAAGTCATTGATTCCGCCAGTCGCACCTTTGAGATCAAGGCAAAACTTCCTGCAGACACACCGCTGAAATCGGGAACGCTTTGCGATTTGGACATCATCTTGGATGAGCGGAAGGGGTGGGGCGTGATGTCGGATGCAGTTCTGCCAGGGCGAGAGGGACGGATGAGCGTGTTCCTGAACGAAGGCGGCGTGGCGAAGGAGACGGATGTCCAATGCGGGCTATCCACGGACGGGTTCACAGAAATATTGTCTGCGGAGTCGCTCCTCGGCAAAGAGGTGGTCGTCAGGGGGCAGGCGTTTGTCCGCGATGGCGACAAACTGGAAGTCGAGAGGTGAAGCGATGACACTTAGCGGTCTTTCGGTCAAGCGCAAAGTCGCGATGGGGTGTTTCATTGCGATGCTGGTATATTTTGGCGTACTGTCCTATTTCAAGATCGGGATGGACACTGTCCCGAAAATGGATGTCCCCTACGTTCAGGTCGTCACTGTTTATCCAGGGGCCTCCCCTGCGGAGGTCGAGACCGATGTCGCAAAGCACATTGAGGACGCCGTGTCCTCCTTGGACGGACTTAAGCATGTCACCAATACGTGCATGGAGAATGTCTGCGCGACGACGCTGGAGTTTGTCAACGGGACCGATGTGGACATCATGATCCACCAGGTCCGGGAAAGGCTCAATACCATTGTCGACGAGTTTCCCCCGAATGTCAAGACCCCGCAGTTGAGCAAAATCAACGTCAACGCGATTCCCGTCGTGACGCTGTATCTGGTCGGCGGACGCTCGGTGGATGAACTGTATCATTATGCGGACAAGACGCTTTCCGACCATTTCGCCAGCATCCCCGGTGTCGGGGAGATTCGTCTGCACGGCGGCAACGAGATGCAACTTCACGTACTGCTTGATCGTGAGAAGATGACGGCCATGAACCTCACGGTGTCGCAAATCGTCGCCAAAATCCAGGAGAACAACCTGAAACTTCCCGCCGGACACATTAGTGAAAAGGGTAGGGAAACGGCGATCACCTTCGACAGCGAATTTCACAATTTCCTGGAACTCGGCGAGTTCGAGATTGGAGTTGTGGGTGGTCACAAGGTCTATCTGGGCGATGTCGCCGAAATCAAGCTCATGGCGAAGGAGATCCGCCAGGAGGGATACCTCGGACGCGAGCCTGGCGTCGCCATTGAAATCGTCAAGAAAAGCGATGCCAACGCGGTGGAGGTCATCCGGCAGGTGCGCCGTCGTTTCGAGACGCTGCAATCCAGCGCATTGCCTAGAAACACGCAGCTCATTTGGTTCAAGGACAGCGCCGACTACATTCAGGCGTCCGTCAAAGACGCATGGGCAAGCGTCGGACTCGGCATTGTCCTGACCGCGCTGCTTCTTTTCCTTTTCCTGCACGAGCCCCGATCGACCTTCATCATCTCAATCACGATGCCAGTCTCGGTCATCATCACATTTACCGTCATGGCGCTGCTGCACTACACCTTCAACATGATGACGCTGGTCGCAATCGGCTGCTCCTCGGGAATTCTGGTCACCAACTCGGTCATCGTCATGGAGAACATCTTTGTCTGGCTGAAACGCGGTAAATCGCCTGTGGAATCCGCCGCGGAGGGCACAGCGGAAGTCATCAATGCCGTCTCCGCCAGCGCACTGACGAATGTGGTGGTCTTCGTGCCGATCGCGACCATGTCGTCGGTCGTTGGCATGCTGGTCGGCCCGTTTGCGGGTGTCATGGTGATTGCGACGCTAGCATCCCTCTTCGTCAGTTTCACCCTGACGCCGATTCTGGCATCCTTGCTGCTGAGGCCTGAGACTGGCGGGAAAAACTCCTTCTGGGAACGTTTCTTCCGATTCTGGAATGTAGGCTATGCTCGCCTAGCCGCAGGATTCAACCGAACCATGGACTGGACGCGCCGATATCCGAAAACAGTCCTTCTGATTTCATTGGCATTTTGCGTCGCGCTATTATGTCTGTCGCTGCCGAATCTTCGGATTGCCTTCGTTCCATTCTACGACAAAAACGAAATATCGCTCGTCCTTGAATTTCCGTCAAACTATGGAATTGAAGCCACCCGGAAACAGACCTTGGAACTAGTGGACGAGTTAAGCAAACGGTCGGATGTCGCGCGGATCGGCACTACGGTCGGCTTTCGAAATGCCATTTTGGGACAGGTTTCAGAAGGCGTGAACCTTGCGGAAATCACCATCATGCTGAAACCGATGGCCGAACGCGCCCCGATCAAACAGATCATGGAGGAGATCCGTCAGTATCTAGCTAGGAAAAGCGGGATGCTCTATTCGGTTTCCATGCCAGCTCCGGCAGGCGGCGCAGGGCAGGAACTGACATGCTATGTTGGAGGCCCGGAACTAGATGTCATGGAGAAGTATGCGTATGAGGGGGCAGAAATCCTGCGGCGTTCCGGCTGTGCGACCGACATCGACACGAGTTGCCGTTCCTCGAAGCCCCGGATTCGGATTCTTCCCGAGCGGGCGTTGCTGAAAAACCTGGGAGTACCAGTGAATGCATTGGGCCTTTCCATTGTCGGGTATTTCGATGGCGTCGAGGCAGGTACCTTCAAGGTCGGAGTGGACACGTTCGACATTCGGATCAAAATGCAGGAAAAGGAGGGGCTGAAGCAACTTCAGGAGATTCCCGCAGTCCCGCTGAACGGGAAGCCTGTGGCGATGAATGCGCTTGCCGGGATGGAGAACTCTCCCGTCGCGATCAGCCTGATGAGACAGGACAAGGAAAGATCCGCATGGATTTACGCGAATTCCGCCCCAGGCCATTCCATGGATGACCTGATGCGTGTCCTCCGGAAGGAACTTGCCCCAAAACTTCCGCAAGGATATCGGCTGGTCTTTACGGGGCAGGCAGAAATGATGAACGAGGGCGCGATGGATTTCATCATGGTTTTTGTCACCGCGGTATTCTTGACGTTTCTTGTGATTGCCGCCATCATGGAGTCCCTGAGCCGTCCATTCCTTGTCATGTTCACGATTCCGCTCGGGTTCGTGGGCTTTTTCACGATGCTCTACCTTACGGGTACACTGCTTTCCATGGTCGGAATGCTGGGGGCCATCATGATGATCGGAATTGTGGTCAACAATGCCATCTTAATTATGGACGAGACATCCACGCTGAATGCGACGGGCATGAAATCGCATGACGCAATGCTTCAGGCCTCGCAGAACAAGTTCCGTCCGATTCTCATGACCTCGATTGCAAGCGTGATCGGGATGCTGCCGATGGCGTTCGGACGGGGCATCGGCTTCGAAATCCGCTCCAGTTGCGGCATAGGTGTGGTCGGCGGCCTCCTGTTCGCAATGTTCCTGACCCTGTATTTCATCCCAGCCTTGTTCTATGTGAGCCATAAAGACCGATAGGAGCCGTCTTCCGAGAGGCGGGGAGCCATGGGGAGACGCATATACTCCCAAGGTAAGCCACACAGAGGTGACAGGATCATGGCCTGGTGGTAAAAATAAGTTGTCGAGAAGCTTTCCGACACACAGTGCAGAAGGGGCGCCGTTGGCAGTGCGCTTGTGTCGACACATAAAGTGTTCTTTGCAAGTCTATCTTCTTTAATACAGTTATGAGTGAGATACCCTTTGCGTTCTTCAATGGCTGTAATAAATAACGTCGGTGTGTCGAATTGCCGATTTTAACCTCAAAACAGGGATACCGTTGTCGCTAGCCTCCTAGGATCGCGGCTTTGCGGCTATTAGACTATCCGCTTCACTGCGTTTGCGTCTGCAGTGACTATTTGGCCTCGACACAGCCCCAAGAAAAGAAATCAGATACAAAGAGCAAAAAGGGGCTGTTGCTTCCTCTTAGTGAGGTTTTGCAACAGCCCCAAAAATGGAGCGGGCGAACGGACTCGAACCGTCGACAGCCACCTTGGCAAGGTGGCGCTCTACCAACTGAGCTACGCCCGCATTATGGACTGAATGGAGCGGGCGAACGGACTCGAACCGTCGAC
>Ga0310786_10007237_pt1 | contig 14514 bp, 27 predicted proteins | sample AusTroGonzalo_MG_FD_203881 | JGI IMG/M metagenome (GOLD analysis project Ga0310786, IMG submission 203881) | Bovine rumen microbial communities from tropical cattle in Woodstock, Queensland, Australia - Gonzalo_03 (v2) (version 2) | ecosystem: Host-associated > Mammals > Digestive system >... | reverse complement strand
CATTTAGTACAATATCGCTGTTCTACTGCCATATTAAATTTTCACCTACCTTAATTTTTCTTATTTCTACAGCACTTGCAAATACTATACCAACCATCTTTGCTGGTATTGTTCTTTGAAAAATTCCGGTTATTAGCTAATTTAATTTGTCCGCAGCGTGAACATTTTTTGTAAACGCCTTTTTCCTCTTGTAAAAAGTGCCAATCAATCCAGTCTTCCGCAGCCTGATCTGCAATAATTTGTGGAATCTTATTACGCCATAAAGCAGAAAGATACTCTGGTGTGTCTTACTTTATGCTTTAAAGACAAGAGAGACTGAATCTCCGCATTAGGTTTACCATCAATTTTATAAATTAATAAATCATAATAAAGAGGATGTGCTTCCCGCAAACTTTTTTCAATTAATGCATCGAGGTCCTCCATCATCCATTTGATATCTGAATTAAAATTATCCCATGCCTCTTGTTTTAAAGTTGAATAATTACACAAGAGCAGAGATACATGTTTTGGATTATATAATGAGATAAGCCCGTTGGAAACAACTGAGCCATCTTCCGCAATACTAATATGTTCATCTAAATTAATACGCGGGAGGCTCTTGATCACATGCATCATATAGACTGGCTTCTTGTAGGATTTACCTATTTCATATTTGTCTTTATGCATTTCAATTAACTGCTTTTTAAGAAGGAAGCGGCGCTTCCCGCTTGCTTGCTTAAACTGCTCTTCTACATCTGAAATAGCTTCAATTAATTCTTTAAGTTCAGGAATTTTTTCAATATCCTCTTGTGTATATTTACTGTCTGCATGCGTAAAACGGATGTTCTTGTCGTTCGCTATCATATTATAAATTCCATCTTCGCCATTTTCAAGTCTTCCCGCCAATCCCTCAAATGATGTTTCTCTATCGCTGATATTTTTCATGTGATTGTCAGTTAAAATATATTTCTCTTTACGCTCTTTTTTATCTTTTGGTTCTGTTAAATATTTTGCTAATACTTTATCAATATAATAAGGTGTTAATTTTTGAGGCGGGAGGGCGGCAATAATTTCTTCTACTCTTTTAACTCTTTCCTCCGGCTCTAAAGTGTAGTCGAGAGCAGGAATATTTTCCTCCTGAGGTAAAGTGTTTTTTTCTTCATTCATTGTCTTGCTTCTCCTTTATCAAATGGGGAAAGACGAAGTCTTTCCTCTTATACTCTTATTATAGCAAAAATTTTTTAGGTTGTCAAGAATTATTTGGGCAAGGGATAAAAAGAGTTGATTTTTATATATTTTTATATATAATAATATTAAGATAAAAAGAATTAATTTATCGTTTTTTGAAAAAAGTAAATCGTGTTTGAGATTCGAAAAATTATTTGGAGGCGGAATTGTCGCCGTGATATCAATTTTCTGACAATTGCGGCAAAAATCCCGAAATCGGGCCTCAATTCCATACGTTGTGTAGTCAATAAAAATTTTTGAGCCAAATTGTGCAACTTTGCCCCGCGGGTAAATTTTTTCAAAAAATCTGTTGACAATGGGTTGAGATGGTGGTAATCTATACTCACAAGGACGAAGCAACAAGGCTTCGCAACAGAAAGAGAGGTTTTTTATTATGAACAGATTAAGAGTAGCAATGCATGACGAGTATTCAGTGGTTTGCTTAGGTACAAGAGAAAGTTGTTCTGAAAGCTATTTCGTACCTAATCAGTATTCTTACCAAGAGGGACTTGATTGGTTTGGCGACCATCCAACCGCCGCTATTATGTATGCCCGTCGCGTACTTGAGGATTTCTTTAGAAGTGAAGACCCAACCGATTGGGACGGCTATCTTAGTATCAGAGTTGCTAATATCAATGAAAAAGATGGTGAAGAGACTTGGGACGTTGTAAACTTCAATGTAGAGCCTGAGTTTTATACTAGACTAACTGAAGGACGTGCCGACTATATGGATTGTGTAGATGATTTTGGTTATGAAGTAAAAACGTTTTTTGACTAACAACTAAACCTTGCGGTGTATAGGTTAACCGCTTGAAAGTGAGGTTATCATGAAAAGAAGATTTATCCATTGGCTTACACAAGCGAGAAAGAAAAGATGCAAACGTTGTTGTCTAACTTGTGAGTATTACGATTTGTGTGCTTATGATAAAGTGTAAAGGAGAGACTAACATGAATAGAAAAAAAGAAATTGCATATAATTACACAATAATAACTCTTTGCCTTATAGGATGCTTTATCCTATTGGGCATTGTAGGACAGGTGGAAATCCATTCCACCGTTGAAGGGGTCGTGACAGAAGTCAATCAAGATTGTGTAACAGTTAAGATTACTGATGAAAACTTCTATGACTTCTATGGAGACGGCTTTTCTAAAGGAGACCTAGTCAAGGTCACTATTAGAGACCAGGGAACTATAAATACCTATGATGATGAAGTCATAGATGTAGAGAAGGTGGAAAGCCGATAAGGCTTTCCACATAAGGAGAAAGTTTATGGAATATCAAGTTACGTTATTATGTTCAACAGGTGCTTATAAACCAGTCTCTTGTCTAGTAAAGATAGACCAGCAGGATTCTAACGACCTTACGAAAGTGCCTGAACAAAAGAAGAAGATAGTGAACAAAGGCATAGAGCGGATATGCGTTAAGCACTATTGGAATAGTAGAGACCTTAAGAAGTTCGGATATACAAAAGTAAAGGTCAGACTATATGACAGGGAAAAGATAGAAAAAGAAAATAAGGAACGCTATGAACGCATTAAGCAGGAGAAATACGCATGCGGAGAGTGGAAAGCTCCTAAGAAGAGTTCATAGAACAATAGAAAAGTCCATAGGCAAAATGCACAAGGTTAACTGAAAAACTTTGTGCAAAATGCCTATTGACAAAGTGGGAAGGGGTATGTTATAATTTGGCGGGCCGCGGTGGGTGGGTGCGGGCCCGAACTTTTGTTCGGAACAGATGTTCGGGTTTTTATGATCCGGTCGAACAGATGTTTGGGGCGAACACCCGTTCCCGAAATGTTTCACAGATGTTTCACAGCCCCGTGAAACGTTTCACAGGATCCGGTGTTAGATAGCCCTAACAATTATGTTTTTTATAAAGAACAAAAAAATGCTTGACCTACTCCCCTATACATGGTATTCTATTAGTGTCAGATGAGGGGTTGACAACCCTCCCAAACCATCTTATATGAAAGGGGTGTTCCTATGGAAACCAAATTTTTAACTATTCACCGTTTAACTGAAAATGCTTATAGCAAGATGTTCCGCTTTGCCTATGTCAACAAGATACCGGGCGAGCAGAATGACGAAACCAACACTATTTCGTTGGCTATCGGAATTGAGGGCATTCAGAAGTTTCAGGGTGATACTCAAGGCAACCTTTACATAGACGGAGAGTTAGTGCTCCACAAAGGTGAGTACACAAGTTTCATGGTAGAGTTTTAATAATCTAGGGCGGGGCGGAAGCCCTGCCCGCCATAAGAGAGGTGTAAAGAATGAAAGTTAGATTGATTAGACGTGACGAACTTGGTGATGAGCAAGTTGTAGAAACCTTTACTCTTGGTGATGACCTTGACGCGGATTACTTAGAAGTCTGGAAAGATATGAAGATAGCCAAGGCTCATGAAAGATGGCCCGAGGCTCAGGGCTTCTACTTCGAAGACCTTGACCAGCTCCAGAGAGATGTAAATGCCGCAGCCCACGACTTCTTCGGAGATTATGAAGACGATGAAGATGAAGAGTGGGAAGAGGAAACGGGAAATATGCCTTGTGACACCTATGGCATGGCGGCTTGTTCAAGAAGTTGTCCTCAATATTATAAGTGTAATAATTAAAACTACGGGGAGCCCCTAAAAAGGCTCCCATAGGGTTTTTCTGGATAGCGCGGCCCGCGAGTGTTCGCAGTGGGCCGAATTTTCCATTGTAGCATACCTCTCACATTTTGTCAATAGTTATTTTGCACAAATTTTAATACAAGGAGATCCCAAAATTTTGTGCAATGTGCACAATGAAAATCAGTTGACAGGTAGCCGCAATTTTGATATACTTGACTTATCAAAAAGAGAGAGAGGTGCCCGCTATGGCAAAGAAATCATGGTATATTGAAAACAGTCTAAATTTAACAGATACTCTAGAGAAAATCAAGGCAGAATTTTCTTGTTTCGTAGATAGACAGTTGATTGAAATGGATATGTCCTATGTGCAGGTAGAAGCGCGGGAAGAAGATATCCCCGCAATTGAGAGAATGTTAGCTCCACTCATGTAGTGGGGCTACCCATAGATTCATAGCGAGCCGAAGTTTGGGCGGCTCGCTATCTGTCGCAGCGAGCCGCATTTTCATTAGTTCAGCAAGTTGCACAATTCTGCTCCAGGAATTTTGTTGATTTTGCCTATTGTATCCATCCCGCAATCATGTTACTATAATATTGTCCTAAGGGGATGGACTTAAGTCCCCTTTGCGGGAGCGAGAAACTTCCATTCGGAATAGACCAACGATGCCGATTGGGTGGGCGCTGTCGAGCAGGCGCGTGTATGCGTACGGATGCACGTAAGCCCGAGCGCAATAGTGAAGATGCCCTATAAGTCGTTGTACCTCGTGGCGGGGGTGAGCCGCCACAGTGAATTATCCTTACCCTACTAGAGTGGAAAAGGTACCCAAGGTTGTCCTAGCGAGCAAGGTCGGGGATTAAGCAGGAGCGGTGCACAGTTCCTGCTTTTTTATTTGGGCGGCGCGTGGTTGATCATCACGCGCCGCATTTTGTCAAGTAGTCATAGTTACCAATTTTTCCGGTTCAAATTTGTGCAACCTGCCCTATTGTAATTATCCCGTAGTTTGCTATAATTATATTATCAACAAGAGAAAGAGAGGTACTCTATTATGAAGAAAGTTATTTACACATGGACTAACAAGGTTGAAACCCGCACGACTTCTAATATCATGGAAGTTAAGCATTGGTTAGATACCGAGGGTGGCACTGTTAAAGTCACTTATAAGGATATCAAGCCTGCTTTTAAGGGTGTTCCTTATACCAAGAATCCGAAGTCTAAGTTTTATAAGGGGGCGAAGTAATGGCAAAAATTTATTTAGCCGCCCCTTGGTTTACAGATAGGGAAAAGGTTTTATATTTCGAGGTTCTTAATAAGTTAAGAGCCGAGGGTCATGAAGTCTATGCCCCTATCGAGCATGAGCAGGAAAATGCTTGGGGTATGCCTAATCATGAATGGGGATTGAAGGTATTCCAAGATGATGTAAAAGCAATCAAGGATTGCGAAGAGGTGTGGGTTCTTAATTATGGAATGTATAGTGATACTGGTACTGCTTGGGAATGCGGTTTCGCTTATGGGATTGGTAAACCTATTCGACAGCTACTTCTCGCATTCGGAAACGAGAAAAGAGAATTTTCTTTGATGATGATTAACGGGTGTGATGAATATGACAGTATGAGCAACTACTTATTCAACCAAGAGAATGAATACAGATTTGACCAAAAGTAAGTAAGTAAAGGTGCGGGCGGTGGCTCGCACCTCTCTTTATTTTGGCGACTCGCTGGCGCCCGCAGCGAGTCGAGTTTTGTCAAGTGGCAATACTTACCAATTTTTTCAACTCACATTTGTGCAATTTTACATATTGCAATCATCCCATAATTTGATATAATGAATACATAAGAAGTCAAGAAGTTAGTTGGCAACGAGAAAGTGCGGTCGGAGCAGAAACCCAAGCGCGCAAGGGTAGAAACAGAAACTAGCAACCTAACTTGCCTAGAAAGAAAGTTGCAAATTTCTTTCAAAAACTTCTTGACAACCTTATATGAATATGATATAGTATATATATCAAGTAACCCAATAACAATTTCAAGAAAGAGGTGTTTGTTTATGGCAGACGAAAAGAAGATGACACAGAAAGAGTATTTTGCACAGATTATCAAGTTGTTGAATGGTGAAGATGCTGAGATTTCCGTTGATGAGGCTGTTGACTTTGCAGAGGGCAGAATTGATGTTTTGTCTCGCAAGTCCGGTTCCCGCAAGCCTACTAAGGTTCAGCAGGAGAATGAGGATGCCAAGGAGAAGATTGCAGAGGCTCTTACAGAGGCTGGCAAGCCGGTAACTGTTACTGAGTTGATTGGTTTGGTTGATTTCTCCGAACTGTCCTTTGCTCCAACTTCACAGAAGTTGTCCGCATTGCTCAAGCAGATGGTTGAGGCTGGTACGGTCGTTAAGACTGTCGACAAGAAGAAGTCTTTATTTGCTATCGCTTAATCAGGTGCTCCGAACCCCTTGTTTCACCCACAAGGGGTTCTTTTTTATTGGGCGAGCCGTGGACTGCCGCCACGGCTCGAGTTTTCTGTCAATAGTCAGGTTGCATAAAAATGACCCCGGATTTTCGTGCATTTTGCCTATTGTAACTGTCCCGAAATATAGTATAATGAGTATATAAGAAAGAGAGGTAGTAAACATGAATAAAGTATTGGTATTTGATTTAGATGGCACTTTGGTTGACCTTTATGGGGTACAAAATTGGTTGGCTATGTTAAGGGCGGAAGATGTTAGACCTTATGTAGTTGCCAAACCACTCTATGATATGGATATGGTGAATAACTTAATCGCCTTGCTCAAGGAAGATGGTTGGCGGATTGTGGTTACTACTTGGCTATCTAAAGAGGCTTCCCGCTCTTATGATAATGCGGTTCGCAAGGCTAAACTTGATTGGCTTGACCGCATGGGCTTTGATTATGATGAAATTCATCTCGTACGGTATGGCACAACAAAAGCAAACTGTACACGAAGATTAAAAGGTTATCAAGTACTAGTGGACGATAACGCAAAGGTTAGACAAGGTTGGACGCTTGGTGCAACCATTGACCCTACACAAGATTTGATTGTATCTCTTATGGAGTTACTTAATCAATAAAACCTCTCATGAGCCACCTTCTGCGGAAGGTGGCTTTCTCTTGCCGTCGCGCTGGCGTTCGCAGCGCGACGTATTTTCAGTTTGTACCACACTCCGGCATTTTTGTCAAGCAAAATGTATTGTGCAAACTAACCAAAAATAGCCCATAATTCTTGTGCAGGTTGCCTAGTTGATTTTTATAAAATTTTTTGTTATAATTTCATTAGGAAATATGAAAGAGAGGTGTTTCCCATGAGTAAAGTTAAAGGAATTAAGAAACTTAATAAGGCAGTTTCCGCACAACTAAAACCTTTTGGTATCTCAAAGGCTAAGCTAGGAAAAGAATACTCATATATTTTTTCTAGTGAGTCTGTAACTTTTACTATTAAAGAGGATTTAGAAGATGAATTATTCAAAGAATTTGTTTTGGAACGATTTAATTATTCTATTGACAATAGTTTCATTTTTGGTTTGTTGCATGAGGTAGGACACCACAAGACAGATGATGATATAAATATGCATGTTTATAACTTCTGTATGAAAGAAAAAGAGTTGATTGACGAGGAAATGCAATCCGCGGAAACTAGAGAGGACATCCGCCGCGTAGAATGGAAATATTTCAATCTACCTGATGAAATTCTAGCAACCGCATGGGCTGTCAACTATGCAAGAAAGCACCCTAAAAAGTGCCAGAAAATGTGGCGGAAATGCGAAAAAGCATTACATGAATTTTATAGAAAAAACTTGACATAGGTGGAATAATGAGATATAATTTTGAGGTAAACGGGAGTTGTAAGCAGGTTACAATTCCCGATGGGGAAATAAAAAATAATATGGAATTGCTTGAATTGTCTGAACAAGAGGCGATTGATTTGTGGCTAGAGGATAATGGCTATCTTGACAACCAAGAGCAGATTGAATTGGACGAAAAAGCCAAGCAAGTTAAGATTGACCATGATGCGCGGGCGGTGGGTAAAAAGACCGAGAAAAAACCTCGCACAACTAAGGTTTCTGATGAAAAAAAGGAGCTTTTTGCCACTATTGTGCAGAATCTTGACCGTGCGGAAGGCGTTGAGCGTGAAAACGTGACCATTTTGAAGGAAAATAAGCTGATTGAAGTCAAGATTGGTGAAAAAACCTTTAAAATTGATGTAATTGAAAGCAGACCCCCAAAGAAATAGCCAGAAACGCGTCCCAGCGACGCGTTTTTGATCAAAAACGCGTCGAATTTGTCAAGTTTATAGCAATTTGCACAATTTTTAACATGAATTTTTGGTTATTTTGCCTATTGTTATTATCCTGTAATGGTGTATAATAAGATTATCAAATAGATAATAACAAACCAAAGAGAGGTAAAGAGATGATAATAATTAAGTATTTTTGGATAGTTCCACTTGTTGTTCTATTTATAATATGGACAATCAGAAGCTTTGCAGACCTTATCAATTGTATTCAGGCATTTAATATTGGTTATGTGTTTGAATCACTTGAGGAAAATTCTCAAATTTATTTTATTTGTATTATAGTTATTCCAACTTTGGCTAGTTTTATATACTGTTTGCTAGCATAGGAGAAAATATGATTGATAAGAACGAAGCAAAGGAGCGGGCAAAAAAACATCGCGTGTGGTTTGATATGAATACGGGTACACAGACTCACAAAGACCGCAAGCACCCGCACCGCCGCGATGAAAAAAGAAAATTAAAAAAAATGCTTGACAAGGAAGATTATTAATGTTATAATCTTTATATAAAGAAAGAGAGGTGCTTTAAATGGCAAAAACAAATTTTGAGAAGTTCTGTAAAGATAAGAACAATTTGATTGAAATATTCGATAACATTTATGCGTGTAATTGGTGCCCAGGCGAGCAGTATTGCAACAAATTCTGTATAGAACATAACACTTATCCTTCAGTTGTAGGTTGCAAGGAAATCCTTTCAGAGTGGGCGGATGCTGCTGCGGAGCCAAGTTTTGCGGTAAAGACTCGCGCAAATATCCTTGAGTACATGGATAAGTATCTTCGTTCAGTAGAAGGCGATGAAGAGTTGCTTGAGCCATGGCTTATGGGCGGTTTGCCTGATGGTCATACCCATGATGAAGTTCTTGAGATTGCGGAAGATGATGATGAGTTCCGCAGAATGGTAAAATTATTTAATAAATTAGTTAATTATTAAGTAGGTGGGGCTCTTGCCCCACCTCTCTTTTTTGGCGCACCGCGCTCCACCGGCGCGGTGCGAAATTTCCATTATACCACAGGTTCGAGATTTTGTCAACTGGAAAAGTGCACAAAAAACTGGGGTCCGCTTTCCCGCATTTTTGTGCAAAATCACAACTTGTTTTTAATAAAAAATTATATTATAATACTTATATAAGAAATAAGAAATGCGGAAGTCGAGTAAAGGCGCCCCTCGGCGGTTCTGTAAAGTCAATAAACAAAAAAATAAAAAAGTTGTTGACATTTCAAAAATCTTATGATATAATAAGTATGTAAGATAAATAAAGCACATGAAAGGTGGTATCATTTATGGCAAATGAAAAAATGACGCAGAAGGAGTATTTTGCAGAGATTATCAAGGCTCTCAAGGGTGAGGATACTTCAGTATCCACCGAGGAGATGGTAACTTTCGTTGAAGGTCGTATCGACGTTCTCTCTCGTAAGAGTGGCTCTCGTAAGCCTACCAAAACTCAGGCGGCTAATGAGAAGGCTAAGGAGAAGATTTTGGAAGTCCTTTCCGCAGAAGGTCAGACAGTTACCGAGATTATCGGTAAGGTAGACTTCAGCGATTTTGATTTCGCTCCTACCTCACAGAAGGTTTCTGCTTTGTTAAAGCAGATGGTAGAGGTTGATAAGACCGCTATCAAGACAACTGATAAGAAGAAGTCCCTGTTCACAGTGGCTTAATCTTCCACGGGTGCGCCCCAAGGTATGTAAGACCTTGGGGCTTTTTAGCGCTTCGTTGCTGACCGCGACGAAGCGTGTTTTTTGTCAAGAGGCAAGTTGCACAATTTTGAGAATGAATTTTTGTGCATTTTGCTACTTGCATTTATCCTATAATTTGATATAATAAAATTACCAAATGAAAGCGAGGTAATAAAAATGTGGTATTTAATTTTATTATGGATAATGAGTATTAATTCTTTGAACGTGCCTACATGGGCATGGGTTCTTGCGTGGATTGCATTGATTCTTCGCATTGCGGTTACTTTAGCAAAACACAACAAGAGGTGGTAAAAATGCAATTCTTAATAACATTTATTATTTTATCAATCATTAATGTGGTGTTTTCCACAATCCGCTCTATCACTACTATCAAGAGTAGTAAGACAGTAGCAAGTTTAATTAGCGGCGGATATTTTGCTTTTTATAATATCATGCTTATCTACACCGTTGCCGACTTCCCTATGTGGGAAAAATGTATCATTACTTTTGTATGTAATGTAGTTGGAGTGTGGGTTGTAAAAGCCGTAGAAGAGAAAATGCGGAAAGATAAGTTGTGGAAAATTGAGGCAACTATTAAGAAAGAGGATATTGACCCACAAGAGATAAGGAAACATCTTGAACAGTTTGGGGCTAGTTCATACTATATTGATTGCGGGAAGTGGTATATCTTCCATGTGTTCTGCCCGACTCAGGCAGAAAGCCGTGACGCTAAAAATATTTTAGATATTTTGGGTGCGAAGTATTTTGTAACTGAAACTAAAACACTTTAAGAAAGAGAGGTAATAAGAATGGATATTTCAAATTTAACAATGGAAGAGTTGCTGGAATTAAAAAAGAAAATAGATGATTCAATTAAGGAAAAGAAAGAAGTAGAGAAGCAAAAGGCTATTGAAGAAGTAAAGTCTTTACTTGAGCGGGTGAATGCTTTGCAGGAAAAATATGAAATAGAAATTGAGGCTTTTGATAAATACGAAGATTACTGTGGTTCTATTTCTGACTTGTCAGTTTGCGATTAAGTAGGTAGGGCGAAAGCCCTACCTCTCTTTCTGTCGCAGCGTCAGCGTCCACTGACGCTGCGAATTTTCATTTCTACCACATCTTGCAGGTTTTGTCAAGCGAAAATTCAAAAAAATTTGCACAAACTTGTATCCCAAAATTTGTGTATTTTGCCATATTGCAAAAGTGCTTCCCGCGTGATAGAATATAATCAAGTTAAGAGATGAGGTGATTATATATGGATAATGATTTTTTAATCGACTTCATTGTAAAACAACTTAATCAAGAAATGAAAAATATTTCAAAAAAGTTGTTGACAAACGAAAACGAAAGTGATATAATTAATGTATCAAAAGAAAGAGAGGAAACTCAAGAAACATGAAAAAGAAATTTTATTTGGTGTTAGACACCGAAACCGCAACTCTACCATTCGCAAACGATATTTGCCATAACGCAAAGGAAAAGCAAACTATTGCGATTGCAAAACCACTTGTTTATGATATTGGCTGGGTTATCGTAGACCGCAACGGCACTATCTACAAGCGTGTGAATTATCTTGTGCAGGAAACATTTTTCGTTCCTAATGTTTTCAACACCGCCTACTATTGCGACAAACGTCCTATTTATATGGACTTACTAGCAAGGGGCGAGATTTCCGCAAAGTTGTGGAATGATATTATGATGGAATTAGAGTATGACCTTTCCGGCTGTGACCTTGTATCCGCATATAATGCTTGCTTTGACTTCAAGAAAGCCATTCCATATACAGAACGTTATATCTACCGCTTATACAGTGAAAGCTATAACGATTGGGAAAAGGGTCAGCGCAGACATTGTGAACGTCTTATCAGCGGCGCCCCTGATGATAGCAAGAACCCCGACTATCTCAAGCCTGTATTCAAGTTGCGCGGGAATGAGTACCCTATGTGCGACTTATGGGGTTTGGCTTGCGAACGTCTTATCAATATTGATAAATATCGCAACTATTGTTTAGACCACAACTTGCTAACCGCAAGTGCTATTTACTTCAAGACTTCAGCAGAAACGTCTTTCCAGTATCTGATGAACCAGTACGATTTTATCGAAGACCACACTGCATTGAGTGACGCAATCATTGAAAGTCAGATTTTAGCGAAAGCCTTGAAACGTGGAGCGGTTCAGCCAATGGTAACGGCTTTCCCATTCCGCAACCTTGGTACAACTTATGACTACGCAATGCAGAAGAAACCGAAGTATATTGACTTGGTTGCCGACGCAATCAGCGAGTATATGAAAGGCATTAACACTGAAACACCTTATGCCATGAGATTAGAAAATGTCTTGATGGAGTTAAGATGTAAAGCATTAGCTGAGGAGTAATCCTCGGCTTTTTGCCTTGGTCGCCACGCTGACTGCCGCAGCGTGGCGTATTTTTTGTCAAGTAGCAAGTTCAACAAATTTTCAATGCGATTTTTGTGCATTTTTACCTATTGTATTTATCCCAAAAAGGTGTATAATTAACTTATCAAATGAAAGAGAGATATTGAAAATGACGGCTAAAGAATTAGAAAGACAAATAGAAGATATGAGGATTCAGTTTGCAAAAGAGCATTGGGATGGCAATGCTGATAATATAAGTAGAAAAGACTGGTTAAATATTTATATTTTATTACTTATAAAAGAAAAAAAGGTTGACAAGCAAAATAAAAAGTGGTATAATGATTATATCAAATGAAAGAGAGGTAACTCAATGGCAAAGACAAAAGAACAGATTGCGGAGATTATCTTCCGTGAATGTGAAAAAGAGGGCGAACCTGTAACCATGGAAGAAGCCTTAGAAATGGCGGAAATGGAGATTAAAAGTGGCGATATTTCTCACTATGAGAAAAAAGCCGAGGTTAAGAAAGACCGCAAGCCGAAAGAAAGAAAAGTTGACGAGGATAAAAAGAAAATTTTATCTGAAGTCAAAATCGTTATTGAAGGAATGTTATTGAATAATAACGAACCTGCGGTGGTGACTATGAAAACTGAAACTGAATTAAGTTTTAGTCATGGCGGAAATGATTACACTTTGAAACTTACAAAACATAGAAAAAAGGCTTGACAACAAGTCAAGCCTATGGTAGAATAATTATAGAAATTGAAAGTGAGGTAAAATATGGGAGACAGAACATTAGTTTTTATTGAGAACACTGAAGTTTCGGGAATGCATGATTATCTTTCTCTTACAGAAAATGAAGTGCAACTTTTGAAATTTTTATTAGTCGAGGGCTACCTTAATGAGTATACTTCTGTTCAGTTTGAGGACGTAAGAATACCTACTCCTATAGTATTTGGAGCCCAAACCAAGGAGGTAAGATAATATGGAAGCAAGTATACTTAAAAATTTACAATTAACCCCAGATGAAGTAATGGTTATCACTTCTTTATATGATACAATTTGGTATGTATTGAACGAAGAAGATTGCGATATAAGCGATTTAGTTTATGCTATTGCTCGCGGACAGCATAGGAGCGGAGATATTACAATTACATATCTAGATAAAAAGACTGAGTAATCAGTCTTTTTATTTTTGTCTATTGTTAAATAATTAACAATTTTGGCGGCACGCTTGCGAGCAAGCGCTGCCGTATTCCAGCTCCGTACCCCCATAGGCAAATTTTCCATAGGTGTTTGAACTCTATTTGTTTGTCGCACCTATCCCGGAATCCCCCACCTGGTTGACATTATAAAAAATTTATGTTATAATATTAAAAAAAGGCTTTTTTCTCCCCGCTCGGAAAAATACTCGCAAGTCTACTTTTTTCTTCACTACAATCCAATACAGTTCTCTCAGTAATAATATCCTTAGAAGGGCGGAGCCCTTCTAACCAAGAGGAAAATGAAAGTGCGGGAGATCCCTGACCTGGATACCGCGTCCCCGCACCTAAACAAGGCTATTCTGCTTCTTTTGTTTACGAAATGAACAAATACTCGCGAGATGGGATTTTTCTAAACTACAGCTCACAAGAGCATAGCTATTGTATTAAAGTTTCGGGCTTCCGCAAAAACGATTTTAGATAAGTGCGGCCCGCTTGAAAATTGTAAAAATTTTTGTTATAATTATTATATAAAGTAAAGATATAAAAACAATAGGAGATAAATAATGAAGAAAGCAGATATTGAGGCCATGTACGCAGATGGCATGACGACTGAGGACATCATTAAGATGGTTAAGGAAGTTGAAGCTGAACAAGAGAAGAAGAAGTTAGAGGCGGCGGAGGCTGCTAAGAAGCAGGAAAAGGTCAGGGTTGCCCGCGAGAGAGCTGTCCGTGCATTAGTAGATTATGTTACTATTGTGACGGGGGAGATTGTAGATCCGAAGGATGCAGCGAAGATCGAGGAGAATTTCAAAGAGCTGGAGCATCTTACTGAAACAGTAACTCGATTATTCCCTAAGACAAGAGAACAGAGTAAGCGGGAGGCGCCGGTACTAGATCTTAATCTAGATAAGAGTGATCTTGATTATGCGGAGATGCTGATCCATAAGTACTTTGACTAGGCGGGGGAGCTTACGCTCTCCCTAGTGGACGTTGACAACTGAAAAGATAGTAAAACGGGTGGTTCTGTGAAGGGTTGAGGTGGAGGTCGCGGCCACCACACTTCCCCTATTTAAGCATTTTTATCTATTTTTATCTAATTTACCCCATTTTATTCTTTTAAGGCATAGTTAATACTATGCCTTA
>Ga0310786_10007236_pt1 | contig 14514 bp, 8 predicted proteins | sample AusTroGonzalo_MG_FD_203881 | JGI IMG/M metagenome (GOLD analysis project Ga0310786, IMG submission 203881) | Bovine rumen microbial communities from tropical cattle in Woodstock, Queensland, Australia - Gonzalo_03 (v2) (version 2) | ecosystem: Host-associated > Mammals > Digestive system >... | reverse complement strand
TCGGCGTGGTCAGCATGCTGGAAAGGGTGCTGCGCCCGCTCATGAAACCGCTCTACAACCTTCCGGGTGTAGCGGCCCTGGGCGCCGTGATGACTTTCCTCTCGGACAACCCGGCCATCATAGCCCTCTCCAAGGACAAGAAGTTCTCTTCTTACTTCAAGAAGTATCAACTTATCTCCCTCACCAACTTTGGAACGGCCTTCGGCATGGGTTTCGTGGTCATCATCACCATGGTGGGCTACATCCAGGTAAGCGCCGCCATAGTAGGTCTGGTGGGAGCCGTCTGCGGCTCTATCATCTCTACCCGCCTGATGCAACGCAGCTGCCTCAAGGACTATCCCGAACTGGATTCTCCCGTAGCCGCCACCCTGGAAGAAGATATTCCGGAAACGGCGGAGAAGCAGCAGAAGGACGGCGTGTTCATGCGTTTTCTGAACGCCATCCTGGACGGCGGTAAGAATGGTGTGGAACTGGGTATGCAGATTATTCCGGGCGTACTCATCATCACCACGGCCGTCATCATGATTACCTTCGGCCCCGGAGAAGGCGGAGTATACGACGGTTCCTCATCGCAGGGTGTGCCCATCCTTCCCTGGCTGGCAGAGAAAATCCACTGGGTATTCGAATGGCTGTTCGGCTTCACCAACATGGAACTCATCGCTTTCCCCATGACCGCGCTGGGTGCCGTGGGCGCCGCCCTGGGCCTTCTGCCCACCTTCAACGCCGCCGGCATCCTGGACGGCAACGCCGTGGCCGTGTTCACCGCCATCGGCATGTGCTGGAGCGGCTACCTCTCCACCCACACCGCCATGCTGGACTCCCTGGGCTACCGCAAGGTCATCACCAAAGCCCTGGGCGCACATACCATAGCCGGCCTCTGCGCCGGCGTCATAGCCCATTTCCTGTATTTACTGGTGAGTCTGATTTAGCGCCAGATATATACCTTATCCCCTCTTCGAGGGTGGATTCGTTCGCCAGGGGCGGCGTCTGAATTGACCTGATCTACTGGCATATTATCCAGCGGAACGGCCACGGAGCAGCGGACTCCCTGAGGTACTTCGGCCACGGGTTTGAAGTCCAGCCAGAGGTCTTCGGCCTTCATTTCCAGCATACCCGTGGTGTTGCCTATGAACATAAGGTCGTCGCCCTGGTGCAGCGGGGTGGCTTCCACCTGAATCTCCGCCACACCAATCTTGGCAAACCAGTTGGTCACCTTACCCACATATACCTTGGTGCGGGTGGCGCTGCTGCCGTATTTGGCGCTCCATTCGCCCATGGGGGCACCCAGGTAATACCCGTCCCAGAAGCCCCGGTTGAACACGGTGGCCAGGCGCTCCTTGTAAGATGCGCCCAACTCCGCAGTGTAGGTTCCGTCGGCTACGGCATCCGCGGCTTCGCGGTAGCAGGCCGATGTAATCTTCACATAGTCTGCACTGCGGGCCCGGCCTTCAATCTTGAACACCTTCACGCCCGCTTCCACGAACTTGTCCAGGAAATCAATGGTACACAAGTCCTTGGGGGACATCAGGTACTTGTTGTCAATATGCACCTGGAAGCCCGTCTCGTAGTCTGTGACCACGTATCCGCGGCGGCAGACCTGCATGCAGGCGCCTCGGTTGGCACTTTCCCCATAGGCGGCCAGCGACAGGTAGCACTTGCCGGAAGTGGCCATGCAGAAAGCCCCGTGCGCAAACATTTCTATGCGCACCAGCTTTCCGGAAGGGCCACAGATATGCTCGGAAACGATGGCCTCGTGGATGGCCTTCACCTGATCCAGATTAAGCTCGCGGGCCAGCACCACCACATCGGCCCACTGGGAATAAAAGCGCAGGGACTCTATGTTGGAAATGCTCAGCTGCGTGGAAATATGCACCTCCAGGCCAATCTTGCGGCAATACAGGATGCAGGCCATGTCGGAGGCGATGATAGCGTCCACCCCGGCGGCCTTGGCGGCGTCCAGCGTATCGTAGGCCGCCTGCAAGTCCTCTCCGAACAGGGTGATATTGAGCGTCATATAACCCCGGATCCCGTACGCGCGACAGATGCGCATAATCTCCGGGAGGTCTTCGCGGGAGAAATTATTGGCCGAATGCGACCGCATATTCAGATGGCCGATGCCGAAATACACGGAGTTGGCCCCGCCCTCCACGGCGGCGGTGAGGCAACCGAAGTTGCCCGCGGGAGCCATGATTTCCAGTTCCCTCCGGTCCATCATTTGGCGCGGCCCACCAGGGAATCGGCAAAACGTTTGAGGGCCTCGAAGCCCGCGGGATCCATGGAAGCGGCGGAAGCCTTGGCAATGGCGCTGTCGCTCAGCTTGCCGATGGCCTCACGCGCGGCCTCGGCAATACCCACGCTGGCATAAATGTCCATGACGCGGGCAATCTTGTCCTGCTTCTCCCCTTCGGTGACGGCGGGGGCGGCCAGAGCTTCTTCCAGTCCTTTGGCACCCAGCTCGTTGGCCTTCACGGTGAGCCAGGACTTCTTCTCGTTCAGGATGTCTCCGCCTATGGGTTTTCCAAATACCTTCTGGTCTCCGTAGGCGTCCAGGTAATCATCGGCCACCTGGAAAGCCAGGCCCAGTTCGTAGCCAAAGTCGTAGAGGCACTTCTGGCTGCGTTCATCGGCCCCGGCGATAAGGGCGCCCATCTGGGCCGAGCAGGCGATGAGCACGCCCGTCTTAAGGCCTATCATCTGCATATAATCTTCCATGGGTACGATTCCGCGCTTCTCGAAGTCCATGTCCAGCTGCTGGCCGTCGCATACCTCGGCCGCTGTTTTGGAGAACAGGGCCAGGGCCTGCGGCAGCACGGCATGAGGAGCCAGGGCCACGCGCTTGTAAGCGTCAATGCACATGACGTCCCCGCTCAGGATGGCGGTATCTTCGCACCACTTTTTCCAAACCGTGTCGTGCCCGCGGCGCAAGGGGCTGCGGTCCATGATGTCGTCATGGATGAGGGTGAAGGTATGGAACACTTCCAAACCCGCAGCAGGTTGCAGGATGGACGGCGTAAACTCCTGTCTATAAATGCTATACGTAGTAAGGCACAAGCGGGGACGGATCCGTTTCCCACCAATGCCCACCATGTAGCGCAGAGGGTCGTACAAGCCAGAGGGCTCCGCCTGGAATTCGATATTTTGGAAAAGGTCGCTAACAACCTTGTCAAGAACGGAATCAGTAATCATGAGATGCGTTGTTTATGCAAAGGTAAGCATTTTTCTTTTAAGGGAATAATCCTTATCTTTGTGTGATACACAAAGATTTTCCCTATATGCACGCATTTCCCGGCAAATGGATAGCCTCGCTGGCTGCCGTTACTCTCCTCCTTTCTTCCTGCGGAGAAAAGACGCCCGCCTACAAGGACGCGCTCAAGAGCGCCCAGGAAAGGGCCGATGACCTCCTCTCCCGCATGACCATAGACGAAAAGCTGGGCCAGCTCCTGTGTCCGCTGGGATGGCCGATGTATGAGAAATGGCAGCTCCCAGCCACTCCACCGGCTGAAGGGGACGGCTGGGAGGTGCGCATCACCAACGCATTCCGGGATTTCATCCAGAAACAACACGGCGGCATGCTGTGGGCCACCTTCAGGGCAGATCCCTGGACCCGCAAAACCTTGGAAACCGGCCTCAACCCCCGGCTGGCCGTACAGGCCTATAACGCCCTGCAGCACTACGCCATAGATTCCACCCGCCTGGGCATTCCCATCATCCTGGCCGAAGAAGCCCCTCACGGGCACATGGCCATAGGAACCACAGTGTTTCCCACCTCCATCGGCCTCAGCGCCACCTGGGACACCGAACTCATCGAACAGGTAGGGCAGGTCATTGGCTTCGAACTTATGGCCCAAGGAGGCACCATAGGCTACGGACCGGTCATAGACCTCTCCCGCGAACCGCGCTGGTCCCGCGTGGAAGAGACCTACGGAGAAGACGTTTACCTGACCTCGCAGATGGCATCGGCCATGGTGAGGGGCACCTCTTCAAAGGGTGTCATCTCCACCCTTAAGCACTTTGTGGCCTACGGCATTCCCGAGGGCGGCCACAACGGCAGTCCTTCCCATATCGGCCTGAGGGACCTGGAAGAGAATGTGCTGCCCACATTCCAGACAGCCATTGAAAACGGCGCCCTCAGCGTCATGACCAGTTACAACACCATCGACGGCATCCCCACCACCTGCAACAAGGAACTCCTCACCGGTGTGCTGCAAGACCGTTGGAACTTCCAGGGTTTCGTGGTAAGCGACCTTGAGAGCATCGACGGCATCTATACCAGCCACCACGTGGCCAAAGACCGGCAGGAAGCCGGCGAAATGGCCCTCAACGCCGGAGTGGACGTGGACCTGGGCGCTCACTGCTATGCCCTCCTCAAGGAATCCGTGGAAGCCGGCCGCGTGTCCATGGACGTGCTGGACCGCGCCGTCAAACGCGTGCTGGTGCGCAAGTTCGAGGCGGGCCTCTTTGACAACCCTTACCTTCCGGAAAATTCGGCCGATGACGTCCGCAGCGCGGAAAACGTTGCCGTAGCCGCCCAGGCCGCCCGCGAAGGGGTGACCCTTTTGAAGAACAACGGAATTCTGCCGCTCAGGGCGGGAACGCGGATTGCGCTCATCGGACCCAATGCCCACAATATGTACAACCAGCTGGGAGACTATACCGCCCCGCAGGACCCTGCCCACGTGGTCACCATGCTCCAGGGCCTCCAGAATGCCGGAGCCGCCGTCACCTACGTGAAAGGCTGCGCCGTCCGGGACACCAAGAACAACGACATCGCCCAGGCCGTCCAGGCTGCCCGTAGGGCCGACGTTGCCGTGGTGGTTGTGGGTGGTTCATCGGCTCGCGATTTCCGCACCAAATACATTGACACCGGCGCCGCCGTGGTGGACCAGACCGCCGTCTCCGACATGGAGGCCGGCGAAGGCTTCGACCGCAGCACGCTGGGCCTGATGGGCCTGCAGCCGCAGCTGCTCAAGGAACTCAAGGCCACCGGCACGCCGCTGGTGGTGGTCTACATCGAAGGCCGGCCGCTGGACAAGAACTGGGCGGCGGAGAATGCCGACGCCCTCCTCACTCTCTGGTACCCCGGAGGCGAAGGCGGCACCGCCCTGGCCGATGTCCTCCTGGGCCGCTACAACCCTGCCGGACGTCTCTCCGTAAGCGTTCCCCGCAGCGTGGGTCAGCTGCCCGTCTACTACAACCGCAAACTCCCCTACAGCCACGACTACGTGGAAGAGAGCGCCAACCCGTTGTATCCGTTCGGGTATGGCCTCAGCTACACCACGTTCGAATATAAGAACCTGCGGGTGGAAGGCTCCATCCCGGACCAACTGAGTGTAAAGGTAGAGTTGACCAATAGCGGCTCCATGGGTGGTGACGAGGTGGTGCAGGTGTATATCCGGGACCTCGTGGCCTCCACGGCACGGCCCCGCAAGCAGCTCTGCGCCTTCCAGCGCGTGAAAAACATCGGCCCGGGGGAAACCGTCACCGTTACCCTTCCCCTGCAGCGTAGCGCCTTCGAGCTGGTGAACCCCGCCATGGAGCGCGTGGTGGAACCCGGCGAGTTTGAAATCCAGGTGGGCGCCTCCTCCGACGACATCCGGCAGACGTTAATCGTAAACTATTAATTCAGGCATATGCATTTTACGGCACTCCTACTGTTAACCGCCGTCCTTCCCTACTGGCAGGACCCTCAAACCACCTCCGTCAACGCCGAGACCCAGCGCACGGAAGTCGTGTATTTCGCCAACCGGGCCGATGCCCTTACCAAGGGCTTCCGGGACAGCGAGAACTACAAGAGCCTCAACGGCACCTGGGATTTCAAGTATTTCGAGGACCACAGGAACCTGGCCGTTCCGCAGACCTGGGACAAGATCCAGGTCCCGGGCAACTGGGAAGTCCAGGGCTGGGGCGTGGCCATCTACACCAACATCCCCTACGACTTCTGCCCCCAGGATCCCGTGGCCGGCGTGCTGCCGGAATCCGTACCCGCCGCCCTGTATCACCGTACCTTTACGGTGCCGGCAAGTTGGAAAGGCCGTGAGGTATACCTGAACCTGGCCGGTTCCAAGAGCGGTACCTACGTGTATGTGAACGGGGAAGAAGTGGGTTATTGCGAGGATTCCAAGGACCTGGCCCGTTTCCGCATCACGGATTATGTCAAAGACGGGGACAATGAGCTCCTTCTCAAGATTTACCGCTATACCCAGGCCTCCTGGCTGGAAGACCAGGATTTCTGGCGCATCTCCGGTCTTGAGCGTGACGTTTACCTCTCCAGCGAGAAAACCCACAACGGATTCAACTTCACCGTGGTCTCCACCACCACACCCGATTTCCAGACCGGTCTGTTCCAGCTCAGGATGCATGCCGACGTTCCTACCGAGGTGTTCTACGAGCTGCTGGACGCCCAGGGCATGGCCGTGGCCGATGCCGTCTTCGAGTTCGCCGGAGACATCCTCACCGTGACGGACTCCATCCCCGGCGCCAAGCTGTGGACGGCCGAAACCCCCAACCTGTACACCCTGGTGCTTAAGGTGAACGGAGAGTACACCCGCTTCCACGTGGGCTTCCGCCACCTGGAGATTGCCACCGTCAAGGACGGGGAGCGGGATGTCAAGGCCTTTCTGGTCAACGGACAACCCGTCAAGTTCAAGGGCGTCAATCTGCACGAACACAATCCTTACACCGGCCACTACACCACCCGGGAGAACATCCTGGAAGACCTCAAGCTCATGAAGCTGGCCAACGTGAACGCCATCCGTACCTGCCACTATCCTCAGTCGCGGGAGTTCTACGAACTGTGCGACTCCCTGGGCTTCTATGTATACGACGAAGCCAATATCGAGACCCACGGATTCGGATACGATCCCAAACGCACCATGGCCAACAAGACCGAGTGGATGGCCAAGCACATGGACCGTACCCTCAACATGTACTACCGCACAGCCAACTATCCCTGCGTCACCATCCTGTCGCTGGGCAACGAAGCAGGCAACGGTACCATCTTCTACGAGACCTACAAAACTCTCAAGGCTCTGGAAAAGGACGGCATGAACCGTCCCGTGGTATACGAAAGGGCCGGAAGGGAATGGAACACCGACTTCCAGAACCCCATGTATCCCGGAACCGAATGGCTTAAGAGAATGGGTGAGACCTATTCAGAGAAGCCCATCGCCCTGTGTGAGTATTCCCACGCCATGGGTAATTCCAACGGCTCCATTGACTGGATGTGGGACCAGTTCTATGCCCACAAGCACCTGCAGGGTGGCTTCATCTGGGACTGGGTGGACCAGGGCCTGTATGACAAGGAACGCGGCTGGACGTATGGCGGAGACTATGGGGTGGACATGCCTTCCGACGGCAATTTCTGCTGCAACGGCCTTGTGAACCCCGACCGCGACCCGCACCCCGGTTATTATGAAATCAAGCACGTCTACCAAAACGTATCCATCCGTGCCGTGGACGTAGAGAACGGAATCTTTGAAATCTTCAACCGCAACTACTTTACAGACCTGAAGCCCTACACGGTCAAGTTCTGGGTAGAGCGGGACGGTAAGCGTCCCTTCTGGTGGTTCAAGCGCAAAAAGCACTTCTCTACCGCCTCCCAGACGGCGGAGGAGTTCAGCATCCGGCTGCCCAAGATGAAAAAGCCCGGTGAATACCGCATCTTCTTCGAGGTATCCGCCGCCCAGGACCTGCCCCTGATTGAAAAGAACTCCGTGCTGGCCTGCGATGAGGTCCTCCTCAAATCCGTCCCTGCCCCTCGCAAGGAGCGCATGGCCAAAGGCAACCTGGAATTCACCAACGGAGACACCCAGGTGGTAGTTCGCGGCGCCAACTTGGAACTGGTGTTCAACAAGGCCGATGGTTATATCAAGACCTGGAAAGTAAAGGACGTGGACATGGTGGATCCGTCCTTCGGCATCCGGCCCAACTTCTGGCGTGCCCCCATTGACAATGACTATGGAAACCACGCCCCCGAACGTGCCGCCCAGTACCGCGAACCCGCCAAGCCGGAATCCGTAAGCGCCAGCAAGCAGGCCGATGGATCCGTCCTCATCGCCGTCAAGGGCCAGGGCGTCCGCGCCTCCGAGCAATACACCGTGTACCCCGACGGAACCCTGAAGATTCAGGTCCAGACGGCCCCCGGCAATGACAAGGACGTAGAAATCCCCCGCCTGGGCTTCCGCTTCAGGGTGGCCGACGACGACTTCCGCTACTACGGTCGCGGCCCCGTGGAGAACTACTGGGACCGCGCCTCCTGCTCCTTCAAGCGCATCTGGAAATCCTCGGCATCGGCCGAATACTATCCTTACGTGCGTCCCCAGGAAACCGGTCACCACACCGATACCGACTGGCTGGCCATCGGCGGCCTCTCAGTGGTACGCACACAGGCCAACCCCTTTGAGTTCAATGCCCTGCGCATGAGCGTGGAAGACCTGGACGGCGGCCCCGTAAAGACCCAGACCCATCTGTGCGACGTACACCCCAGGGACTTCACCGAAGTTTGCATCGACTACCTCCAGACCGGCGTAGGCGGCTATGACAGCTGGGGCGCCCGCCCGGAGAAGGACCGCACCCTCTGGAATACGGAGAGCTATTCCTACTCCTTCATCCTTACCCCCGACAAACCCGAAAAAGCTATCCAATATGAATAAATGGATTCCCGCCCTGGCGCTGGCCCTGGTGCTCACCGCCTGCGAAGAAAAACCTTACGGCGCCCTTCCCACGCCCTATCAAGTGGCCTGGCAAGACCTGGAGATGACCATGTTCTGCCATTTCGGCCCCAACACTTTTACCGGACTGGAATGGGGAGAAGGCACCGAGGCCGAAGACCTGTTCAACCCCACCGACCTGGACTGCCGGCAGTGGGCACGCACCGCCAAGGCAGCCGGCTTCAAGGGCATCATCATCACCGCCAAGCACCACGACGGCTTCTGCCTGTGGCCCAGTCCCGTTTCCAAACACACTGTACGGGAGAGCTCCTGGCGGGACGGCCAGGGAGACGTTCTGAAGGAACTCTCCGAGGCCTGCGCAGAGGAAGGAATCAAGTTTGGAGTATACATCTCGCCCTGGGACCGCAACGACCCTCACTACGGCACGCCGGAGTATAACAACGTCTATGTCCAGACCCTGGAAAGCGTGCTGGGAGGAGCCTACGGACCGGTTTTCGAGCAGTGGTTTGACGGCGCCAACGGAGAAGGCCCCAACGGAAAGAAGCAGGATTACGACTGGCCCCTCTTCAATGGAACCGTCCTCAAGTTACAGCCCCAGGCCATCATTTTCAGTGATGTAGGGCCTGGCTGCCGCTGGGTAGGCAACGAAGAAGGCCACGCCGGCCGCACCAACTGGGGGACCCTGAATGCCGATGGCTTCACGCCCGGCCATGGGGCTCCGTCCCGTGAGTCCCTGAACCAGGGAGATCCCGACGGCCAGTACTGGATTCCGGCCGAGACGGATGTCTCCATCCGTCCGGGCTGGTTCTGGAGAGAGTCCGAGAACAGCCAGGTGAAGAGCGTGAACCAGCTCCTGAAGATTTACTACGAGAGCGTGGGCCGCAACTCCCTGCTGCTTCTCAACGTACCTCCGGATACCCGGGGTCATCTGCACGAGGTAGACTCCATCCGTCTAATGGAATTCCGCAGTGCGCTGGATCAGATCTTTGACGAGAACCTGGCCCTGGGTCAGAAACGCAAAGGGCAGGTATGGACGGTGAGAGTGAACCCGGACAAGCCCTTCAACCGCGTGGTACTCACCGAAGACATCGCCAAGGGTCAGCGTGTCGCCTCCTTTATGGTGGAGGCCCTTACGGCCGACGGCTGGAAGCAGCTGGCCGAAGAAAGCACCATCGGCCACAAACGCATTGTCCTGGTTCCCGAGACCTGCGCCTCCGAAGTACGCGTCACCGTTACCGATGCCCTGGCCAAACCGCTGCTGGGGAACATCGGCCTATATTACGATCCCATTTATACCGAAGACTAAACTATGAAACCCAACGTTGCCCTTGCCCTGGCCAGTGGCGGTCCGCGTGGCTTTGCCTACATCGGCGCCATTGAAGAATTGCAAGCCCGGGGCTACAAGATTACCTCCGTGTCCGGTGCCAGCGCCGGTTCGCTGGTAGGCGGTATCTTCGCCGCCGGCGGCTTGGAGCCTTTCAAGGAATGGCTCTGCCATCTGGATCCCGTGAAAGTGATGACCCTCATGGACGTATCCGTGAGCAAGAACTACCTGGTGAAGGGAGAAAAGGTAATCAAGGCCATCAAAGACCTGGTGCCGGAAGTGAACATTGAAAACCTGAGCATTCCTTTCACGGCCGTGGCCACAGATCTGTTTACCGGAGAGGAAGTGGTTTTCCGGGAAGGCCCCCTGTTCCAGGCCATCCGCGCTTCCATCTCCATCCCCTCCATGTTCAAACCCGTGAAGTGGAAGGGCCGTACGCTGGTGGACGGTGGCATGGTGAACACCCTGCCTGTGGACCGCGTTAAACGAACTCCCGGGGACATCCTGGTGGCCTTTAATGTGAACCAAATAGATGCCGCCGAGATCCAGGGTTTCCTGGACAGCCGCGCCGCCATAGAGAAGAAGAGCTGGAGTGACAATGAGATCCTTAGCCGCATCCGGGCCGGTATCCATCGGCATCAATTGGATGCATCGGCCAGCAACAGCTGGATTCCCGTGGGGGCCGATGACAACTTCGCCTCCATCCTTCAGCGCAGCTTCGGCATCATGAACTGCAGCCTGGCACGCATCGCCCTGGAGAAAACGCCGCCGGACATCCTCGTGAGCCTTCCCTTCGATTCCTACCACGGTGTATACGGCTATTCCCACGCGGCAGAGATTATCGAGATAGGTCGCAGGCTCATGGCCGATGCCCTGGACCAGTACGAAAAGAAGAATGCCTAAGGTAGTCACCATCAAGGATATCGCCCGGGAAGCGGGGGTTTCGCCCTCGCTGGTTTCCTTCGTGTTCAATGGAAAGAACCGCGTAGGAGACGAGACCCGTCAGCGCATCCTGGAAGTGGCCGACCGCCTGGGATACCGCACCGGGCAGGCCGCCCGCGTGCCCTGGCCCGCCGCCAGGCTCATCGGCGTCATTGTGCCCTCGCTGGACGCCGCGCCGCTGCAGGCGCTTTCCGACTGCGCCTACCGCCGGGGCTATACCGTGCTGTTTGCATCGGCCCAAAATGATCCGGTGCGCTTTTGCCACCTGGTGCGCGCCCTGGCCCAGAAAGGCGTGGAAGGCTTCGTGGCCTCTCCCCTGCCCGGCGAAGAAGAGGACTGCCTCACTGCCCTCAACGTGACCGAAAAACCGTATGTACCTCTGGGTGAAAACCCGGACCAAACAATACAAGAATTAATAAAACAGATATGACCAAACTTACTATTTCTGGAAATGCCCTTCCGGGCATGCCGTGGGAAGACCGCCCGGCCGGATGCAACGCCCCCCTGTGGCGCTACAGTGCCAATCCCGTGATTCCCCGCAACCTCCTTCCGGACTCCAACAGCATCTTCAACAGCGCCGTGGTACCCTTCCAGGACGGCTTTGCAGGAGTGTTCCGCTGCGATGACACCAACCGCCGCATGACCCTTCACGCCGGTTTCTCCAAAGACGGTATGAAATGGGACATTAACCCGGAAACTATCAAATTTGAGGGTGCGAACCCCGAGGTGGGCCAGTGGGTCTACGGCTACGACCCCCGCGTGGCCTTCATCGAGGACCGCTACTGGGTTACCTGGTGCAACGGCTACCACGGCCCCACCATTGGAATAGCCTGGACCAAGGACTTCAAGACCTTCCACCAGGTAGAGAACGCCTTCCTGCCCTACAACCGCAACGGCGTGCTCTTCCCGCGCAAGATTAATGGCCGCTTTGCCATGCTCTCCCGCCCCTCCGACACCGGTCACACCGCCTTCGGAGACATCTTCTACAGCGAGTCACCGGACATGGAGTTCTGGGGACGCCACCGCCATGTCATGGCTCCCGCCCCGTTTGAGGTGAGCGCCTGGCAGTGCATGAAGATCGGCGCCGGTCCCGTGCCCATCGAGACCTCGGAAGGCTGGCTGCTCTTCCACCACGGTGTGCTGCACAGCTGCAACGGTTACGTATACAGCTTCGGCAGCGCCCTGCTGGATCTGGATCAGCCCTGGAAGGTGATCGCCCGCAGCGGCCCCTACCTGATCAGCCCCCAGATGCCGTACGAATGCATGGGAGACGTGCCCAACGTGTGCTTCCCCTGCGCCGCCCTGCACGACCCGGCCACCGGCCGCATCGCTCTCTACTACGGCTGCGCCGACACCGTCACCGGCCTCGCCTTCGGCTACATCCCGGAAATCATCGACTTCACCAAGCGCACCAGCATCGTGTAGCCTCGTGCGGGCTCCTATAGCTTGCCGCCTTGACACAGAATCTGCCTTCTACGGCGTTCCTAGTGTCAAGGCGGCATCGTTTTCGTCGCCTTTCGGCATTTCTCTTGCCGCCTCGACACCAAATCGGCCACTCAGGCCCCTCCAGCTGTCAAGGCGGCAGGGGCCTATCGGCTATGTCCGAAATATTTCGTATTTTTGTACAAACCGCATATCTGTATGAAACGCATCGCTGTCCTGGCCGCTACGCTATTCCTGGCGGGCGCGGTCCACGCCCAGAATGAGTGGGTGACCCCCTTTATCGGCACATCCAATTTTGGCGCCTGCAATCCCGGGGCCGTTACGCCAAACGGCATGATGAGCGTGAGTCCCTTCAATGTGATGGGCTCGCAGCTCAATGTCTGGGACAAGGACAGCCGCTGGTGGAGCACGCCGTATGTAGCGGAAAACAGCTTCTTCACCGGCTTCACGCATGTGAACCTTTCCGGTGTGGGATGTCCGGAACTGGGTGCGCTGCTCACGATGCCCACCACCGGGCCGCTCCAGGTAGACTATCATATATATGGTAGTGAATATCGCGGTGAAGTGGCGCACCCCGGCTACTACGGCCTGGAGCTTCTGAATGGCGTGAAGGCCGAAGCTACCGCCACCACCCGCACTTCCTTGGAGCGTTACACCTTTCCCGGCGGCGAGGGCAACATCCTTCTGAACCTGGGCGAGGGCCTTACCAACGAGAGCGGTGCTACCGTGCGTCGGGTGAGCGATACGGAGATAGAGGGCGTCAAACTGATGGGCACCTTCTGCTACAACCGAAACGCCGTGTTCCCGCTGTACTTCGTGCTGCGCGTGAACAAGGCTCCTTCCACGGCCGGTTATTGGAAAAAGCAGCGCCCCATGACGGCCGAGGCTGCCTGGGATGCGGACGCCGGCAAGTATAAGATTTACGCCAACTACACTCGCGAGATGAGCGGAGACGATATCGGTTACTGGTTCCATTACGAGGGCCTGAAGCCCGGGGAGCAGGTGCAGGTGCAGATGGGCGTGTCCTTTGTGAGCATAGCCAATGCCCGTGAAAACCTGAATGCAGAACAGCAGGGCTTTGATTTTGACAGCGTTTGCCAGAAGGCCGATAAGGCCTGGGCGCAGCATCTGGGCCGCATCCGCATTGAAGGGGGCACCCCGGACCAGCGCACCATCTTCTACACGGCGCTCTACCATACGCTCCTTCATCCCAACGTACTCAATGACGTGAACGGTGAGTATCCTCTGATGGAAAGCGGCGGCATCGGCCGGGTGGAGCCCGGGCACACCCGCTACACCGTGTATTCCCTGTGGGACACCTACCGCAACCTGCATCAACTCATGACCCTTTTGTGGCCGGAGAAGCAGGTGGACATGGTGCGTTCCATGATTGACCAATACTCCGAATGGGGCTGGATGCCCAAGTGGGAGCTCTACGGCCGCGAAACCTGGACCATGGAAGGAGACCCCGCCATCTGCGTGATAGCGGACACCTGGCTCCGCGGTCTGCGGGACTTTGACATAGAGAAAGCCTACGAGGCATTTTTGAAATCGGCCGATACTCCCGGCGCGCAGAACCTGATGCGTCCGGACAACGACCCGTACGTAGCGCTGGGCTATGTGCCCCTGAACTACTTCAGTGCGGATTTCTCGGGCGACAACTCCGTCTCCCATGCCCTGGAGTATTACGTTGCGGACTATGCGCTGTCCCGCCTGGCTAAGGATTTGGGAAGGGCCGATGACGCCGCCCGCTTCTACAAGCGCTCGCTGGGCTACAAGAACTACTGGAGTCCGGCCGACAAGTGCCTGCGTCCGCGCTACAAAGACGGCACTTTCCTTACTCCGTTCAACCCGGAAGACGGGGCCGATTTCTCCAACGCCCCCGGTTTCCACGAAGGCAGCGCCTGGAACTATACCTTCGCCGTGCCGCACGACGTACTGGGCTACGCCAAACTCCAGGGTGGTACTAAGGCCTTCGTCAACAACCTGCAGCATGTGTTTGACCAGGGCCTGTACGACCCGGCTAACGAGCCTGACATCGTGTACCCGTATCTCTTCAGCCGCTTCAAAGGCTATGAGAAACGCACCTGGGCTGCTGTGGAGAAGATTCTTCGGGAAAACTACAAAAACGCTCCG
>Ga0310786_10007235_pt1 | contig 14516 bp, 16 predicted proteins | sample AusTroGonzalo_MG_FD_203881 | JGI IMG/M metagenome (GOLD analysis project Ga0310786, IMG submission 203881) | Bovine rumen microbial communities from tropical cattle in Woodstock, Queensland, Australia - Gonzalo_03 (v2) (version 2) | ecosystem: Host-associated > Mammals > Digestive system >... | reverse complement strand
AGAAGTAGTTCAGCCATTTGCGGACGTCGACCTGTGCCAGTTTGCAGCATCCCATGAAGGTGTAGATGATAGCCGCGTCCTCTGCTGCATCGTGGTTTCCGCAGAAGAGATAGTTCTTGCGTCCCAATTTCGTGACCGCTGCATTGCCCACAAGGTGCTTGCAACCCTGTCCTTTCCAACTCGCTTTTTCTGATTGGCGATGTCCTTGTCGAATGCCGACAGAAGGGTCTCGTACTCGCTGCCGAAGCCCTGATAGGCATTGCGTACCATCTCAGCCGTCACGAAAGCCTCGCGGTCAGATAAGTGCTGATAGTGCTTGATAATCTGCGCCTTGATGTTATCGAGGTCGCGGTTAATCTGCAAAGCCTCCTTGCTACGGCCTTTGGCACAATTGCCTTTCACGTCCCACATGTCTAATGGAATGCTGTGCTTGCAACTGAACTGCGACTGTGTGCCGTTGATTGTCACTCGTCCCATCACTGGAACAATACCCTGCTTCTCCTTGCTTTTGTTCACGTAGAACAAGATTTTGAAAGTTGATCTGCTCATACTTCTTTTACGTTTTTAATTCCGGCTGCAAAACTACAATCTTTTTCGGAATCCATCGCTATGCAAAATATAGCAGTTTGAGGCAGTTGAAACGGGCGGTGAATGATGCGCCATTCTTCCCAGAATTGCGTAGCCGATTAACAAAGTTTAACCTGCTTCCCAACCTGTTTCCGGGGTTACGATTTGGCAACCTAACTTCTTCACCAATCCTCCCAAATTTGCGTAATCCCGATTTTTGAACTTCCTCGATTTTCCCCTGATTGCCTTTATTTACGGTCGAATTGCGTTAATCTTCCAAAATCCGTTGTTCTTTACAAGTTTTTTTCGTAACTTTGCAGCCAAAATCGGAAGATTGGCAGCGATGGACAGTGAAAAGAAGGTGCTCATGGGCATGACGCTCACGGAACTGAAAGGTGCCGTGAAGGAACTGGGTATGCCTCAGTTTACTGCCTCGCAGATCATGAAGTGGCTCTATCAGCAGCACGTCACCAGCATCGACGAGATGACGAACATCTCGAAGGCAAACCGTGAGAAGCTGAGCGAGCACTTTGATGTGGGAGCGATGGAGCCGATAGACTGCCAGAAGTCGAAGGACGGGACCGTCAAGTACCTTTTCCCGGTTTGTTGTTGTGGCACAACAACATACAGAACGGGGAGATTTGTGGAGACGGTCTATATTCCTGAAAAAGATCGCGCCACGCTCTGCGTCAGCTGTCAGGTGGGTTGCAAGATGAACTGCCTGTTCTGTCAGACGGGCAAGCAAGGCTTCGAGGGCAACCTCACCGCTGCGGACATCCTGAACCAGATCTATGCCCTGCCAGAGCGCGACCAACTGACGAACATCGTGTTTATGGGTCAGGGCGAGCCGATGGACAACCTCGACAACGTGCTGCGGGCTACGGAGATCCTGACGTCGGCCGAGGGCTATGCCTGGAGCCCCAAACGGATCACGGTGAGCAGCGTCGGCGTGAAGAACAAGTTGAAACGTTTCCTCGACGAGAGCGAGTGCCACGTGGCCATCTCGATGCATACGCCCCTACCCGAGCAGCGCCAGATGCTGATGCCTGCCGAGAAGCAGATGAGCATCGTGGAGACCGTCAGCCTGCTGCGCCAGTACGACTTCACCCACCAGCGCCGCTGTTCGTTCGAGTACATCTGCTTCGGAGGGCTGAACGACACGACGATGCATGCCCGTGAGATCGTGAAACTGCTCGAAGGACTCGAATGTCGCGTGAACCTCATCCGTTTCCACGAGATTCCGGATGTCGATCTGCCTGGCAGCGACGAGAAGCGCATGGAGTCGCTTCGTGACTACCTGACGGCACACGGCGTCTTTACCACCATCCGCGCCAGCAGAGGCCAGGACATCCTCGCCGCCTGCGGCCTCCTCTCCACAGCTGCCGCCATCAAGAAATCATAAAGTTCAAAGCTCAAAGTTCAAAGTTCAAAGTCAAATATATGGAAGAAAGAAAAGTTCGCGTGGCGATCACGCATGGAGATACCAACGGCATCGGCTATGAAGTCATCCTCAAGGCCTTTGAGGACCCTGCCATGCTCGAATTGTGTACACCTATTATATATGGTAGTCCCAAGGCCGCCACCTACCACCGTAATGCCCTGCAGTTGCAGACCCAGTTCAGCATCATCAGCAATGCTTCCGAAGCCCGCGAGGGACGGCTCAACATCATTGCCGCCTTCGACGATGAGGTGAAGATAGACCTCGGCACCCCTACCCCAGAATCGGCAGAGGCTGCCCAGAAGGCCCTGAAGCGTGCCAAGGAAGACCTGAAGGAAGGGCTCTACGACGTGCTCGTTCAGGCACCTGTCATTGCCAGCAACAAGCCCGACGCTGAGGACAAGTCGCTGCTGGTGCTCTTCTCCGACGAGATCCGCATCGCCCTCGTCACCAACCGTCTGCCCATCAAGGACGTGGCACAGAACATCACCACCGAGAAGATCGAACAGAAGGCGCGCCTCTTCCACAAGAGCCTCAAGCGCGACTTCCGCATCAATAATCCCCGTATCGCCGTGCTCGCCCTGAATCCCCAGCCAGGCACAGAGGAAGAGACGGTGATCCGTCCTGCCGTCGAGGCATTGGAGAAAGACAGCATACAGGCCTACGGACCCTACACTGCCGATGAGTTCTTCGGCGGAGAGATGCCCTACAGCTTCGATGGCATCCTGGCCATGTACGACGATCAGGGCAACGTGCCTTTCAAGACGCTGGCCACTGAGTTCGGCGTGAAGATGAAGACGGGTTTCCCCTTCGTCGTCACCACTCCCGATCAGGATCCTGGCTTCGATCAGGCTGGCAAGGGAACAGCCGATCCTGCCTCCATGCGCCATGCCATCTATGCAGCCGTTGACATCTTCCGCAACCGCATCAACTACGACGAGCCGCTGGCAAATCCGTTGCCGAAGCTCTACCACGAGAAGCGTGAAGACGGCGAGAAGGCACGTTTCACCGTCAAGCCCAAGGACCAGTTCAAGCGCGAGGACAAGAAGTCCGAAGGAGATGCTGACAACGCAGCCCCAAAGGACAACTAATATTGTCACCAGATGAAGACAACGGAACTTCAGACCATCAAACAACGGTATAACGTCGTGGGCAACTGCGAGGCGCTTAACCATGCGCTCGACGTAGCCCTTCAGGTAGCGCCTACCGACCTCAGCGTGCTCATCGTCGGTGAGAGCGGTGTGGGTAAGGAGATCATCCCCCGCATCATCCACGACAACTCGCCGAGGAAACGGGAGAAATACTTTGCCATCAACTGCGGCTCCATCCCTGAGGGAACCATCGACTCCGAACTCTTCGGCCACGTCAAGGGCTCCTTCACAGGTGCCATCAACGACTCGCCAGGCTACTTCGGCGCCGCCAACAAGGGAACGCTCTTCCTCGACGAGGTAGGCGAACTGCCATTGGCCACGCAAGCCAGACTCCTCAGAGTGCTCGAGACGGGCGAATATATCCCCGTTGGTGCTACGGAAGTCCGTAAGACCGACGTCCGCATCGTGGCCGCCACCAACCTCAACATCCGTCAGGCCATCAGCGAAGGACGCTTCCGTGAAGACCTCTACTACCGACTCAACTCCATCCCCATCCAGATGCCGCCCCTCAGGGAACGCGGTGAGGACATCGTGCTCCTCTTCCGTCTTTTCGCCCTCCAGATGGCCGAGAAATACAGGATGGACCGTATCGTGCTCAACGACGAGGCCAAGCAGATGCTGATGCGCTACAAGTGGCCAGGCAACGTGCGCCAGTTGAAGAACATCACCGAGCAGATCAGCATCCTCTCTCCAGAGCGCCAGATCACGCCAGAGATTCTCTCGCGCTTCATCCCCCAGGATCAGGAGACCACCCAGCTGGCCACCATCCATCGCGAAGGTGGCGACCACAGCTTCGAGAACGAACGCGAGATACTCTACAAGATACTCTTCGAACTGCGTGGCAACGTCAATGACATGCGTCGTGAGATGGGTGCCCTGAAGAAACGGTTGGAGGAAGTACAGAACGGCGGAGGCAGCCCTGCCCAGCCCTCTACCCTTCCGACGACCCAGCTCGCCCCCATCAGTCCCATGGCTCCCATCACCCCCATCGAGTCTGTCCCTGAGGAAGCCGATGCCGAGGAATACGTGGAACCGGAACGCGAGCCTGAGAACCTCAATCTCAGTGACCTCAGCAAGCAGATGCTCGAAAAGGCCCTCGACCGCAACAACGGCAACCGCAAGAAGGCTGCCCAGGAACTGGGTATCAGCGACAGGACCCTCTACAGAAGACTCAAACAATATGGACTTGAGAAATAAACTCCGTATCACCCTCTGCGCGGCAGTCTGCTGTCTGCTCGTCGCCTGCTCCGTCAGCTATAAGTTCAACGGAGCCAGCATCGACTACACCAAGACCAAGACCATCCAGATTGCCGACTTCTCGGTGCGTTCCAGCTATGTCTGGGGCCCCATGGGACCTATGTTCAATAATGAGCTGAAGGACCAGTTCACACGCAACACACGCCTCATACAAGTGAAGCGTAACGGCGACCTCAAGATCGAGGGTGAGATTACGAGGTACGATCAGCGCAACAAGTCGGTCTCTTCCGATGGCTACTCCGCACAGACAGAGCTCTCGATGACTGTCAACGTCAGGTTCACCAACAACAAGAACCACGAGGAGGATTTCGAGCAGCAGTTCACCGCCCAGCAGTCATTCGACTCACGATTGTCTCTGAACTCGGTTCAGGAGGAACTTGTCGGCCAGATGGTCAAAGACCTCTGTGACCAGATATTCAATGCCACCGTAGCAAACTGGTAGTAACATGGAAATTACAGAGCTGATAAACCATCCCGAACGTCTGGATCGCGACACCCTCTACGAGTTGCGTTCCCTGATCGCACTCTATCCCTACTACCAGACAGCCCGTCTGCTGATGCTGCAGAACCTGTATCTGCTCCACGACCCCACCTTCGACGAGGAACTGCGACGTGCCGCCATCTACATCACCGACCGCCGTGTGCTCTTCCAGATGATCGAGGCTGCCCACTACCAGCTGCGAACCACAGCCGAGCCAAAGAGCCAGGCACGCGATTCAGGCTCACCCTCACGCACCATCAGTCTGATCAACTCCTTCCTCGACTCCATCCCCCAGCAGGAAGCCAACGACGAGAAGCCTCGCCGAAAGCCTACTGCTGCCGATGCCGCCATCGACTACGTGGCCTACCTGTTGGAAACCGAGGGCGAAGACGAACAGGAGGTTCAGGACGTGCCTGAGATGAAGGGGCAGGACCTCATCGACACATTCATAAATAGTGACAAAGGGCGCATCGTACTCAACGAAGAACCCGAATACATGCCAGAGGTTCAGGAATCCCCCAAAAATGATGAAAATGACACCGACGAGGGGTATTTTACCGAAACTTTGGCCCGAATTTACATAAAACAGGGCAGATATTCGCAAGCACTTGAAATTATTCGGCGATTAAGTTTGCAATTTCCGAAAAAAAATGCTTACTTTGCAGACCAAATCAGATTTTTAGAGAAACTGATAATAAATAACAACCAAAAATAAAGTAAAAAAGATGTACACATTATTTGTAATTCTCATCGTAGTCGCTGCCGTGCTCATGATTGGCATCGTACTCATTCAGGAGTCAAAGGGTGGAGGTCTCGCCTCTAACTTCTCCTCCTACAACCAGATCGGCGGTGTCCGCAAGACTACCGATTTCATCGAGAAGACCACTTGGGGCCTTGCTGCCGCCATGGTCGTGCTCAGCGTCGTATGTGCTTATGTCGCTCCTCAGGCAACCACTTCAGGCTCAGTGATGGAGGGCATCGAGGCTCCCGCCGCCAATCCCAACAACCTTCCCGGCTTCGGTGCCAGCCAGCAGAAAGATGCTGCCCCTGCCGCCGATGCACCAGCTCCTGCAGCAGAAGCACCCGCTGCTCCTGCCCAGCCTGCAAACTAATAGGTTGAGGATTTAACGGAAACAACAAGGCAGGCCTTTCAGAGCCTGCCTTTTCTGTTTATTTACCTAAGAACTTCGTGTCGAGATACGCCTGGAAAGCCTCCTTGTAGAGATCGCCGATGGGGAGATTGGTGTCGGCATCAAGAATGACGCGGTTCTTGTTCACCTCCTGTATCTTGTTCAGATTGATGATGTAAGAACGGTGGATGCGCATAAACGAGTTCGGCAGCCGTTCCTCCATCTTCTTCATCGACAGCAGGGTGATGATGGGCTTGCTCTCGCTTTCCGTCCACACCTTCAGATACTCGCTCATCGCCTCCACATAGCGGATGTCGGAAATGCTCACCTTCACGATGCGGTAGTCGGTCTTGAGGAAGAGCGTATCGTCGTTCGATGTGGGACTGGCAATCGGCGACTGGCCACTGACGATTCTCTCCTGCAAGCGATTCGCCGCCCTCTGGAACTCCTGCAGGCCAAAAGGCTTCAGCAGATAATCGACGGCATTCACGCGAAAGCCCTCGACGGCATACTCCGAATAGGCTGTGGTAAAGACCACGAGTGGTGGTGATGCCAGCGACTTCACGAAGTCCATGCCGTTGAGGTCAGGCATATTGATGTCGCAGAAGATGGCATCCACCGTGTCGTGCTCCAAGAACCGACGGGCCTCCACGGCACTCTGACACTGGGCAGCAAGTTCCAGAAACGACACCTTATTAATATATGCAACGAGCTGTTGGAGAGCCAGAGGCTCATCATCGATGGCGAGACAACGTATCATGTTAATGGAATATTTAGTTCAACGGAATAGACGTCGGGATCGTCCTGAACACGGAGTGTATAGTCGTGAGGATAGAGCAGGTTCAGGCGCTTGCGGACATTAACGAGCCCCACACCACCCTGGCGGTCGATGACGGTTGCTGGCTCAACCTTCGAGTTGCGGCAGGTAAAGTACAGCCTGTCGCTCCCCGTCGTCACCTTCACCTCGATGAACGAATCGCTCTGGTAGCTGACACCATGTTTGAAGGCATTCTCAATGAAGGTAATGAGTATCAGCGGTGGTATCTGCCTGTCAGGAGCCTCCTGAGGCAGGTCTGTGGTAATCCTCACCTTGTCTGTATAGCGCAGCTTCATCAGCGTGATATAATGCCGTATGAAGTCCAGTTCACGCGAGAGGGGCACCCCCTGCTTGTTGCCCTCATAAAGCACGAAGCGCATCATCTTCGAGAGCTCCAATATCGTTTCCTTCGCCTTCTCAGGGTCGATGTCCACCAGGGCGTGGATATTGTTGAGTGTGTTCATGAAGAAGTGCGGGTTGATCTGATAGCGCAGATACTCCAACTGCTGCTCCAGATTCTGCTTTTCCAAGGCCTGTAGCCGCTTGCGGTCGTCACGGCTACGGAAGTAGTACTTGATGCCGAGGTTGGCGCCGAACATCAGGATGATCACCACGATGGCCACGATTTCGCGCTCACCGATAAACACTGGCGGACGATGGCCCCTGCCGATACGTGAGTCCCGTCTGCCGCGAGGCTCCTCAGGAAAATCCTCACCGCCACGAGGCCCAGGACGGAAGCCATCATGCTGTCGGGCCTCACGATGCTCAAAGGCCTGACGAGGCATCGGCCCCATACCGTAGGGCTTCGTCGTACACTGATAGACTGCGAACGAGGCGATGATGAGCGTGACAGCCGAGAAATAGAGCCAGCGCTTACGGCCATGTATCAGCAGCGGCGCCAGGAGGAAGTTATGAAGCAGGAACAGTCCCAGATAGATGGCGAACCGCCGCCACACCAACAGCACCTCTGACCAGTTGAACACGACATAGGGGTCGTTGACCATCCGGATATAAACACTCAGGACCGGTGCTGCGAAGAGCAATCCCCACAGCACCGCATAAACCGTATTCTCGTATTTCGACTGATACTTCATCCACATAATAAACGTATTTTCTTCGCTTTTATTATTATAATGTGGTGCAAAGTTAGTCATAAACAGCCAGCCGGCCAAAAATATTCAGCGAACGGCCATAATCCTTCAACGAAGGAATCAACCAATCGTGATGGTGTACTTGCTCATAAACGAGGCCCCTGGCAGCAGGTGGTTCATCAGGGGCTTGTCCTTAAACTCGCCCACAAAATCCCTGGGGTCGCCGATGCCATACCAAGGCTCTATGCAGACGAAGGGAGCCTGTTTGCCGTAAGGACTCCAAAAGGCGCAGACAGGTGTCTTGTAATCCACAGTCACAGCCGGCTGGCCGTTGGTATCTATCAACACGGCACGATGCGTCTGACACTTGTGAATCTTCACAGAATCATTGCGGAAGAAATTGTTGCAGATCTCCAGCACGCCCCCATCGGCCTCTAACGGCACCTCCACCATGTCGTGGCTACCGTCGGCATAGCTCTTCAGCACATCCATCGGCTCCTCGTTGTCCAGCCTGATCATGCCTTCCAACTTTCCGCCAGGCACGTTGAAGGCGGGGTGCCCACCAATCTGGAAATGGATTTCCCGACTGTCGGTGTTCTCCACATGCCATATCACGTGTACCCTGTTACCCTCCAAGCGATAGGTGATGGCGAGGTTAAAGCGGAAGGGATACACCTTCAGCGACTCCTCCGACTCGTGCAGGGCCAGCGTCACCTTCTCCTCCGTCTGGCTGATGACGGTGAACGCCGTGTCACGCGCAAATCCATGACGAGGCAAGTGATACGCCTGGCCGTCAACCATGTAGGTGTTGTTATTCACACTACAGACGATGGGGAAAAGGATGGGTGAATGCCTGGGCCATTCCTCCCCAGCCTGCCACATATACTCCCTACCCTCGCTGTCCTTCACACTCTGGAGCTCCGCTCCCTTCTCTGCGACACGAATCGCCAGCTGTCCGTTCTTCAGTTCTACCATGATCTGTACGTCTTGCTAATTCTTCAACTGCTGCAAAAATCGTAAATGCGGTTACGCTGCCTCATAGAATATCTGTCCAACTCTATCTATATGGTCACCCAATGGGGTGCCAATCTTTTTCTGATAGTCCAACAAATCAACAGAATAAAGCATATCCAAGTCATCAATTTCGCATCGTATCGTTAGCAACTGGCTGTAGTCAATACCTTTACCAATGACAGCGAGGTCAATATCCGAGCCTGCACGGAAATTGCCTTTCGACCTGGAGCCGAAAATCAGAACCTTTTCAATATTCGAGTGATGACGAAATATATCTTGCAGTTCCTTGATAACCGTGTCGCTGAGTCCAAACTTCATTGCTGTTGATAATCCTGATTATTTGATAGCAACCCTAATTCTTCGTCTAACTTCTTCAGTAAAGGGGCGTAATCGCTGTAGATGAGTTTGATAATGGGCAGCACCTCTTCTTCGTCATAGACATGGCTCAATGTGTTCCGCGATTGGGCCATTTTTCGCCAACCATCATGATCGGTAATCAGTCCGTCCTCAAAGGCCATCTTCATAGTTCCATTGGGACCCAACATAAATTCATAGCCTTTATATATTAGAAGGTCTTGCAGAACTTTCCACGACAATTCAAAGGTGTATTCAAAACGCTGGACCAACCCCTCAAGTTCCAATTCAGACAAATCTTCTAAATATCTGTCTGCTTCTGTTACTTCAAGCAGCCTTCCACATGCCTTATGAAAATTTGCATAGCGCTGGATCCACCGAATATCTGTTTGCTGTTCCATATATAACACCTTTAATTGTTTGCAAAGATAAAAATAATAATTGAAACAAGCAAGAAAAAAGCGAGAATTCTTCAGAAGTCATTATATTAACACCCACCCCGATTCCTCAGAATACCTGTAAATGAACTGCACCCGGTTAAGGATGACTTGAGAATTTGGGATGAGTGTTGGACTTATTCGAGGAAGTATACTCTGGGACTTTACCGTTATTATGACATAAAATCAATTAGAATTTGCAAAATTACAACCAAAAAGTTGTAAGTTTCAAATATTCTTCATATATTTGCAGCGATATTTGATTCATCTATGAAATTTGAAGAGTTAGTAAAAGACAAACTTTGGGCTGTAAGGGGCGATGATGAAGATTGTCATGCTCTGGAAATCTTGCTTGATCATTGGAATGATGTGGTATGGCTGAATACCTTCTTCGTGGAAAACCAGGTTGACCTATTGTCCTACTACAGTGTCAGTATCGAAGAGGCGATTATGCACACCATCGAGGATAGTGATAAATTGGAATCTGCATTGCTTCAACTGGCTGTGGATGACGACCTCGACAGATTATTCAGGCCATTGGACAATAACGAGACAGGCAATTCCCTATTGCAAAAAGACAAGGCCAGGCTAAAAGACCGTCCTCGTCACTCCTCGTGGCTTCGCATCTATGCTTTACGCCTGTTGAACGGCGCATATATCATCACAGGAGGGGCCATCAAACTTACCCACACAATGGCAGAACGTGAGCATACTCAGGCAGAGCTCAATAAGATAGAGCAAGTGAGAAACTATCTGCTAAGTGAGCACATCATTGACGACGAGAGTTTTATTGAATACATTGCAGAACTTTAAAATATATAATAAGTATGAGTACGATAGTAGAGAAATTACGAGAGCACGCACCTGAGAATCCTTCAAAATGGAGGGAGAAGGCTGAGTGGAGACAGAAGAACAAGTCTTGGCTTCGCTATTCACAACTTATTGCCATCAAGATGCTCGAAAAGATGAATGAATTGGGCCTTACACAAAAGGCTCTGGCTGAACGTATGGATTGTAGTCAGCAGTATGTCTCGAAAGTATTGCGTGGCCAGGAAAACCTGTCTATCGAAACGATTTGCAAAATCGAGGATGCCTTGGAGATAGAACTGCTTCCAAAGATGGTTGAGGTGGCGTAAAGGCAATCGCTTTAGATTGTCTGTTTTTATATTTGCAGCCAGTGAAGTCAAAGGCCGTACAGTTTTTAGAGGCGAATCAGTCAGGCGAACGTTCCACATTTGTTGATGATGCCCAGTGGAGACAAGAAAATGCTTCTTGGCTCAGAAGGTCGCGCAAAGTGGCATACGCCATTATGGACTATATGCAGGACTGTCATCTCAGCCGTAACGATGTGGCAGAGAAGTTGGACGTCAGTCCGCAACATGTGAGCAAGATTCTGTCAGGCAAAGTTAATTTCTCATTCAAAACCATTTCTGAGATTGAGGAAAGGCTCGGGATGGACGATGCCTCAATAGAAAAGTCTAACACCCACCCCACTGCAACACCAGTGGTTAAGGATGTTTTGAGCGTTTGGGGTGAGTGTTGGACTTTTTCGAGGAAGTATCCTCTGGGATAGAGAGCAGTATTCCCGAGGGGTCGATGAATATAGCATCGAGGGTCGATGCTATATTCATCGTTAAATTACCCGCTGTAGCGGACGGCAAGCATCGTGATGTCCTTCTGCTGGCCTGCATCGCCTGTGAAGCGGCTGAGCGACTGGAGGATGCTTTCCACGAAGGGCTTGGGGGCAGGATTTAACTTCGAGGCCTGGAGGGCATCGCCCATCAAGCGTTTCTCACCGAAGACCTGCTGCTCGGCATTCACAGACTCAATAAGTCCGGCACTATAGAGCAGGAGGAGGGTTCCTGATGGCAGATCGACGGTCTGTGCCTCGTAGGTGGCACCAGACTGTAGGCCGACAGGTGACTGTTGCTCTACAGGCAGCGGTGTGATGGTCTCACCCACCAACAACGGAGCCTGATGGCCAGCATTGCAGTAGTCGAACTGACCCGTTGAGAGATCGAGGACACCCACGAAGAGAGCCATAGAGCCGCCTGACTGGCGACCATCACTCAAAGCCAGGTCAACGGCAGAGACAATGCGCTCAACACTGGTCTCAAGGGCCATCGCCGTACGGAACTGCGCCTTCACGGAGGCCAGCATCGCCAACGCCTGCACCTCACTGCCAGCGGCATCGCCCATCATCATAAACAGTCGGCCATCGCGAATCACACAGTCATAGATAGTAGTGCCGATGCCTTTGGCGGGTATCAGTGCACTGCGCATGGACAACTTGGCGTGCTGCGGCAACTGCGTAGGCATGACAAGCTGCTGTACCTCGTCGGCAATGCGGTGCGTCGATTCCTCACTGACACGCCGCGTGGTGTCTTCCTTCAACTGGGCGAAGTCCTTCTTCAGTCGTTTGAAGGCCTTAGCCTGTCTGCTGACGGCGATACGGCGATAAATGGTGAAGACGATGAAGGCGAGGAAGACCAGGGCGAGAAGCCCCATAAGACCGAGCTGGCGACGATGGTTGTCGGCGGCCTTCGCCTCATTCAGCTGCTCAACTTTCTCCACAACGGTCGTCTGCTCCTCAGCATCGATAATGCGGTCTTTCTCGAAAGCGTCTTCAAGGGAGTTGCAGATCTGCAGGCTCACGGCCACGGCTGTATCACGACGGCCTGCCAGCTGGTTGGCCTGATACTTCTTCAGGAGCAGATCGCGGATATTGTCGATCGTATATGGATCCTGCTGCTCTGCCAACAGGGCATCGAGACTGCTGTAATTGTCGGCAGCCTCATCCCAACGCTTGGCAGCAATCAGATAGTCGTTAGCCATAATGCGGCCCTCAGGAGTTGTGCTGAAATGCGTCTTACGGAAGGCCTCGAACACCTTGGCGGCTTCTTCCTTCTTGTTCATGCCTTCGAGTGCGATGGCACGGTAGATATCGAAACGGCCCAGCTGCTTGTCAACATAATCGGGATTCGTGCCTGGCATGTGCTCATACTGGCCCAGGAGTTCGCCGAAACGGTCGATCCAACTGATGGATGCCTCATAATTCTTGACGTAGTTACAATAATAGACAATGTTGAGCAAGCCTGCGAAGGCATCCTTGTAGGCCGCATCGTTGTGTTTCTTCCCGATGTTGTCAAGATGCTTCTGATAGGCGCGATTGAAGCCGTCGGTGGCATCCTTTTTATCTTTCGTTGCCGACTGACAGCAGCCGATATAGATCAGCAGGTTGACATAGTCACTGGTGGTGTCGGCCTTCAGTTCCTCTAAGCGCTGAGCCACAGGCTCAGCTGTCTTCAGGGTGCCTTCGTAGTCGCCACGCACACTGAGCAGACTCGCCAGACGGCTGGCAGCCTTGGCATAGACATCGACGCTCGCCTTGTCGGACGACTCACTGGCAGTCTCGATGGCAGTCTTGAAATAGAACTCTGCCATGCGCTTCTTCTTCATCCTGTCACAGGCATAGCCACGCCAGTAATAGGCCTCGGCCGACGCAAGATCGCCTGATGCATACAGGCTGTCGGCCAACTGCAGCACACGGCCATAATCCTTTGACTTGTAAGCCACCTCCATAATACGGCTGGCCCTCTCACTGCTCTGTCGCTTTCCCCCACAAGCCATCACCAGGAGGGCGGTCATCACGACGACAAACATCCAGATTCTTTGCTGTTTCATAACCTGTCTTTGTTTTAGATAAGTAACCTTTCGGCAAAGATACGAAAAAAGTGAGAAAGTGAGAAGATGAGAAGGTGAGAATTTGCTGTCACTAAAGATTATTTAACAGTTTTCGAATCTTTATTACGATTTCAGTGCGCGCATGGCGTTGAGGACAGCGAGGACGGTGACACCCACATCGGCAAAGACGGCGAGCCACATGGTGGCAAGACCGAAGGTGGCGAGGATGAGCACGGCGACCTTCACGCCGATGGCAAAAACTACGTTCTGACGGGCAATCCCAAGGGTGCGACGGGCAATCCGGATGGCGAGGGCTATCTTCGAGGGCTTGTCGTCCATCAGCACCACATCAGCAGCCTCGATGGCAGCATCGGAGCCAAGACCGCCCATTGCAATGCCGACATCGGCACGGGCCAGGACGGGGGCATCGTTGATGCCATCGCCGACAAAAGCAACCATAGAGAACTGAGAGGTATGATTACCCTGCTTCTCAATTTGTTCAATGAACCTTACCTTATCAGCTGGGAGGAGCCCGGCGTGGTATTCGGTGAGGGCGAGGGTCTTTGCCACATGATCGGCCACCTCCTTGCGGTCGCCAGTGAGCATGACGGTGCGAGTGATGCCAAGCTGCCGAAGCTGGGCGATGGCCTCGGCGCTGTCCTCCTTAATCTGGTCGTTGATGACGATGTGGCCGGCATATTCACCATCGATGGCGACGTGGATGACGGTGCCTGCAACAGATTGATCTCCATGCCCGCATTGTGGGCAGTCGTGCCACTTGGCACCAATGCTGTCCATCATCTTCGTATTACCGACATTGACAACTGCACATTGACCATCGGACATTCTCACCTTGGCCCGAATGCCATGCCCGGCGATTTCCTCCACATCACTCACCTGACAACCGTCGGTTGCCTCGTCTGGGAATGCATCGCGCAGGGCTGCACCAATGGGATGGGTGGAGAAGTGCTCGACATGAGCAGCGAGGTGTATTAATTGAGAACTGAGAATTGAGAAGTGAGAGGTATGCACGGCAGAAACGGTGAACTGGCCATGCGTGAGGGTGCCGGTCTTGTCGAAGACAACGGTATTGAC